>Ga0256834_1002793_pt1 | contig 10760 bp, 6 predicted proteins | sample 4281140metaG_FD_190536 | JGI IMG/M metagenome (GOLD analysis project Ga0256834, IMG submission 190536) | Hydrothermal vent microbial communities from East Pacific Rise, Pacific Ocean - 4281-140 | ecosystem: Environmental > Aquatic > Marine > Hydrothermal vents | place: Pacific Ocean: East Pacific... | reverse complement strand
GGTGCTTTGCCAAAATGGTTAAAACTTCAGCTAAACTTCCTGCCTTGTGACTTGTAATAAATTTTACAGAAGCCTTATTCGCTGAAACACTACTTTTAGTTTCTGAATTGGTTAAAATAAAAAAGCGGGTTGCATTCTCTTTTATGGTTTGAATTTTAGATGCCAAAATTTCTAAATTATAGGTTTTAGCCGCTAAATCACTTGCTATTGCGCCAACTCCTTTCAACTTGTTCTCTTGTATTCTCTTAGCTACAACAGCGGTATCTTTATCTTCTATCAGTTTAATATGTGGGTAATCTTTAAAAAATTTATGACACTGTAATAACGCCATTGGATGTGAATATACTTCTTTAATATCGGCTATCTTCTGCCCTTTTAAAGCCATTAGATTATGGTGAATTGGCAAATGGTATTCCCCACTAATTGAGAGCTGATGTTCATCAATTAATGCATAATTCGGCAAAATTGCTCCAGCAATTGAATTTTCAATAGCCATAATTACAACCTCAGCTTTTTTACTATGCAACAAACTGGGCATTTCACTAAACGACAAGCTCTCTACTAGATCAACATTCTTTCCAAAATATTGCGCTGCTACTATGTGATGAAACGATCCTTTTATTCCTTGTATTGCTACCTTCATTATTAACTTTTTAACCAAAAAAAAATCTCGAAATATTTCGAGACTTTATCAATTATTTTTATTTAAAAAACACATACGAAGCCTCATCTCTTATCGCTAAAATAAAAGTAAAAATAGAAGCTATTCCAAGTGTTATTTGTTCCCATTATCGGTAATTAGACGACAAATCTATACATTAATTTTAAAAAAACAACTTTTTTTTAAAAAAATAAATTTACATTATCATTTTTTTAATAAAACAACTTAAACACCAATTAATCAACAATAAAACATCGCATAAATTAGTTATTATAAATATACACCCTTAAATCCTTATGCATTAAACAACTTAATTTTACATTTCCTTTTAACAATGATAAACTTAAAAGTCTCATTTTACTTAAAATACCTCATCAAAAGCACTAAAATAAACCTACATACTATTTCTTATATTTAACTACCTTTGGCTAAAATTTGTTTTATTAAATGAAAAACCTTCACACACTTATTATCTTAGTTGTTTTTAGCTCTTTTACCAAATATAACAAAAGCTATTCTCAAAGTAAGGAAGTCAATTATTTAATAGCTCTTAATTCGAATATCTCAGCAAAAAACACCTTACCCTTTTGGCTAACAGCCAACAAATATGGGGCAATTCCTAATAGTAATAATGTTTCATTAAACACAGCATTGTTTACCAATTTTAAGAAAACTGACAGTAATTTTGATTTTTCATACAAAGCCTCTTTTACCGGATTTGTAGCTGATAAAAATTTGCTTTTTATCAATGAACTTTACGGTAGTTTTAGATATAAAGGATGGCAATTAGATGCTGGTAATAAAAATGATGACATTTCTTGGGAAGGGCTCTCTTCTTCAAATGGCAATATAATAAAATCTATAAATACCCGTGCTTTCCCTGGTGTTAACCTTAAAACAATTGGATACTTACAACTACCTTTCGCTAAAAAATGGTTATCTGCCAAGGCAAATTTTGCAGAATATTTTTTAAACGATAAACGGGTAGTTAACAATGCTCGTCTACATCATAAAAGTTTGTATTTCAAGTCTGTTTTAAACTCAAAACTAGCACTAATCACAGGGTTAGATCACTATGTGCAATGGGGAGGGACTTCTGATGAATACGGTAAAATGCCCACAGGTTTTCAGGATTATTTAAAAATAGTTTTTGGAGGAGCCGGTGGTTCAAATGCTGCTGCTGGTGAGCAAATTAATGCCTTGGGTAATACTGTTGGAGCATATACTATTCAACTTAATTACAAAGGTGCAAACACTAACTGGAATTTTTATTGGTCTCACCCCTTTGAAGATAGATCGGGTAGAGAACTTCTAAATTATCCCGATGCTTTGTATGGTTTATTTATAGATTTTAAACAACCTAAATCATTAATAACCCATTTGGTAACAGAACTTACTTATACCAAAAATATGAGCGGTTTTTTAAACTTTAGTGGTGGTGATAATTATTTTAATAACACCATTTACAATAGCGGTTGGACTTATTTTGGAAATACCATTGGATCTCCTTTTTTCCCTACCAAACCTCCTGTTAACGGTATAACAAACGGTATTATTGGTGGGTATAACCGATTTATATCCTATCATATAGGCTTTAAAGGTGTTCTTAATCATTATATAACTTATAAAGCAAACGCAAGCTATACTGCTTATGCCGGTTGGTTTAACAATCCGATTAATGAAGATCAATTTTCTTCCAGCATTGAATTCAACCTGCATTTTGAAAATTTTCCTGTCATTATATCTTTGGGTAGTGCAGTTGATTTTGGTACATTTTTACCCAACAATATTGGTGGGTTTATTAAGTTAACTAAAAAAGGAATCTTCTAATATTTTATGCTATCGTTTTTCAATCATAAAAAAGTTTCAATCACAACACTTTTCTCTAACGAGTTTGTTGATATACATTCTCACTTATTACCTGGCATTGACGATGGCTCAAAGAGCATGGACGAAACCATTGCCCTTTTAAAAAAAATGCACAGTTTTGGTATTCAAAATTTTATTGTTACTCCGCACATTATGGAAGGTGTTTGGGAAAACTCTAAGGATACCATTTTACCAAAACTAACTGCCGTAAAAAAAGAACTGATTGCAAATAATTTAACCGATATTTCAATACGCGCTGCTGCTGAATATATGTTAGATGGTAATTTTAACAGCTTACTAGAACAACGACAATTATTACCTTTAAAAGGGAATAAAATTTTGGTTGAAATGTCCTATATAAATCCTCCTGTAAATTTATATGAAATTCTTTTTAACATTCAAATAGCAGGTTACCAACCTATTTTAGCACATCCTGAACGGTATTTATTCTTCCATAAAAAATATAAAGACTATTCAAAATTAAAAGAAGCCGGTTGTTTGTTTCAGTTAAACCTCCTTTCACTCTCAAATTACTATGGAAAAGATACTCACAAAATTGCATTGCGGCTTTTAAATGAAGGCTTAATTGATTTTGTTGGTACAGACACTCATGCTAAAAGACATTTAAGCTACCTGGAAAGTATTGACAACCCTAAAATTCTAAAATTAATTGCTCCTATTATAAAAAACAACGCTGAACTTAAGTGATTTGTAAAAGTATGTTCTGAATACTTTTTCAGTCTTGCAGTCGTGCTGTCGTCATTGCGAGAGAAACGAAGCAATCTCATAATTGAAACTACAAATAATCTATTGTCTCGCGGTCTTAGTCTCAGTTAAATATTGATAAAAACCTAGTTTCAAACCAACAGATTACCACGGTTGTACCGCCCTCACAATGACAGCTCTCACTTCTCACCTGAGTTCAGTAGGGCTTCACTCAACTCCACATTTTTTTCCACCATGGTTTTTTAGATACGGATTCATTATAACCGTAGCCATAACCATAGCCGTAACCATAGCCTTTTTCAGAATCGGTATTATTTATTAAAATAGACATATTTGGCAAACGCTTATTTTCATACATTATTTTAGGAAAATCTAACATTCTTTTGTCTAAATAATCGGCTCTTACCACGTAAATAAATAAATCTGCATGATGTCCTAATAATAATGTGTCTGTAACCACATAAGTTGGGGCTGTATCTACAATTACATAATCGTAATTTTCTTTACCATAGATAAGTACCTCATCAAAACGCCCATTCATTAATAATTCCGACGGGTTAGGTGCCATAATTCCTGACTCTAATATGTCGAAATTATATTTTTTAACATGTTCAATAACCTCAGATACTTTTAAGTTATTATCCATCAAAAAATGAGATAATCCTTTAATTGATTTTTGTATGTTTAAGTATTCAGCTATTTTTGGTTTTCGAATATCAGCACCTATCAGTAGCACCTTTTTATTTGATAAGGCTAACACAGAAGCTAGGTTAATAGCAATAAATGTTTTCCCTTCAGTAGCAATAGTTGAAGTTACAAAAATAGTTTTTGCCCCTTCCTTAACTCTGGAGAGCATAAAATTAACATTAGTTCTTAACAATCTAAAAGACTCAGCAGTACTTCCCCTATCCAAATCTGTTACCACCACTTTGTGTTCAGATTTAGTTTTAGGAATTTCACCCAAAATAGGTGCTTTCACAACTGCTTCCACATCTTTACGGGTATGTACCTTATTATCTAACAAAAACAATAGATATATACTACTGAAAGGCACAATTAACCCCAGTAATAATGCGGCTAAATATACGACTCTTCTTTTAGGCTCAACAGGAGCATTACTACCATAAGCTTTGTCTATAATTTTTGCATTGGGTAATGTTACTGCCAACGAAATAGCATTTTCCTCTCTTTTTTGTAATAAATACAAATACAACGATTCCATAATTTGTTGCTGGCGTTGAATATCTCTATATTCTTTTTCTTGCCTAGGAACGGCTGTAATTTTTGAGTTAATTCTACTTTCCTGAATTTTAAGTGTATTTAGTGTTATGACTAATGATGATTTTAAATTGAGCAAGCTTTGTGTAATACCTCTATGTAATTGTTTAATTTGATCTTCTAAATTTATAATTACAGGGTTTTGTTTACTTGAACTTTTTAATATTCTATTACGCTCTAAAAAAAGTTCATTATATTTTAAGATATTTTCACTTATAGAGCCATCTGTTAATCCTAAATTAGCCGGTATTAATTCTTCAGAAGTTTTAGTAATAAACTCATTCATGTAATCTACCAACTTTAACTGTGTATTAACATCAAGTATCCTGTTTTCAAGGTCGGCATTGGTTTGTAAAATTAATGATGCTTCAGAAGCTATATCTGTTAGTTTATTTCTAGTTTTAAATGCTTCAACACCTTTATCAACAGCAGATAATTCTTTGGTAATTATTTCCAATCTTCTATTTATAAATTTATTGGTGTTTTTTGCTATTACACTTTTATCTTCAACAGCATCATTATTGTATTGATATACCAAATTATCTAGAATTGCCTGTGCTTTTAACTTAACAGGATCTTTTAAGGTTAATTTAATTACACTAGAGTTTTTGTTTGCTGGTTGTATTTGTATTTTACTTTTATATAAATCAACTACATTTTTTAGAGAACTTATTTTAATGGTAATTTCATCTCCTATATTATTTTTATCAATATCTTTTGGTGTAATTACAATATCACCCATATTGGTAGTCAAATTCTCTCCAAAAACATGTGTTTCATTATAATCTCCATTCATATCTTCAAACACAAAATTTGTTCTAGATAGTATCTTAATTTTAAATAGTGTATCTAAATTGTAAAATTTAAAATCTTTTGTAAAAAAATTAATTTTAAACGGAACACTATTTGTGAACATTTCAGATTCTATAACCCTTCCTTGTATAAAAAAAGTAACGTTAATACCTAAATCTCTTACAACTCTTTCTAATAAATTTCTAGATTTTAATAATTCTATTTCATTATCCAAAGAGGTTTTAGAGTTTCCTATAAGTCCTAAATCTTCAAAAGCTGAAAGTTCAGAAGCCAATCCACCATTATCTTTATCATCAATTAATATGGTCGTTGAAACTTCATATTGATTTGCAGTGTATCTCAAATAAAAAAAGGCCAATGATACCGCTATAACAACACCTATTACAAACCATTTCCAATGGTATATATATTTTTCAATTTCTTCACGTATATTAATTGACTCATTATTAAAGTTGATAGAATTTATCGGGTTTTCTTCTTGCATATCACTAATTTTTATCGAGTAAGTATTGCTATTAAAGAAATTACAGTAGATATTGAAGAAATAATTATTCCTGCATTGGCTCCAACAGCCGAAGAGTTAATTTTTGCTTTATTTGGCTCTACATAAATAACATCATTTTGCGCTAAATAAAAATAAGGAGAACTAAATATTTTTTTGCTTGATAAATCTAGTGTAATAAGTTTTCGTTTCCCCTCTTCTTCTCGTACAATAACAACTGTTTTTCTTTTCCCTTGAATACTTAAATCTCCCGCTAACCCAATGGCTCCTAAAATTGAAATTCGCTCGTTTGGCACTGTGTAAGTACCCGGTGAGTTTACCTCACCCAATACAGTAACTTTAAAATTAATTAATCTAACATTTACAACCGGATTTTTAATATAGCTACTTAACAATTGTGTTAAATTATTGGTGATTTGCTTGTTCGTAAAACCTGCTACTTTTATTTTTCCTAATACAGGGAAGTTTATGTTCCCATCAATATCTACCAAATATGTTAGTAGTTTTGAGCTTGTAGCGCCTGATGATTCATACAAATTAAATGGAGTTGCTGCTTCCGTATCAATTGCAGAAACATAGATTCTTATCATATCTCCAACCTGTATTTTTGGTTCAAAGGTTACAACTGTTTCGTTTCCAATTACACCATCAACATCTTGAAAGTATACTATCTTTTTTGTTGAAACGCAAGACGTAATTGTGAATACAACACTTAAAATTGTTAGGTATTTAAAAAAAATATTTTTCATTTGCATTTTTCAACTTATTATATTTATAATTGGGGTATTTAAAAGTGTAACAATATACAATTTTTAGTTGTTATATTCCTGCTTCTTTTTTACTGAAGTTTTTTAAAAATTTCAAGCTATTTTTATTAAAAACAGATCCGTTACTCATTGTTTATTACATTGTCTAACATTTCATACTTTGAATTATTCGAAATAAATTCAGGTACAATTTCTTTCATTTTAACCACTGTTAACTCAAAATTTAATTCGTTGTTAAAATTACATAATTCATTTATTTGCTGTGTTACCAAAGATGTGTCTATCTTTTTAACTGTTGCAATCATTATTTTATCATGGTAGGTTGCTGCAGTATTTTCTCCATTCCCTAACAATTCTTCTTTAATTTTTTCACCAGGACGTAGCCCTGTAATTTGAATATCAATATCTTCAGGATACTTTAATCCTGACAGGCGAATCATATTCAATGCCAAGTCGTATATTTTAATAGATTCACCCATATCAAATACAAAAATTTCACCTCCACTTCCCATAGCTCCCGCTTCTAATACTAGTAAACAAGCCTCAGGAATAGTCATAAAATAACGTGTAATTTCTTTATGTGTTACTGTTAGAGGCCCCCCATTTTTTATTTGTGATTGAAAAACAGGAATTACAGAACCGTTGGAGCCTAATACATTTCCAAATCGTGTAGTTATAAATTTTGTTTTGCCTTCTGTATTTATAGCATTTATGTACATTTCAGCAATTCGCTTAGTAGCCCCCATAACGTTTGTAGGGTTTACTGCTTTATCTGTAGAAACCATTACAAATTTATCTACAGTATATTTAACTGCTAAATCTGCCATTATTTTAGTTCCCATTACATTTACCCGTACTGCCTCGTAAGGATTGTCTTCCATAAGAGGCACATGTTTATATGCAGCTGCATGAAAAATAATTGTTGGCTGATACTTTTGTACAATAATATCCATCCTTTTTTTATTTCGAATGTCTGCAACAATAGCTGTTATATTATGTGTTTTTTTATGAATAAAATACTGCTGTAAATTATACAATTCAGATTCTGACTGATCAATTAAAATAAGTTTTTGGTACTTAAAATTGGCTACTTGCCTTGCTATCTCACTACCAATAGACCCTGCGGCACCCGTAATTAGCACTACTTTATTGTTAAATTCTTTTTTTAAAATTGAGTTGTCTAGGGCTATCGGATCTCTTCCCAATAAATCTTCAATATGCACCGACTTAATTTGCTGGGGTTTTAATTTATTTTCAATCCAATTTTTTACCGGTGGTACTATTTTTACTTTAACTGAAAGTGTTGACAATTTATCAACTATTTCAATTAAGCGTAATGGCTTTACTTTTTGAATGGAAATAATAATTTCATCTATTTTCTTTTCAAATACAAATTTGGACGTAATACTTTTTAATTCATACACCTTTAGCCCATTAATTTGTCTTCCTTTTTTTTTGTTATCATCATCAATAAAACCAACTACCTGAATATCGTTTTCTTTATCTTCTCTCAATACTGAATAAGTTAGCAAACCTGCATCACCAGCACCGTATATTAAGATTCGTTTATTCGATTTAATATCAGAAATCAGGTAACTGTAAATTTCTTTAAATAAATACCTGCTCGTAATTAATGCAATCGTATTTAACAAAAAATGAATGACTAAAATTGACAAAGGGATTGTAAACTTATAACTTATATTAAAATTTCGATTTAATATTACAAAGCCACTTAATAATGCCAACATAAGCATATTTGCTAAAAAAATGTGGATTGCATCTTTAATCCCTGTATGCCTGATAATACCTTTGTATGAACCTACTACTAAAAAACTTACCAAAGCAGCCATAATTACATACGGCAATTGAACGAACAAAGCTGATTTATCAAAATTTAATGTAAAATTAAATCGAATAAAGTATGCTAAAAAGAATGTATTGGCAACTATATAAATATCAATTATTAATACAAGCCACCTAGGGGCATTTTTATTTATTAACTTTTTTAATCCTTTTTTTAGCATCCTAAAAATCTTTTAGAACCCCTACAATTCTATTCAATTCTGTTTCAGTAATATTAGAACCACTTGGCAAACAAAGCCCCTTTTCAAACAGTTCTTCTGAAGTACCATTCTTATAATTTAAGCAATCTTTAAATACTGGCTGTAAGTGCATTGGTTTCCACAATGGCCTAGACTCAATATTTTGATGTGACAAAGATACACGAATTTTTTCTCTTATGTTGTACGACTCGGTTAAAACACATGTCAACCATCTATTTGAGGTATATCCTTCAGGCTCTTCTAAAAACTGAAAATGTGTATGTTTTAAATTTTCTTTGTAAAAATTAAAATTTTCTCTACGTACATCTACTCTTTCTTGTAGTACTTCTAACTGGCCTCTTCCAATGCCAGCAAGCACATTACTCATTCTATAATTATAACCAATGTGTGAATGTTGATAGTGTGGTGCTTCATCTCGTGCCTGAGTTGCTAAAAATATAGTTTTTTCTTTGCTTTTTTTATCATTACAAATTAAAGCACCTCCTCCTGAAGTTGTAATTATTTTATTCCCATTGAACGATAAAATCCCAACATCACCAAAGGTTCCACATCGTTCTCCGTTTACTTTACTTCCTAAAGCTTCTGCTGCATCTTCAATAATTGGAATCTCGTACTTTTCACCAATTGTTTTAATTTTATGTATATTATACGGCATTCCATATAAGTGAACCGCAATAATAGCTTTGGGTTTTTTCCCTTTTAACATACGCTCTTTTATAGCCTTCTCTAATAAGTTTGGACACATATTCCACGTTTCGGCTTCACTATCAATAAAAACAGGTGTTGCTCCAACGTAAATAATGGGATTTGCAGTTGCTGAAAATGTAAAACTTTGACACAATACCTCATCTCCTCGTTGTACCCCCAATAACACCAAGGCCAAATGGATAGCTGCTGTACCTGAACTCAATGCTGCTACCTGCTTGTTACCTCCCAAATAAGTTTCAATTCCTCTTTCAAATTCAGTTACATTCAGACCTAGAGGAGCTATCCAATTGGTATCAAAAGCTTCTTGTACATATTTTTGTTCACCTCCACCCATATGAGGAGAGGATAGCCAAATTTTCTTATTCATTATTATTTCTCAATTTCAGCGTGAAAGTACCATTTTTTTATTTTACTTACCATAGGGCAGTAACTTTACAAAGTTAATTGTAAAACGCATATGCATTGTAATTATTTTATTTTTTTAAGGAAGTTCATTTTGTAGCCTTTATTATTCTTTAAAAAAAGAGATTACCGTGGTTGCGTAGTTGTGCAGTCTTATTGTCTTGCTGTTGTCATCCTATGTTTGCATAAGTATTAAATCAGTCACTTAACAAAGGTAAAGGACTTAATCGTAACTCTAAATATTGCCTGCTCTAGCCTGCCTGTCTGTAAACATGTGTAGCATTTCTTTTCAACTTCCAATCCTTTTTTGTATCACCCAAGGAACTGAACGTATAGAAAGAATAATCTATGAACATTTTTAATGAACGAGCTACCTTACGCTTAGTGAAAAATCTAGGCTTACGATACTTTCTCAAAAAAATTTATTCGATTTCTAAATTTCAGAAACTAGTTTTTGTATTTTTTTGTTATTTAATAATTCGTATTAATCAAACGGTCTGAAATTTGTTACGAAATCTTCATCGAAATTTTAAGTGAATGTCTCGATAGGTAGTTTGAACTACTTCTCTTTCATTTAATACGTCAACCTGAGCCTATTGAAGTTTATATTAGCATATTTCGATAGACTAAATATGATAACTTTTTTAATTAAATACTCCTTTTCTTCTTCTCAACAATTTCATCTAAACACAAATTTCCTAGACTTCCTTTATGCGTATGAACCACATTTTTATCTGGATTAAAATTGCCTTCATTAATATTTTTTCCAACAATCTTGTATGCATCTCTAAAAGGAACACCACTTTGAACTAGCTTATTAACCTCCTCTACACTAAATAAATATATGTATTTTTCATCTTCAACAATATTGGTTTTTACTTGAATATTTTTTAAGGAGTAGGTCAACATTTCTAAACATGATTTTAATGTGGAAAATGAAGGGATTAACCCTTCTTTTAACAACTGTAAAT
>Ga0256834_1002792_pt1 | contig 10762 bp, 8 predicted proteins | sample 4281140metaG_FD_190536 | JGI IMG/M metagenome (GOLD analysis project Ga0256834, IMG submission 190536) | Hydrothermal vent microbial communities from East Pacific Rise, Pacific Ocean - 4281-140 | ecosystem: Environmental > Aquatic > Marine > Hydrothermal vents | place: Pacific Ocean: East Pacific... | reverse complement strand
ATCAAATAATCTGTGTAAAGGTCTAACATATTGTCTATCATATTAGAAATATACAAAAAAACGCTCGTTACAAAAAATTATGAGATTGCGTAACATCAGATAATAATTCTAAATATAAATAATTGATTTATAAAAACCCTTGAGAAGCTAATTAACAAGCACCTAAAATCCGCAACCCTATTTGTAATCTTCTGATTTGTAGTCGATTAGACCTGACAGGTTTCCCCCAATTAAGTGATCCGAAAATGGCTATAACTTAGTGATTATCAACAAAAACCTGTCAGGTCTTGCGGATATTAGGAAGTAACTCCAATCACATACAATTTCTATTTCTGATGTACATTTGTAGTTCAATTTACCCTAGAAATTATGTTGGAGCAGCATTTTGAAAAGTACAGAAAAAATATAATTGGAGAGAATAAGAAATTTGATAGTCCTTATGGAGAAAAACAAATAATCTATTCTGATTGGACTGCTAGCGGAAGAATCTATGGGCCTGTAGAAGATAAATTGAGCGAAAAATTTTACCCAATGGTAGGTAATACGCACACAGAAACCAATGTTACTGGTTCCTCTATGACGATTGCTTACCATAAGGCCATGAACATTGTTAAAAAGCATGTAAATGCTTCGGCCGAAGATGTAATGATATCCTCTAATTCGGGTATGACAGGAGTAATTAATAAGTTTCAACGAATACTTGGGTTAAAGGTGTATGAAAAGCACCGTAAATTTATTAAGGTAGCCGAAGAGGATAGGCCGATTGTTTTTATAACACATATGGAGCATCACTCTAACCAAACATCGTGGTTAGAAACATTATGTGATGTGGAAATTATAAAACCTACTAAAAAAGGTTATGTTGATCTTAACAGCTTTGCCAAGTTGTTAGAAAAGTACAAAAATCGTAAAACAAAATATGCAGCTATTACCTCTTGTTCAAATGTAACAGGCATTATCACTCCTTATTTTGAAATTGCAGAAATGATTCATAAAGCAGGAGGCTATTGCTTTGTTGATTTTGCCTGTTCTGCCCCTTATATTGATATTAATATGCACCCCGAAAAGAAGGCCCAATATTTAGATGCTGTTTTTTTCTCACCCCATAAATTTTTGGGTGGGCCCGGCTCTGCGGGGGTATTGATTTTTAATAAAGATTTATATAATAATGAAATCCCAGATAACCCTGGTGGAGGTACGGTTGACTGGACTAATCCTTGGGGCTTGCATAAATATTTAGATGATATTGAAATGCGTGAAGATGGTGGAACTCCTGCCTTTTTGCAAACCATTAAAACGGCTCTTTGTGTAAAAGTAAAGGAGGAAATGGGCACAGATAATATTAAGGCAAGAGAAGAAGAGCAAATCGACTTGATTTGGGATCGAATGAAGGCTATTCCCGGCTTGCATATTTTGGCAGATAATTTCAAAGATCGATTAGGAGTGCTTTCATTTTACATTGATAAACTACATTATAATTTGGGTGTAAGGTTGTTAAACGACCGTTTTGGCATTCAAATGCGTGGAGGTTGCTCTTGTGCCGGCACCTATGGACACTATTTATTGCATGTAGATGAAAAAACGTCCAATGCCATTACTTCGGCTGTTACCTATGGAGATATGACCAATAAGCCGGGTTGGATTCGTATGTCAATTCATCCTACCATGAGCAATGCCGAGCTTGAATTTATTGTTGATTCGTTAGAGGAACTTGCAGCCAATTTTGAGGAATGGGGGAATGATTATGAGTACAACCTACATACCAATGAGTTCAAGTACAAAGAAGGGGACTTTGACATACAGCAAAAGGATAAGGTTGAGGCTTGGTTTGAAGGCAGTATGGCTTAACTCTTCTTTCATTATGTTTAAGGTGCTGAACTATTAACCTGATTAGTGGAATTGTGGAAATTATGCCTGGCATATTTTTAATAATTTCCACATTACCTTCTTATGCTACATGGGGAATTATTGCCTTGCTTATTGTCGTATTTTCTGCAAATATTCATCATTTTACCTCTTCTCCTAAAGTAAAAGGAGTTGGAAAGGCTATGCTCGTTTTAACCTATCATATAACTAGATTTTCTTTAGTTACCACAATAGATAATATGGGCTTGCCCATGGATGGACTGAGTTCGGGATAAGGAATGCTGGCAGCTATTCCTTATCCCGAACTCGGGTTTTTAAGGTTGCCATTACAGGCTATTAATTTATTGGGCGTATTGGTACTAACTGAGTTTTTTTATCAACAATCCTAACCTACCTTTGGCTAATAATTAAACCAAATTAGATATGAATATTCGAGTTTTATTTTTAGGACTTACCGCAGTTACTTTTTCTTGCGGAACTTCAACTACCGAAAACACAGAGGAAGAAACTATAGCTGTAGAAGAAGTTGCAGTAACTACTGAGGTAGCAATGATAGATACGGTTTCTGCCAATTACATGTTATTTAAAAACCAGTGCCTCATTTGCCATGGGGGAGCTCCAAGTCATGATAAACTTATTGCGCCTCCAATGGCAGCTATAAAATGGAGATACTCTAAGCAATTTGATAATAAAGAAGACTTTGTTAATGGAATGGTTGCTTGGGGAATTAACCCAACAGAAGAAGCGGCCTTAATGAAAGGAGCAGTAAAAAGGTTTAAAGTAATGCCAAAACCTGCTACTAGCGAAGAAGACTTACGTGTAATTGCCGAATTTGTATATGACAACGAGTTACAAGAGCCTGAATGGTTTGCAGAACATTTTAAAAAAATGCACGGAAAAGGTGGTAAAGGAATGGGAATGAAAAAGAACAAAAATTAGAAAGTTGAAGATAGTACTCATTAAGCTCTACACATTATGAATGCTATCTTCATTTTTGGATTACTTATTATTACGGCTCTTATTTTAGGAAAGCTAGTTAGCTATATTGGTCTTCCTAAAATAACGGGCTATTTATTTGCAGGAATTTTATTAGACCCGAATATATCGGGTTTAATCACTCCAAATTTCCCAGACCTTACCAACGATATTTCAAATTTTTGCTTGGCATTTATCACGTTTGAAGTTGGGAGTACTCTTTACTTGCCAAAGCTAAAGGCACAAGGAAAGGCATTGGGTCTAATGACTATATTAGAAGCCTTATTGGCCTTTGCTTTTGTGTTTGGAGGTATATTCTTAGCCAGCCAGTATCTGTTGCCAAGTGAGTTAATTGTATTTGCATTGCCGTTTAGTTTATTAATTGCAACATTAGCAAGCCCCACAGATCCATCTGCTACATTGGCCATAGCGCACCAATACAAAGCCAAAGGGCCAGTATCTTCCACCATCATGGGTATTGCTGCTTTTGATGATGCCGTAGGACTTTTATTATTTTCAATTGGCCTTGGCTTGGCTAAGTCAAGCACTGGAGCCGATGGTTCAGTGATGTCAGGAGTAGTTGATTCTTTGCTCGAAATAGGAGGGGCTTTGGTAATTGGGGTAACTATTGGGGTAATTTTTAATTTTATTTATAAATTTTTAAAATCAACTTCCAAAGGAGGAGTAAATGCTATTTTATTAGGCTTAATCGCCTTTAGTTATGGGGTAAGTAGTTGGCTAGAATTTGATTCACTTATTACTACGATGACACTTGGTTTTATGGTTACTAACTTTAACAAGAAGAGCAACGAAATATCGGAGACGTTAGAAACCTACACCGAGGAAATAATTTTTATCCTGTTCTTCGTGCTAAGTGGCCTTCATCTCAATTTAGCAGGATTTACGGATGCCATTCCATTTATTATTGTATTTGTGATTTTTAGGTCACTCGGTAAATATACAGGTGTAATGACAGGCGCAATGCTTACAAATCAGCCTAAATCAATTAAAAAATATGTAGTGGGAGGCTTAATCCCACAAGGAGGAATTGTGGTTGGGTTGGCACTCTTTATTCAGCAAATTGAAGCGTTTAATGCATTTGGGGGCTTGATGCTTAACATTATAATGGGTACCACTATTTTACACGAAATATTCGGCCCTATTATCGCTAAAGCAAGTTTGCGAAAAGCTGGGGAAATAAAATAATTTTATTAGTCCAAAATGGACAGAAATATTATCCTTAATTATCAATAAATTTTTGATAATCGGGGCGGGGAAGCATATAATAAATTACATCGGGGTTTTTACTGTTAAACCACATATTATAGCGTGCTATTATTTGCTGGTAATTAAGAAATTTATAACCTTCTTCGGCATCTCTCACTTTTCTATTCAGTTCTGCATAATCAAAAATCATTGAACTCATATTAAGTCCAAAGTTGATGGCAAGCCTACCAACAAAATAGGCTTTAAGAGAAATTGTATTCGTTACTAAGCGATTTACAGAATAATACTCAGGTCGATCGAATGGGATGTTGGGCTGTAGCACAATGCTTTCTCTAATGGCGCCTTCACGAACTACCATTACCCATCTGCTGCTATCTCCTTCAAAAAATTCACGTACATATAAGCGGTCGTTCACGAAAAAACCAGCCAATTTACTTTTAAGGAAAAGTTTTTCTTTATTCTTTTTATGATAGGTAACTAAGGGCAATTGCCCATCAAAAAGCATATATGGCTCTTCATACTTAATTTTTGTAGCTACTTTTTTGCCATTATTAAGAATAATAAAGCCCTCCATAGGTTGGTCGTATTTTTCGATAGTAACATATCTCTTATATGCTTCTTTATTTACATTTTGCGCAAAGGCAGAAGTGTAAAAAAACATAAGAACAAAGCCAGTAAGAAAGTTTTTCATTAGGTGTTTATTAGGCTAAAGTACAAATACCAAACCATTTATGGAATCTGTTTAGCTTTTTCAAATCAATTATCTAAAAGTAAATATAAAAAACTAAGAACAAAATAGATATTCTTAACTATTATTCGTTCAATTTAACTAAGGTTAAAAGGTGAAAAACACATAAATATAGTTTTCACCTTTTACATAGCCTATAATCCAATAAAAATTATCTTCGTAAATATTCATTTCTATTCTTTATAATTGCGTTTTAAAATTTAATACGATTTAAAATAATGGTTGAACAACAAGAACTTGATCAGGAGAAAATAGCAGCGCTTCAAGATAAGATAAAAAATGTATTTACCGAAATTGGTAAAGTAGTAGTAGGGCAAGAGCATATGATTAATAGGCTTCTTGTTGGCTTATTTTCCAATGGCCATATTTTGCTAGAGGGTGTGCCTGGTATTGCTAAAACATTAACGGTTAGCACGTTGGCTAAAGTCTTGCATTTGGATTTTCAAAGAATACAATTTACGCCCGATTTATTACCTGCCGATTTAGTGGGTACTATGATTTATAACCAGAAAGAGGCAAGTTTTGAAGTAAAGAAAGGGCCAGTGTTTGCTAACTTAATTCTGGCGGATGAAGTAAATCGTTCTCCTGCCAAAGTACAGTCTGCCCTGCTCGAGTCGATGCAAGAAAAGCAAGTTACCATTGGAGAAACCACGTATCCATTGGATCGCCCATTTTTAGTACTGGCTACCCAAAACCCTGTAGATCAGGAAGGAACGTATCCATTACCTGAGGCTCAAATTGACAGGTTTATGATGAAGGTGCATGTGAATTACCCTACCAAAGCAGAAGAGTTGGAAGTAATGCGTAGGATGTCAAACCTTACGTTTAGTTCTGAAGTGGATACCATTCTTACCAAAGAAGATATTTTTGCGGTTCGTGAGGCAGTGAACCAAGTGAATCTAAATGAGTCGATTGAGAATTATATAATTGAATTAGTTTATGCTACACGTGAGCCTAAGGAGTATGGCTTAGACCACGAAGCTCAATACATTCAGTTTGGGGCTTCGCCAAGAGCAACTATTAATATGAATTTAGCGGCTAAGGTTATTGCCTTCTTTAATAAACGCAATTATGTATTACCCGAAGATGTAAAAGAAGTGGCTCCTGATATTTTAAATCACCGCATTATATTAAATTATGAGGCAGAGGCTGATGGCGTAACAACACACGATGTTATTGATGCTATTTTGCACAAAGTGCCAATTAGCAATTAGAGACTTCTTTACGAGAAAACCCATATGAACGTCATTCTGACCATCGGGAAGAATCTCATGATCTTTACCAAAGTAAAAGAGATTCTTCGGGCGAAGCCCTCAGATGAGGTGTAAAGCTTTATTTTAAAGAAGAAGAAAGGTTGAAAACAAAAACCATCATAGCCTTTGCCTATTTTTTTATAGCAGCCCTCTTTGGCTTGGCTATGCGCTTATCGTTTGTATCGGATTTAGGAGTTACCTATAAGCATATTCTCCACACTCACTCGCATATTGCGTTACTTGGCTGGCTTTATAACTTGGCTTTATTTTTTATTGGTTACACCTTTTTAAAAGAAGATGTTAAAAAGTTCAATCGCATCTTTTGGGTTAGCCAGATTACCTTTTTAGGGATGCTGTTTTCCTTCCCGTTTCAAGGCTATGCCTTTTGGTCGATTAGCTTTTCAACACTTTATCTTTTTACCAGTTATTGGCTCATTTTTGAAATTTATAGATCATCTAAAAAATTAAATGAAGTAGAGTATAAATTACTGAGGGCAGGAGGCTTGTTCTTGTTTTTATCAAGCATTGGCCCCTTTGCGTTGGGGGCTATTATGGCTAACCAAATGAAAGATAGTATTTGGTATCATCTTTCTATCTTTTGGTTTTTGCACTTTTTATTTAATGGTTTTTTCTACACTGTTTTTCTAGCGTTACTGTTAAGGGAGATTAAAAAAGCCATAATCATTTCTGAGAATAAACTAAAGTGGGTTTATTACTTAACGGCCTTTTCAATCATTCCTTTGTATGCTGAATTTGTGCTTGAATCAGTATCTTCTACTTGCTTAGTAGCATTAGCCCTTTTAAGTTCTTTAGCGCAATTAGTAAGTGTTTTCTTAATTATAAAAGAGCTAAAAATCTACTTCTTGCAAATTGTGGGAAGCTTAAAGAAAACACTTTTTGGACTGTCTATTTTGAGTTTGTTATTTAAAGTGGTTTTTCAATTATTAGCCAGCTTGCCATTTTTAAACGAGCTCGTATTTAATTCTAAATCCACCTTAATTATTGGGTACTTGCATATGGTAATGCTAGGGATGTTTAGCCTTTTCTTTATTTGGGTGCTGATTGAACAAAAGGTTATTAATACGAACAAACTCTTTAAAATAGGTATCTGGGTTTTTATTGCGGGCGTGCTTTTATCTGAGCTAATGTTATTTGGCCAAGGAGTTGCTAATTATGCTTGGCATTATAGTTTGCCCAATTATTATGTCATCTTATTCTTAGTGAGCGGGCTAATGCCTTTGGGTGTTTTAGGAATGTTGGGTTCTTTCGGGTTCTCCCGCAGATTGCGCTGATTATCGCAGATCTGTATTTTTTTAATTATTATAGCTCTGTTGCTTTATCCATTCAAATTAGACCTTCATTCTCTAGCATGACAATCTTGCTTAGCCGACCAAGGTAACTGTGCTCAAATAATGGGCACGGTTGTGCCCAGAGATTACCAGGTCTTACGCCCGATAATGACGATACGGAGTTAATTAGAACTTTGTCTAAGCTTACCATTTAGAAGGTCATTCCGGAGGAATCTTAGCTAACTTGGTTTGGAAGTTTGAAGTATTGCGGCATGCACCATTAATAAAAATTTAAATGAGGCCTCTTTTCTTCTGCAAGAATCACAGATTCCTGCCTTCGCAGGAATGACAGGTTATTTGTAAAAGGTCATTGCTTCGGTTAATATTTCTTCAATAACCTCAATAGGCAAGTCTGCTTCTGGGTTAATGCGTAAAACTTTCATGCGTTTACGATTGCCTTGCTCTAGCATTGGGTGGTCTATATTTCTACCTTCTACAATGCCAATGTAGGGCAGCCCTGTTTTTTTATCTGCCCAAAAATAGCAGAACATCTTTTTCTTGTAAAGAAAAAAAGGAAGCCTGTATTTCCACGCTTCAGTAATTTCTGGGTGCAAGCCCAATATATAATCGCGCAACGCTTGCATACAGCTTTTTGTAGGCTCTTGCAGGTTAAGAAAGTAGTTATCTATGTCGCGTAGCATTTATTTTTATAAATATAACCGCAAGGTTCGCTAAGCAAAACGCAAAGTACCCCATAACATTCTTTGTGTACCTTGCGATTCCATTGCGTTCTTAGCGGTTAATTTAAAACTATTTTCCTTTCGCCAATATTGCATCCGCTTGGGTTCTGGCTTTAGCCATTATGGCATCGGCTTGTTTGTTGCCTTCGGCCTCAACCTTGGTTGCTTTTTTATTGCCTTCGTCCACCAGTTTTTTGCCCGCAATTTTTGCTCCTTTTTGTTTAAGGAAATTGCTGCCAGCTTCTTTCATTAATGCATCACTTTGCTTTTGAGCTTCATCTCTAATTTGAGCCGCTGCCTTTTTTGCCTCTGCTTTTACCTTATCTGCTTGTTTTTGCGCATCAGCCAACAACTTATCAGCTTCTTCTTTGGCTTTGGCACTAACTTCTTCTTTACTAGTAGGAACATCAACGCCTAATTTTTCTTTGGCCAATTCTGCTCCTTTACTTACAACTGCTTCTGCTACCTTTTCTTTAACGGCATCTTTCATATCAGAACCTAACAGGCTTATTTTTGGGCTATCATAAGGCCCGGTAACGCTAAGGTTGAGCTTAACTTTTGAAGATGGTTTTTCAGAACTGCCCATTAATTTATTAAGGGCTGCATTGGCTTGCTCGCCTAGCTGGCCGGCAGGAATGCTGGTTGCAATTTTATAATCAAGGATACCATCAAGGCTGGTGCTGCCCGATATGGTTGATTTATTGCCATCGATAACAACATCGAAAGGAGCTACGTTCACCACGCCATTTTCAATTTTCACTTGCATATTAATGTCTTTCAAAGCCATTTCTTCTTTGGTTCCTTTACTGGTAAACTTGCTTAGTGCTGTTACAAATTTTCCGCCAGCTAATTTGGCTGAAGCAATCTTTAATAGGCCAGCACCATTTACGGTTTCATTTATGGGCATTAATTTCTGGTCTAAATCACCACTCATTGTAAAGTTGGTGGTTAAGTTGCCGTGCATGTTTTCGGCAATAGGAGCCATTTTTTGCACTGTATTAAAGGCCTTAAACGATTCTTGAATAGAAATATTTTTAATGCCAAAATCCATATCAAATTTGGGAGCCGAAGGTTCTTTAGTATCATATACTCCGTTAAAAACTATTTTACCACCAAGGGTTTTGGTACTCAAGTTATTCATATCCAAGATGCCATCTTTAATTATAAGTTTGCCTTTGGCATCGGTTAAAAACAATCCATCATACTCAATTTGAGCAAGGTTGGCACTCATCACAAAATCAATATTCTTAGGGATTGCCGTGTCATAGGTTTCTTCCTCTACTGATGTGGAGTCTTCTACAACTACTGCTTCTTCTACCTCAGAAGTGGTCATAAACTCATCTACCAAAATATTATTTGAGGTTAAGTTTAAATTTCCTACAAGCACTTCATTGGGCTTTAATGCATAATTAATGTAATTGGAGAGCTTACCAGTAGCCGAAAAATCACTTTGGCCAACCTTGGAGTCAAAGGCATCTAAGTTGATGCTTTCTGGGGTAAAACTTGCCTTAGCAGTTGAAATCGTCATTCCCTGAGGCAGGTATGCTACATCTGAATAATAGAATTCTGTTAAGTCAAATTTACCACTCGCAGGAATGGTAGAAGTTAAGGTATCATATACGCCTTTGGCTTGAATGTTTGCATCTAGCATCCCTTTCAACTCCATTCCCTCCATCGGGAAAAGCTCCATCATTTCTGCAAAATTGATATTGGCTGAAGCATTTAAATCAAGTGGGTAATCTATTAAATTATCAATTTTTAAAGTAGCATCAATGGGGTTTTTGCCCAGTTCTATATGAAATTGACTGATGTTAATTTTTGTGTTGTCGATATTTCCGTCTTTATTATCAATAGCCATTTTAAATTGTACATTGTCAACAGCCGTGGGTAAACCGGGGTATTGAAAACGTCCATCTTTAATGCCCATAAACACATTAAAAGCAGGCATTCTATCATCGGTGTACATGCCCTTTAGGCTTGTATTAAATTCAACTGAACCAGCAGCAGTTAAGCCTTCAAAGTCGGTGGCGTATAAAGCAGGTATTAAGGAGAGTACACTTTTAAAGCTGTTATTTTTAGAAGTGATCTTTAAATCCATATCATACCCATTTTCGGGCATGCTAAACCAACCATCAACACCCATAGTAAACTCATTAACGGCTAAATCATTTTCTTTAAATGTGAACTTAAAGGCATCCATATCCATGGCCATGGCCATATCAGCGGTTAGCTTTTTGTTCTTCATATAAGTTACGCCATCGTAACTAATAGTGGCAAGTGTTGCTTCTGTTTGCATATTCATATCAAATAAGGACAGCGAAAAATCGCCCGAACCCGTATGATTTAGTTCTTTAATTTCCATTAAAAATGGAATGGTTTCATCATCATAGGTAATATCGCCCCCAATGATTTGCCATTTTTCTATAGACATATTAAAAGATTCTGATCCTTCTCCTGAATCTTCCTCAATTTCTTCCACTTCTTCTGAGGGAATGGCAATGTCATAATTGGCTTTGCCATTGGCTAGTACTTTAATCCAAATTACAGGGTGGTCTAGTAAAATCCCTTGTACACTCATTTGGTCATCAAAAATAATTTTTTTAAGGTTGATAACTACTTCAAAATTCTGAGTAGAAAATAGCACTTTCCCTGCAAAATTATCTC
>Ga0256834_1002791_pt1 | contig 10765 bp, 5 predicted proteins | sample 4281140metaG_FD_190536 | JGI IMG/M metagenome (GOLD analysis project Ga0256834, IMG submission 190536) | Hydrothermal vent microbial communities from East Pacific Rise, Pacific Ocean - 4281-140 | ecosystem: Environmental > Aquatic > Marine > Hydrothermal vents | place: Pacific Ocean: East Pacific... | reverse complement strand
ATTCACAGGCAGGTGATACGATAAGCTATAGCATCACCATGGAGAACACAGGGGAAACGACAGCTTTCGCTACAGATTGGAACGATACGCTGCCTGAACACTTAGGAGAAATATCCAATGTGCAACTCAGTGGCACTGCGTACCAAAGCGGTACAAACACATCGTTAGTCAATGCAGACTTTGTACTTTCAACTGTTAATGCAACAGATGATACGATTTCCCTGCCGGCCTTTGATTTGCCTGTCGGTAACACTTTGACCATTACCTTTGATGCGATCTTACAACCCAATGTTGTTGCAAATGAAATACTCAATAATAATACTACTTCAGCATGGAAAAGTGTCTTTGGAACTGGTTCACGTGATGGAACAGATGGGATAGGAAATGGGTTAAACAATTATGCCGCCGAGGCGAATGCATCCATGGAAGTGAATGCTACAATTGCCATCCAGAAAAGCTTACTCGGGAAAACGACATACACGATCGGTGAAGAGCTTACTTATAAACTCAGTGTCTACTTTATACGTGGGATCACCCCGGATGTGAATGTGACAGATATTCTCCCTGCCGGGCTTACTTATATCTCTCATCATACGCAATCTACCAATGCCGGATTAACCTTTGCTTCCGATATAAAAAGTGGAAGCGGTCAAATGGTTGTTATCTCTCTGGGAGATGTGAGTAATACTGCGACCAATGATGATCATATCGATATAGAACTAAAAGTCAGAGTAGACAATGTCGTGGGTAACCAGGATGGAAATCAGACTGTAAATGGTGGTGGTAGTCCTGCAGGTACGTCGGTTACTGCCAAATTTAATACCCCGGGAGTAGGTACGACTGAAGCTTCTGTAATCAATCCGGTGATCTTTACTATTACTGAACCGGCGATCAATGTTATAAAAACTGTAACACCGGATACTCAGGCACTTGGAGATGAGGTTACCTACACTATTCACGTGACCAATGGCGGTAGTAGTACGGCATATGACATTAACCTGACAGACACACTGCCGACAGGTTTGACTTATGTAGATGGAAGTGCAAGTGATCCGGTGACCCATATCGGACAGATATTAACCTTTGAAGTGGCACCTTTGGCATCAGGAGCATCTCATGATATACGCTATAAAGCCAAAATAGAAACAACTGTTGACCCAATACAACCATTGGTCAATAGTGTCTATACGGTTTACGGAAGTATCCAGGATTCGAATGGCTCAATTAATGGTGGTCGTAATGGTATAGATGGTATTGGACCGGATGCTACTACGCTGAATAATTATGCCTTTGAATCCAATGTCTCACTGCAGCCAAACACTGATGCACTTACTCCTGAAAAAAGTATGACATGGTCATCAGATGAAAATAATGATGACGTGATCTCTGCGGGAGATCACCTCTCTTATGGACTTTTGGTCACAAACAATCTTGGCTATGCTGTAGGTGATGTGAATGTCACAGATACCCTCAGCCAGGATGTCACACTTTTGCTGAACAGTATTGCAATTGATGGTGTAGCCATAGGTAATGATACTCAATGGACCCAAGCAGGTACATGGTATACCTATGCGGCCGCAGATGTAACATTGAGCTATGACAGCGGTCTAAATTACTTTGAAGTTTATTGGCAAAATACGCTTAATGCGGGGCAGATACTGGATGTTACTTTTGATGTCAAGATCAATGATGGGAATATAACAACCATTGTTTTTGGAGACAATACGACAAATGTATTGAATGCCAAACCGCTTGTAGATGCCAATACGACCATAGAGAACCTCTTTATCGTAGATTCCAACAGAACAGTACCGACACCATCCAATGAAGTGAATGTTGCGACCGATCAGAGGGGTGTTGCAGGTACACCAGTGAAAGTATTGACAGCGACCGATCGGGACTTTACCGATCCGGGAGATATGAACCTGATGAATACTCCTCCGGTAGCGGTGGGTGAGATCATCGACGTTATGCTTGACTTTAATTTCACTGGCGGAACCACAAAAGCAGTAGTGCTTAGAGACAATTTTGACCGAAGTCAGTTTGTAAGAGTGACTGAAGCAAATCTTACGCGATCATGTGATGATATGTGGGTAGGGGACTTCAACAGTACATTTGATACAGATACGACCATTTCTGTAGAAAATAATATTACCGATACTTTGAATGGTTTTGAACTGAAGATAGGTGATATCTTCAACCCACATTATCAGGATATGAATATGACTTGTAGTCTGCAATTGACATTCAGGTTGAGAGTAGATAACAATGCTTCTGTACAGAAAGGTATACAGCTTGACGACAACGGATCGGTCAGCTTCAGTGAATACCATGCTGTCAGCAATAGTTCTTCAACGTCTGAACTGTATTCACCAAACGTAGGTGTGATGGTGGCTGAAGCGGATGTTGAGGTGACCAAGAGCGTGGATCCTATGACTGCGAAAGCGGGGGAGCAGGTGCTTTATACTTTAAATGTGTGTAATGATGAGAGTAATGCAACATCCAATACCGCAGCAGCATTTGACTGGACTGTCACAGATATATTACCTATAGAATTTGATCTGAGCAGCAGTGGGTATGTACCAAACAGTATGGGTACAGGTGCAACTGTAACGGTTGACTTGGGAGCCTTGCCGAACTTGAATGCTACGATCGATAGATTGGATCATGGAGAGTGTATACGCATTGATTACAATGTCACGGTTACCGGTGCCGCACAGTTTGAACAGGATATCAATAATACTGTCCGTGTAGAAGCGACCTCTCTTCCGGGTATTGTACCGGGAGAAAGAACAGGAACAGGAACACCGCCATTAAATGACTTGAACAATACTTCGACGGCAACACTGAAAGTGGAAGCACCGGGAGTGAGAAAAGATATAGTTGCCCAAAAATCGTATTACTCGATCGGTGACATCGTTACGTACAACATTACACTTGCCTTTACAGGAAGCGCACGGGAGCTTGAGATCGTAGATCATTTTCCTGTTGGTTTGGCGTATGTACCAGGCTCTGCGAGATTGCGACTGCCTGCGGATGCAAATGTCTCTTATGACCCTCCACATGAGAGTGGTAATGGTTATGACTGGACGTTTGTATTGGGTGATCTCAATATCACAACTGCCGGAAACCTTTACCTGGAAGTGAATACTACTGTAGAGGATATTCCTTCAAATATAAATGGTGTGAAATTGACCAACGCGCTGGATATGCATTTTATAGATCCGAATAGCGGTGCTTCTGTGGATATCAATGCCATCTCACCTGCAATGACCATAGGTGAACCAGAGTTGCGTGTCAGCAAAACGATCACAACGGATCTTTCTGTCCCAAAAAATGTGGGAGATGCCATCTCTTATGAGATAGAGATCACGAATACCGGTACAACAACCGCATACTATGTGGAGTGGGAGGACAAAGTACCAGTGCATACCGGAGAGATTTATAACCCTCATCAGGTAGTGCATGCAGGAACAGCATATGAGACCAATACGACCACGCCTATTACGGATGCGAATTTCAGCATTTCAACGGTAGATGAACCGGATGATAAAATCGCTCTGATCCTTTTCGATCTTTCACCGGGGGCAATGCTTGTCATCACTTTTGATACGATCATCCAGCCTAATGTCATACCGGCAGAAACACTGGTGAACATTACAGGGGCAACAACTCAGAGTATGGTATCTGGAGGCAGAAAACATACCGGCATACACGGTGATAAATATGCTTCTGCCGCAAGCGTGTCCTTCAGCATCAACAAACTGCCTGAAGCGAAAGATGACGGTTGCTACAGAGTGACCAGTTACACGACATATACTTGGGATATTGCTGCGAACGATAAGCTGGGAGATGGTACCAGAGCCGAACATACCTGGAGACTTATTACGCCTCCTCATGATGGCATAGTAAGCATCAGCAAAGATGGTTATGCGACCTATACGCCAAATGCGAACTATAACGGTTCGGACAGCTTCAGGTATGAAATAGAAGACGCCAATGGCGATAAATCACAAGCCAGTGTCTGTATAGATGTAGATTGTGCTTCATCTCAAACATCTGACGGTGGAGATGCTTATAGTATGTGGATCATGTTGACACTCATGTTCCTAACTGCTATGATAGGTTTATATTATGTAAGAAAAGAGGAGCAGGATAATGTATAAGATTTTATTAAGAACAGGTTTGGCAATGACACTTTTTTCTTTCCTGAATGCAGGTGGAGGGAAAGGTCTTTCTCCTGTACTTGTACCGGTGGTTCCCATAGAAACGGTTGATCCAAGTCCATGGTATATTGGTGCGGGATTACTTATAGGGAGATATAATTATTGTGAAGGTGGATGTGAATATGAAGATGTCACCTATGGGCTTATGGTGCGTGGTGGGTATGAGTGGAACCAGTACATTGGTGTAGAAGCGAGAGCTTTAAGTACCTTTTGGGATGCAGACCCTCTAGGTGGTGAAAAACTTCAGCATGTAGGTATATTTGCCAAACCTTCGTATCCTTTAGGAGAAGATGCAAACGTGTATGGACTTTTGGGCTATGGATGGACAAAAACAAGTACGAATAGCCCCTATTTACCAGAGATTGATGAAAAAGGTTTTTCCTGGGGGATCGGGTTTGAATATGACCTCTCAGACAAAGATGACGACTACATAGAAAATGGTAACTACGACAGAGAATTTGACGGACAGGCAGACCATGAGAAAGGCTGGGGTCTTTTCATCGATTATCAGCGTCTCCTTGTAAAATCGGGAATACCGGATATGGATGTCCTTTCTGTAGGTGTGACGTACGACTTTTAGATCTCCTTTTTCATTCAAAACAGAGGCTCTGTGGATCTCATGGAGTCTCTTTCCTTCGGTTTTCTTTTTTGTAGTATAATAAAAAATAGGAGATAGGCATGAGTGTAAAAAATATATTTTTATTTCCCCCTGTTTTGTTGATCGTTTTATATTCTTCATTACTTAATGCAGCTTGCATTCCTTATCCTGCAGCAACGGGTAATGTGGATCAAGATTTTACCTGTACGGGGAATATAACAAGTTGGCAATATTTTTATGGCGGCAGTGATAAAGTAAAATTAACGGCGGTCACGGGAAATACAGTATATTGGTTGGATGATGCAAATCATGGATCAGATACAGATGGCAGTGATACTTTTATCGTACATGATAGCATCTTCAATTTTGCTTTTGGTTTTGGAGGTGATGACCGATTTGAGATCTATGATTCGAACTTCAGTAATATCTATGCCGATACCAATCCAAACTGGGTGGATCAGAGAGGTAATGATACGATCTATATAGAAAATTCAGTCAGTAATGGCTGGATACTCGGTGGTAATGACAGTGATACGATCACGATCAAGGACAGTCGCGTCTCTTTTGTTGCCGCAGGATATTCCGATATTCTTTCCGACCTTCCTGGATATATTGATTATACGCCGTATGATGGAAATGATACGATCATTTTAGACAATGTGGATTTTTCTGAGCCGAACTATTATTATACTGACAGACCGGGAGCGGTAGAAGGTGGTAAAGACGATGATCTGATAGTCTTTAAAAATGGCGGAAGTGCCTATGGTGTGACAGGTGGACATGGGAATGATCGGATCATTGTAGAAGATGATATGCTTTTTAATGCCTGTATATTTACGAATGAGCGGGGAAATGCTGTGGCCTGTGGTATCTATGGGGATGAGCCGTATGCTGCTGAACCCAATGCAACGACGATCGCCCTGCACGGAAATGATGAGATCATTATCAATGCGGGAGATCTTTCCGGAATAGTCGTCAATGGAGGGAATGGATCTGACCTGCTCAGTATTGCTGCAGCAGTTCAGCTACTCGATACGAATCTCAGTGGCGGAGATGACAGGAGCATTGCTGACGGTTTTGTGGACAGACTTGTTTTTGATAGCTGGATTGGTGATCTCAACGGTTCACAGCTTCAGAACTGGGAAACTGTCGTTCTTGATAATCTCAGTGAGATCACATTTCTCGATGATAATGTCACGGTAGGATATGAAACAGGGGTTGATCCTGTAACAGATCTCCCTTATGGGCTTGTGTTACAGAATAATGCTTCTCTGAAAATATCACATGATCTTAAAATAGACGGTAATGTATATAACAATGCCATGATTGATCTTCAGTTGGACGGAAACCTGCCCCATACAGTATTGACTGTTGAACATAACTATGATAGCAATAATGGGATGATCCTTATGGATACAGTATTGAACGATGCGGCCACTTCTTTATCAGATGTATTACTGATCAAGGGAGATACTTCAGGTAAGACAATGTTGAGTATTCACAATGTTAACGGTTTTGGCGGGCAAACCCCAACAGGCGACAATGAAGGTATCCTAGTTGTGGAGGTAGAGGGAGCTTCTAATGGTGAATTCTATTTAGAATCTGATCCCAGTGTAGGGGAGTATTTCTATAAACTGGTAAAAGGTTCCAGCGGAAACTGGTATTTGAAATCCTATAAAACACTGCCCATACCACCAGAAGATATTATCGATACGCAGGATTCTCATTTGACTGTTAACAGTTACAGTGTACATAAGGGGCAGTTGCCTGGACCAGGTACAGACACAACATGTTCCGGACCGTTCACCTATGAACTGCTTGACGATGTGAAATACGGTGAGCTTACCCTCAATCCTGTGACAGGGAATTACACCTATATACCTCAACCAGACTACTATGGTGTAGACAGTTTCAACTATCAGATCATATCGGATCAGTGCAGTAAGGCATCAAATGTCGCTACAGTAACGATCTTGGTTGATTGTGCATCGTCACAGACTTCGGACAGTGGCAGTGCATTTGGTTTAATGCATATCCTTGTGATGTTATTCTTTACCCTCAGCATTGGATCATATTTTATGTCTAAAGATGAAAGAAGAGGCTGATGACAATGGATTATCAGACTCTTTTTAAAAAGACCAGAGACCTGACGTTACTTTTTGTAGAGGATTATGAACCTTTACGAAATGATATGGCAGAGATATTTGAAGATCTGTTTCAGACAGTAGAGATAGCTTCAGATGGTAAAGAAGGGTTTTCTGTCTATCAAACATTTTATCAAAAGTATGGAAAGTATTTTGACATTGTGATGACCGATATCCAAATGCCGTTAATGAATGGAGTAGCCTTAAGTAAAGCGATACACGAGGTGAATCCGGATCAGCAGATCATTGTCTTGTCCGCACATACCGACAGTGAGTATCTACTTGAACTGATCAATATGAATATCTCACAATTCCTTACGAAGCCTATTGAACATGAATCTCTGATGGAAGTACTTTGTATGGTAAGCAATAAGGTGAATGCAAACAGAGAAGACACTCCTGAAGATCTTGTATTGATCGATCTGGGGGAGGGTTACATATGGGATACAGAAACATCAGTACTTTACAAAGGTGAAACTGTGATTACTTTGACGCGTAACGAAATATTGTTGATGCAATTATTGGTTCGAAAAAAAGAACAGATCTGTACCAATGAAGATATTTTGAATGATTTTTATGCAAACAATATTGATATTAGTGAAACAAGTATCCGGAATATGGTTTTCAAATTACGTAAAAAACTCCCATCTTCTGCCATTAGCAGTATTTATGCCATGGGATACAAGCTGACAACACATAATTAAGGGTATTTACTGCTAGTCTGTATTTTTAAAGATGATCTCAAAACAGACACCCTTGTCTTGGTTGATCATATGAAGTAAAGCATTATGATGTTCTTCGATCATTACTTTTGACATATAAAGTCCAAGTCCCGCACCATGTTTTTCCTCTTTTGTACTAAAGTAAGGTTCAAATATTTTTTTTGCTATCTCTCTGGGTATACCGCTCCCGTTATCACAGATACGGATAACACTGTTGGTTTTCTGGTAAAATGTTTCAATACTGATGATCGGATTTTGTATTTTCTTATCTAAAAAATTATATTCACTGTTTTTCAAAAGATTTAACAGTACCTGCATGACCTCATTGGGATACATGGTCACTTCAGGATTTACCTGTAGCTCTTTGATGATCTCTATACCATTTTTCCTCAAAGAATGTTCTATGACCTTTAATGCATTTTCGATAGGTGATACCAAAGGGGTAAGCTCTTTGTTTTTATTGGGGTTGAAGAAGTTTCTGAAATCATCCGTAGTGGTTGATAAATACTGGACAGAATCAATAATGCTGTCATGTTTTCGTTTCAAATACTCAAGAAATTTTTTTTGCTCTACGGGGTCATTCAGATTAAATCTACCACTCTCTATTTTTATATTGATCCCCATGATTGCAGAATTGATTGCACCAAGAGGTTGTCTCCATTGATGGGCGATAAGACTGAGCATCTCTCCCATGGCAGCCATTCTTTGTTTCTGCAGAAGCATTTCATCTTTTTCTCTGAGTGCTTCTATATTAAGATGAACCTGTTTTTTGAGTTTTTTATTGTATTGACGAAGGACATAATGGCTTATGAGTAGTAGTATCCCCAGAAGCAGGATAGGAGAAATGATCTTCCAGAAAGCCTGCATAGACGACTCGAGATCAGGACGGTCGAATTTTACAGATATCCAGTCATTGATAATATGTTTTTTAGTGTCATCTTTGACAAGATCGATCGACTTGTTAAGAATCTCCAATAATATGGGATCATCTTTATGCAGACCAATGCTCATTGCAATCTCTTCATGAAGCTGGGCAGCGATCTTTAATTGTGTAGGGAAACGTTTTTGTATCTGATAGGCAATTGTGGTCAGGGAATCCACAAAACCGTAAAGTTCACCACTTGCTACTTTTCCCAGACCCTCGACTAGTGTATCGATTTGAACGAAATTTACATTGAGATATTTATGCTGGAGAAGTTCACTGCTTGCATAATTCCTTAGAAGACCGATCTTCTGTTCTTTAAGCTTGGACATATCTGATACAAAAGATTTGTCATTTAACGTAGCGACAACAAGTGGATCTGTTAAATAAGGTTTTGTAAAACTCATAAAAGATGTACGAGATGGGGAAGAGCTTACAAGAGGTAAAATGTCACACTGATAATCTTTAAACAATGCTAAAGATTCACTCCATGTTTTGGTAGCAACAAGATGTATAGGTATTTTAATAAGTGTAGAAATCTGCTGCATATAATCAGAACTGATACCTATATATTTTCCGGACTTGATTGCTTCATAAGGCATCCAATGTGGATTAACACATATTTTGAGCGCTTTTTTCTTTTTCAGGAAGTGTTTTTCCTGAGTGGTCAAATAGAGAAAAGGTGAAACTTTTTCAGTTGATCCATTGGCAGCATAAAGAAATATGCTGAAAAAAAACGTCACTGAAAATAATTTAAAAAAATTCATATATTCTCTTTACTGTGACATTTCAGACACATTCTTGAGTTATACTATAGCATAAAAACAGTAAAGGGAAAAGATGAAACATATAGATGAATTAATGAAACTTAGTCAAAATCTGACAGTTCTTTATGTTGAAGATGACCTACTGCAAAGAGCAGAAATAGCAGAAATACTGCAAGATTTTTTTAAAGTTGTGATCTTGGCAAAGGATGGTCAAGAAGGTTTAGAAAAATATCTTTCTTATAAAGAGGAGAGTGGGGATTATCCTGATCTGCTCATTACAGATATCAGTATGCCGAAACTTACAGGTATAGAAATGAGTAAAATGGTTTTAGATCATAATTCTGAGCAATTGATCATCGTATTTTCTGCATATAATGATGTAAACTATCTTCTTGATCTGATTAACATCGGTATTGACTCTTATCTTATGAAACCGATGCGTTCCGAACCATTTTTAGAAGTACTGCGACGCGCAAGCAGAAAAGTGAATTATAGAAAAATGGCATTACAGTACACAAAAGAGCTGAAACAGCTTGCCTATAAAGATCCGTTGACTGGTATTGCAAACCGGCGTCGTTTTTTTGAAAAGGCCAGTGCATTGTTTTCCCAAAATATACGGGTCAATTCACCTCTCTTCCTTTTTATGCTTGATATAGATAAATTTAAAATGATCAATGATACCTTTGGACATGATATGGGTGATGAAGTAATAAAAGTCCTCGTTGACATAGTGAAAAAAGAGATTACAAACGATGAATGTTTTGCACGCCTGGGTGGCGATGAATTTATTATTATACTGAAAATGAATAAGGTAAATGCGTTAAGAAAAATTCAAAAAATAAGAGAGCATATCAATAGAATACATTATATTTTTAACACATCCATCCATTTTACAGTTAGTATCGGGATGGCTGAACTTACTTCTTATGATAGAGATATAGATAGTATGATCAAGCGGGCAGACATCAACTTATATCAGGAAAAAGAGTTCAAAAATGGTCCTTTTGCTGTCAATTTATAGATATTTGGAGAATATTTCAATAAAAATGACATTTATGTGACATTTATGTGACATTTATGTGACATTTTATTGGTATAATCATATGTTAAGTTCTTATATTTTAATAAATATAGAAAAAATATTAAGGTTAAATCATTCGTGAGGATGGGGTGGGAACCCATGGATTCTGTGAAGATTCTTGGATTATCGAGTTTAATTTAAAAGGGAAAAGGGAAAAATGAATTTTTTAAAATTTCTAATGGTGGCGTTGGTCATTATGGTAGGTTCTGCTTCTGCAGCTACACTTACATTAACAACAAAGTATGGTGCAACAGGCGGGTTGGCAGGTGATTTGAATAGTGTAGGAGATCAGGTCGATGGGCGTG
>Ga0256834_1002790_pt1 | contig 10766 bp, 10 predicted proteins | sample 4281140metaG_FD_190536 | JGI IMG/M metagenome (GOLD analysis project Ga0256834, IMG submission 190536) | Hydrothermal vent microbial communities from East Pacific Rise, Pacific Ocean - 4281-140 | ecosystem: Environmental > Aquatic > Marine > Hydrothermal vents | place: Pacific Ocean: East... | reverse complement strand
CGTCTAAACGCTGTTAATGAAGTGATTGTTCCTGTAGAGTCCTCTTTAGGAGAAAAATCTGCAATAACCCAATAGTATCTACCATCTTTTGCTAAGTTTTTAACTACCCCAGAGACCTCTTTTCCAGCTAAAAGAGAACTCCATACCAAGTAAAATATAGACCTTGGCATATCTGGATGCCTAACTGCATTATGATTAGCCCCAATAAGCTCTTCTTCTGTATAACCTGAAACTTCACAAAAATTTTTATTTATAAAAAGGATCTTACCTTTTAAATCTGTCTTACTTACTATAAATTTCTTTTTTGAAAAAACTATCTCTTCATCTATTACAATGGGTCTATATATCATTATTTTACCTTATTAAAGTACCTATTATTTATAACAATCATTTTAACCAACTCTTACTAAAAAGTAATCAATAATAACAATATTTCATGTTACTTTTCATTTAATAAAATATTTTTATATATTATTAATAACAAAAAACAATAAAAAATAAGTATAGATTTTTGAATTTTTATATGCTAAACTATAGGAAAATATATGTTTAATTACAATTTACTTGAAAGGTCTATTATGTTTAAAAACCTATTTATCCTACCTCTACTCATACTGTTATCATTTATGACAGGATGTTCACAAGTGGGTGGAGTTACTCCCGGAGATGGTGTTAAGATTACAGGAACGGTGACCTTTGATAGGGTTCCTGTTAAAGTTGAAACCTATGGAATGATTAAACTTGACTACAACAACATTCAAAAAGTAGCAGCAAAAAATATTCTGGTTAAAGCTATTTCTGAGAATGGAGAGTCACTTTATGAAACAAGCACCGACAAGAATGGTGTTTACAATCTATTCGTACCAGAAAACACCAATGTAAAAGTTCGTGTTTATGCTCGAATATTCACAAAAGACAAATGGGATGTTGTCGTAGTTGATAACACAGCACAAAAAGCCATGTATGTAATAGAAGGACAGATGCATAATGTAGGAACTTCTACAACAAGAAGAAACCTTCATGCAGCTTCTGGTTGGGGTGGGTACGGATATACAGGAGCAAGAGATGCTGCTCCATTTGCTATTCTTGACAGTGTAAACCAAGCCATGCAAAAAGTTCTTGATGCTAAACCTAAAGCTACATTTCCTCGCTTAACCATTAACTGGTCAATAAACAATGTTGCAGCAGGTGGAGACCAAAGCATGGGGCAAATTGTCACGTCTAACTATGATGGAAAAAGTAATTTATGGATTCTAGGTGATGCAAACTCAGATACAGATGAGTATGATGACCATATTATTGTACATGAGTGGGGTCATTTCTTTGAAGACAAATTCTCCCGTTCAGACAGTATTGGTGGACCTCACTCTGCTGGTGATGCACTAGACATTCGTGTTGCATTTGGAGAGGGTTGGGGAAATGCCCTCTCAGCTATTGTTACTGACAACCCTATCTATTTTGATACAGCAGGACATAACCAATCAACAGGTTGGTTCATGGACATAGAAAATGCTTCTCCCTCAAATCCAGGTTGGTTCTCTGAAGCTTCTATACAACGTATACTCTACGACCTTTATGATACCAATAACGAAGGAAATGATAACTTAAGCTTAGGTTTTGAACCTATCTTTGATGCTATGGTAGATAAAGAGAGAAATACACCTGCCTTTACAAGTATTTTTTCATTTATTCATGCTCTAAAGTCTGAAAACTCTAGAAAAGCAAGTAAAATCGACCAAGTCGTTGCTTCTGAACAAATTAATAGTATTAGAGATGAATATGGTAACTATAGAAGTAACACAGCAAATGGAACACAAACTCAACCTGTTTACCGTACTTTAAATGTAGGAAGATGGATTACCCAATGTAATAAGAACAGACATGGTGTCTACAACAAACTTGGAAACCGTACTTTTATAAAAGTAAACATTCCTTCTTCTGGTTACTATAAGTTTGATGCACAGCCTTATGGTGGTGAGTATGGTGACCCCGATATGGTCATATACAAAGCTGAATATCCATTAGAATCTATGGGAATGTCTCCTCTTGAAGGTTCAAGTTCAGATACTTTAGAGATGAACCTAAATCCAGGTGACTATTTGGTTGAAGTTTATGATGCTTCATTTAGAAACAGCTGTTTCAATGTAAGCCTTAAACAAATGGGGAACAGTTACAAACCTACTAAAACCTTCTCTAAACAACAAAAAGATCGTAAACCAAAAATTCTTCCTCAATACTAAAACTTCCGTCCTCAAAAGAGAGTATGTCTATAAAAAACATACTCTCTATACTTTAAAACAATTCTTGTACAATAATATGGAACAATACAGAAAATTAATTTAAAAATTAAAAAAGGCATAAGCTATGAAAAACAAATGGTCCATATTACTACTTGTACTCCTCAGTACCCTATCTTTAAGTGCTGTAAATATTTCTGGAACCATCAGTTATGAGCGTATTAATCCTCTTCATAATGGTAGTTCAACTATATTAGACTATAATAATATCACAACAGAAAAAGCGAAACAAGTTATTGTAGAAGCTATTAATAGTTCAGGCAATAGTATTGCCACTACTTCCACAGATGACAATGGAGAGTATCTATTATCAAGTCTTCCTAGTAACACAAATATTAAAATTCGTGTCTATGCAAAAATGTTTAAAAGTTCAAAATGGGATGTTAAAGTCGTAGACAACACCAATGGTAATGCCCTATATGTTGTAGAAGGTGACTTAACATCAACAGGAACTAGTAACAGCCAACGAAACCTTAAAACACTTGCTTCTACTACACAATCTCCTCCTTTTGCTATTTTAGGTTCTATCTATCTAGCAATGCAAAAGGTCCTTGTAGCAGACAGTTCGGTAGTTTTTCCTACGCTTAAAATGAACTGGACAGTAAATAATGTTGAATCAGGAACCTACTATGACGGTCATGAAAACATTATGATTCAAGGTGACCAAAATGGTGACAGTGATGAGTATGATGATCATATTATGATACACGAATGGGGTCACTATTTTGAAGCAAAATTCTCTAGAGCAGACAGCATAGGTGGTGGACATACATCAGGAGATCACTTAGATATCCGTCTGGCTTTTGGTGAAGGTTGGGGAAATGCTCTTTCTGGTATAATAACAGATGACCCAATTTATTTCGATACTATGAGCAGTAGTGGATGGAATATGAATGTTGAAAGTGCAACCCATGATACTCCAGGTTGGTTCTCAGAAGCCTCTACTCAACGTATACTCTATAACTTGTATGACAGTCATGATGATACTACTGACCACTTATCTCTTGGATTTAAACCAATTTATGAAGTTTTAGTAGGTCCACAAAAAACAACGAAAGCGTTTACTTCTCTCTTTACATTTATTACAGCACTCAAAGAAAAGCAACCAAGCAGTACACAAAAAATTGATGCCATTGTTGGTAATGAAGAGATTGCGACAATTGATGACATTTATGGAACCAATAGACTCAATAATGTAGAAGCCATTACCCTACCTATATATACTCCTTTAACTATTAATAGAGCAGAGAATAATATTTGTACAAGTACTACTTATGGAGTAAGCAATAAACTTAATAACCATAAATATATTAAATTTGATATTAATGAAAAAAAATCATATCCTATTGAGATAGTACAAACAAATGGAAGAACAAGTGATCCTGATTTTGCTATATTCCAAACTTATCCATTTAAACAAGTTGCATTAAGTGAAAGCGATACTAAAGGTTCAGAGAGAAAAACATATACCCTCCCTATAGGTTCATATATTCTTGATCTTTATGATATGCAAAATACAAAGAAAGCCTGTTTTAGTGTAAATATTGGAGATAAATCTGGAATAGCACCAGATAATAATAATGAATCTTCTTCTGATACTATAGGGACGACATTACCAGAAAACAAAATAATTGCCCTACTTTTAATTCTAGCAATTATGTTTATTCCAGCATTATTCATAAGAACAGAACTAAAAATATAGTAAAATTAAATAAAGTCAAAAAAGGAACTAACATGAAAAAAACCAAACTACTACTAGCACCACTACTTATAATAATGGGACTACAAGCAAAACCAACAGAGGATACCAAAGTGGAAAACTCAAATATTAAATCAGGAACAACCATAGGTCATTACCAAAAACCAGGTGCACCTATTGACATGACTTATGACTCAACAAAAGTAAATGCAGGTGAAGTTTCTGACATTAATATTACACTTACAACCTCTGCTACAAGTGGTACCATGCAAGTTAGCATAGCATTTGATGAAGCAATTAAAAATGAAAGTAACACAGAAGAAAACTTAACATTTGAAATCACTCCAGAGCAAAGAAGCTTCCCTATAAACATACAAGCATCATCTTTAGAAGATGGGCTTCACTACATTAGACTACTTACAAAAGTAGACAAAGGGACAGCTTCTAAACTACGTGCCTTTGCAGTACCTATGTATGTAGGTGAACCAAAACCAAAAGCAAAAAGTGCCAACATTATGAAAGCGATGAGTGGAGAAAATATCTCTGTTTCTAAAGCTGTTGAAACCATAGAAGTTATAGAGTAATAAACATATAACTTCAAAATATAGAGAGGCTCCCTCCTCTCTTACTTCTTTTTCCCTCTTATATTATCTCCAAAATTTAGTACACATTAAAATAATCTCGGTATAATACGCGACCTCATTCTCTATGAGTAAAATACACGAAAGGAACAAACATGCCAAAAATGAAAAGCGTTAAAGGTGCTGTAAAGCGTTTTAAAGTTAAAAAATCTGGTAAAATCAAAAGAGGGACTGCTTTCAGATCTCACATTTTGACTAAAGTAGATGGTGCTCACCACCGTTCAAACAGAAGCCCTAAATATGTTAGTGCTGCTGACTCTAAAAAAATTAAAGAGATGATTAACTAAGTTAATTTTATCTTACAAAGCAATCACTCCTAATTATTAGGACAAGTTCATCTAAAAAGATGACACCAATGCTAGAAAATAGCACTTAGGTAAAGGAAACAACATGAGAGTAAAAACAGGTACGGTAAGAACCCGTCGTCATAAAAGATTATTAAAACAAGCTAGAGGATTCTACTCTGGTAGAAGAAAACACTTTAGAAAAGCTAAAGAGCAATTAGAACGTTCATTAGTATATGCTTATAGAGACAGAAGACAAAAGAAAAGAGACTTCAGAAGACTTTGGATTGTTAGAATCAATGCTGCTTCAAGATTAAATGGTATGAACTACTCAACATTCATGCATGGTCTTAAAGTTGCAAACATTGAACTTGACAGAAAAATTTTAGCTGACATGGCTATGAATGCTCCTGAAGCATTCGCAAAATGTGCCGAAGCTTCTAAAGCTGCACTTGCTGCGTAAGTAGTAAGTTTCGTTGAGGAGTTTTTCTCCTCAACATTTTTTTATTTCTCCTCTTCATATAACCTTTCATAATTATATATAATTACCTCCTATTATTTATCATTTAAAATAATTCATCTTAATTTATTTCATTAATTTGCAAAAAAATTAATTTGTTTTTTTCTGTTTAAATTTATTTTAATTTAATATTGGCTATAATTACTTACTTGGGAAATAAAAATCAAAGATAGGAGTATATCCATGATATTATCTATTCAAAAATACAATCATAATATTAAAATAACTAAACAAAATGAGCTTTCGATGAAACAAACTATAAACAAAAGCCAAAAGCCAATAGGTTACACGAAATTTCAATACTTTCAAAAAAGAGTGGTTGATGTTCTTATCGGGGGGTCATTATTGATGGTATCATTACCCATATCACTTTATGCTATCTACCGTATAAAAAAAGAGTCTCCTGGTACAGTATTTTTCAAACAATCACGAATAGGATTAAATGGCAAAGCATTTACCTGTTATAAATTTCGAAGTATGCATGAAGACAGTCAATTTAACCCTTATACACAAGAGAATGATTCAAGAATTTTTGCATTTGGTAACACCATGAGAAAAATGCGAATCGATGAACTTCCTCAACTGTTAAATATCATTAAAGGTGAAATGCACCTTGTTGGACCTAGAGCAGAGTGGGATATACTTGTAAAAGATTATGAAAAAATTATTCCTTCTTATCATGATAGACATTTAGTAGCACCAGGGATTACAGGTCTAGCACAAGTATGTTACCCATATGGTCGTAACGTAGAAGATGCGAAAGAGAAGCTTAAATTTGACATGGAATATATCAGTAACTGGTCACTATGGCAAGAAGTAAAAGTTATCTATAAAACAGTTGAAGTAGTACTGGGTAAAAGAGGAATGTAGAAAAGAGAGTAGCAATCTACTCTCTATCTACATATGAAAGTTTAGCTTAGAAAAAAGCTAAACTTTAAATTGCCATTGATGGTATCACTTTTTCTTCATTATAACTTCTTAAAACTTCCAAATATTTTCCAATAACAATTTTTTCATCAAACTCATTTTTAATCTTTTTTCTACTATTTGCACCCATTATCATTTTTTCTTCATCACTTAAAGCTAAGAACATCTCTATCTTATCAGCCAAATCTTTAGATGAACGAGGCTCACATAAATATCCATTTACACCATGGTCAACAACATCTCTACAACCTACATTATCTGTTGTAATTATTGGTTTAGCTGAACTTGCACTCTCAAGTAGAGTCTTAGGCGTTCCTTCTCTATAATAAGAAGGTAAAACTACACAGTCAGCTGTGGTAATAACTTCATCGACATTATCACTAACACCCAAATAATTAACAACACCCTCTTTTACCCATTCATTCATCTGATCATGTGAAATAGCACCAGGATTCGCTACATCCAAAAACCCTAAAAGACAAAATTCTACATTTGGATATTTAGCTTTTATTATACGTGCTGCCTCAACATACTCACCTATCCCTTTTTCCCATATCATTCTTGATACATGTAAAAAACGTATAACTTCACTTTGAGGCTTTTCTTGTGGTCTAAATCGATTTGTGTCAACTCCTGATCCAGGTAAAACATCACAACTTGACCGATTTACCAATCCAGCATCTGTAAAAAGTTTAAAATCATCTCTATTTTGAAAAAATACTCTGTCTGCTTTTGACTGTGATGCCTTGTATAAAAGCTTCGCTATACTTGTTATTGGTCCTTGTTTAATAAATAATGTACCCAAGCCTGCTATATTATTAATCATTTTTATATCTAACATTCTGGCAACCAAAGAAGCATAAATATTAGGTTTTATTGTATAATTACAGATAAAATCTGGAGAAAGTTCTTTAAAAAGTTTATAAAATTCCATGGTTGTTTGCATGTCTTGTAGAGGATTTATTCCTTGAGAATTTAATTTTATTGAGTGAAATTCAAAACCTGCATCTATGATCTTTTGACTATATTCATCATGTGGTGCTATTGCTATTACATTATAGCCTGCATTTCTCATGGCTATCATAAGAGAAAGTCTAAAGTTGTATAGGTTCCAAGATACATTGGATATGATGGCTATTTTCTTCTTCATTTATAGGCCTTTATATTCTATTTAGTTATTTTATATTTATTAATATTTAAAATTGCTATATATTACTATATATTGTTAATATATCATATTATCATCTTTATGATTAAAAGCATACAAAATGAGAACTATCCCTACAAAAATCACCAAATAATCAAAAAATATTCCAATTAAGAGTAAATTTATCCTATTTAAACTATAATCCATTCATAAAACACAACATAAGGAATTAAAATGGCAACAGTAACATTTAAAAATGACATCGTATGTAACCTAGCAGGTACAGAATTAAACGTAGGTGACACAGCACCAGTAGTAACAGTAGTAAACTGTAACCCAATGCTTCAAGACGAGCAAGTTGGTGGAGAAGGTAAAGTTCAACTAGTAATCGCAGTACCATCATTAGATACAGGTGTATGTGATGCTGAAACTAGAAGATTTAACACTGAAGCAGCGTCTCTTGACGGTGTAGAAGTTATGACAGTTTCTATGGATTTACCATTTGCTGCTGCTAGATGGTGTGGAGCTGCTGGAATCGAAAACATCAAAGTATGTTCAGACTTCAGAAACAAAGACTTCGCAAACGCTTATGGTGTTCTTCTTGCTGACGGTCCTTTGGCTGGTGTAACTGCAAGAGTTATCTTTGTAGTTGGAAAAGACGGGAAAATTGCTTATAAGCAAACTGTTCCAGAAATTACAGAAGAGCCTAACTACGAAGAAGCTCTTGCTGCTGCAAAAGCTGCTTGTTAATAACAACAGTTCTTACATAGACTTATCCTTTCGGATAAGTCTAATTCTTTCTTAAAATCACCCCTTAAAATTTTATTACGCTATAATACTACTAATGAGATACACACCAAAACAGATAGAAAAATACCAACGTCAACGTTATATTGGTTTTCTTGAAAAACTTACCAAAAATCTTTTTAAAATGTTCCGTGATGAAAATACAACACAAGAGCAGTTTTTACAAAAGTTTGAAGAGCTAAAAAAGAAACTTGATGATTTTGAAGATATTAGACTTGACTCTGAATATCACCATCAACTAAAAGCCTACATAGAAAAGCTCTACAATGAATGCCAGTATGAATTTAAACTCGATGACATTCGTGAAGCAAACATGACACTACTAAACCGTCTTCAAAAACTAAAAAACGGTACATCTTACAAAAAAGATAAACACAAATACAGCAGTAGAAACCAAGACTGGGGATAACCATGAAATGGATTATACTTTTAACCCTACTTATCTCTAGTTCTGTAGCTTCAAATACGAATGATGACTACTACGATTTTTTACAACCACTCATGGTTAACTTAGAGAACAATCAAACCAATACAAATACAAATAGACAAAAATCACTTTCAAAATTTAAATCACTTTCATATACAGCTCCCAACTCAAATGAGTTTTACTACCTGAACTATAAACTCATGCAAGAGTTTCAACATTTACACTTCCATATAAAAATAAAAGAGAGCAATACCATTAGCGAAAAGAAAAATTTATTTATTAGAGATAAAAATATTTTTATTGAAATTTTAAACTCCATAAAAGAGCCATCTTTTTTTACGCTCTACTCTAGACTGTATTTAGAAACACTGGACAGTAAAAGGTTAAAACATGGTGACCTTATGAAACTATATACTCTTGCAAATAAAAATAAACAACCATATGTACAACTATTAAGCTATGTAGATAGTCTAAATCAACTCAACAGCATATCGATTACTGACCAAAACAACTTACATAAAAAGCTTACCCTTCTTCTTATAGGGTTACCAAAAAAGCAACAAGCATATATTTTAAGGCTTACAGCACTACAGCTTTTACCACTTTACGATAAAGATAGTATCGAGTTTGAGTTCAACAAACTTTTTGCTCAAAAAAGTACCATAAAAAGAGATGACATACTGCAAATACTTAACTACAAAGATGCAGAACTTTTTAAAGCATACCTCATGAAAGAGAAACGCTCTTTTTTTGAAAAAAGAGTCTTTACTGCAAATATGAAAGCCTTAAAACGTAATGATATAGCAATGATTTTATCTATACTTTATATGCAAAAAAACAACTTTATAGAAGCACGCACAAACATTCGCCAAACACCAAGAAACAACCTCTATAGTCCATACAATCCTTTTAGTACAAGTATTGAACTTAACAATAAAAAAATATATAAAAAAAGTTCTAGTCTAAGAAAATTTGCAGAGACCATGTCGAGACTAGAAAAAAGAGTCGAAAAAGAGTCCACCACAGCTAGAGATTACTATCTTTATGGAAATGGACTCTACAATAAAAGTTGCTTTGGTAACTTTCCTTTAAGTTCAGTATTTTTTCACCATGATAATATTTATAAAAATACTATTCCAACAACTTGTAGTTTAGAAAAATCTCGTAATGCCTATGAAAGTGCTTTACTTAAAAGTACAAATGAAGAGTTCAAAGCTGAAATAGCTTATCAACTTTTAAAAGTAGCATTTCATATGGCGATGATAAATAGTAAAAACTACAGCTACAGCATGACAAAAACGCTAAAACTAACAAATAAACAAGAGGTTATACACTTCTTAAAATTATCTAGGAGCTTTATAGAAGCTGTTAAAGATTACCAGTCAGACTACGCACATACAGAGTATGGCAAAAGGGTTATTAAAGAGTCCATACTTTTTACCTACTTATAAAAGTTGAACTTCCTCTTTTAACATAATATTAAATTTCTCAAATATTTTATCTTTAGCCAAATCTATCAAATACTTAGCATCTTCAAAAGTCCCCCCACCATGGTTGACCAAAAAGTTGGCATGCACTTCAGACCACTGCATTGCCCCTTTACTCACACCTTTTAGCCCAACCTCTTCTATAAGCCGACCAGCATAGTCACCCTCAGGGTTCTTAAATGCAGAGCCAGCAGAGGCAGTTTTAGGCTGATTGGCACGTAAGGCTACCAACTCATCTAAAAGTTCTGTAGAGAAGCCTTTAGTAACGTTAAAGCGTACTTCTGTAGCCACACCATCCAGCTTTGCAAAACGGTAACCATGATTTATATCTTTTTTATCTACCCAAAGCCCATCTATCTTAATGGCATCAAGTATATTAAATATCTCATAAGACTTCACCCCAGCATTCATAGCAAGCATTCCACCAATAGACCCCGGTAACTTAGAGATAAACTCAAAACCTTTTAAGTCATTCTTTTTAGCAAATGAAAGCAGCTTCCCCGTAGGTGTAGCACAACCCACAGTTAAAA
>Ga0256834_1002789_pt1 | contig 10769 bp, 9 predicted proteins | sample 4281140metaG_FD_190536 | JGI IMG/M metagenome (GOLD analysis project Ga0256834, IMG submission 190536) | Hydrothermal vent microbial communities from East Pacific Rise, Pacific Ocean - 4281-140 | ecosystem: Environmental > Aquatic > Marine > Hydrothermal vents | place: Pacific Ocean: East Pacific... | reverse complement strand
CTTGGTAAACTTTATGATTATGACATAATTTTACTTGATTTGAATTTACCTGATATGAGCGGCTATGAGGTGCTTCGCACTTTACGAGTTGCTAAGATTCAAACTCCAATTTTAATTCTTTCTGGATTAGCAGGAATTGAAGATAAGGTTCGTGGTCTTGGTTTTGGTGCTGATGATTATATGACTAAGCCATTTCATAAAGATGAGCTTGTGGCAAGAATTCACGCCATTGTGCGCCGTTCAAAAGGTCATGCGCAATCAATTATCAACACTGGTGAATTGGCGCTTAACCTTGATACAAAAACTGTTGAAGTTGGCGGACAGCGTGTTCACCTTACTGGCAAAGAATATCAAATGCTTGAGCTACTTTCCCTTAGGAAAGGCACAACGCTTACTAAAGAAATGTTCCTAAACCACCTTTATGGCGGCATGGACGAGCCAGAATTAAAAATCATTGACGTGTTTATTTGCAAATTGCGCAAAAAACTATCAGTTGCTTCTGGCGGCACAAATTATATCGAAACAGTATGGGGTCGCGGCTATGTATTGCGCGAACCAGAAGATCACCAAATGCCACAAAGTGCATAAATATTTGAAATAATTTTTCCGATTTCATATTTCAGCCTCGTGTCTTTGATGCGGGGTTTTTTGTTTTGAGATCTATTTACTTAAGAATTTTGGAAGTGAACAGCACAATTAATCCCATCAGGCATTAAAACTGCATATTGAGCAAAGGCTTCAAAACAGGTTTGTTGACCTAATCGCCCCCAATATAAGGCTCAACCCGATGCTGATTGCCAGATATTGTTGCACTAGGTTAACCGCCCCAACTTCCAGCAGTATTTATATGGCAATTACCCACAAGAATTTGAATAATATCTGCTTTGCTATCAAGAGGGGCTTTTAAAAGTTTTTCAGGCTCTGCCAATCTATAGGTATCAACAGGCATCTGCGATGCACATGGATTATGATGCACTTTATACAGGCTTTGCCTTAGAATAACAAAGCAAAAAAGCTAACTAATCTATCAGCGAATTACATGAACCATACAATAATGACATCGAGGGTGGTTTTGTCTATGCGATAAACATTTAGGCGAATAGCTCGGAACAATTAATAGGGAGTAACCAGACACCCATTAAGCAGACAAGGCAACGCCTTTAGCCTGCCCGCCGCTTAATCTATATAGCCCTCGATAGCCATCTTCTCTGTCAAATTTCTCGCTTATTCCGAGCAGGGTTTCTGCGCCGCCTAGCACCATGAAGCCGTTGTTGTTTAGTAGTTTTGAGATTGCTTCAACCACTTTTGCTTTTGTTTCAACGTCAAAATAAATCAACACATTGCGGCAGAAAACTAAATCCATTTTGCCAATGCTATAAAGCGGCTCGAGTAGGTTGTTTTTTTTGAATTGCACCATGTTTCTTACTTGCTCAGAGATAATCCAATTTGTGCCATCTTGAATGAAATGTTCCACTAACATTTGCACTGGCAACCCTCGTTGCACTTCAAATTGCGTATATTTGCCAGCTTTCGCCCTATCAAGTGCTGTTTGAGATAAATCAGTTGCTAAAATTTCTACACTTAACCCTGCCCATAGGCGTTTATTTTTTAATAACACCATTGCTAGCGAATATGGCTCTTGCCCAGTTGAAGCAGCGGCGCACCAAATGCGGATTTTTCTGTCGCCTGCTCTTGCTTTGGCGATTAATTCAGGCAAAATTGCTTGTTCAAAATTATCAAATGGGGTGCTATCACGAAAGAAAAAACTCTCGTTAGTGGTCATGGCATCAACAATTTCATCACGCACGTTTTTTGGCGCAATGTTTATTTTTTTCTCTAAATCATCTAAATCTGCATAGCCGTTTTTTTCAGCGATTGGTGCTAATCTACTTTCAATTAAATATGCTTTTGTGCTGCCAAGCACAATGCCTGAATTTTTCAAAACATAATCAATTATGCCGCTATAATTTTTCTCGCTCATTATATATTCCCTTTAATCAGCATAGTTGAAAGTGTATGAGCCATATCATTTATTGGCACTAACGCCGTGCATGCACCCGCCGCAGCAGTTGCCCCCGGCATGCCCCATACAACCGAAGATGCCTCGTCTTGCGCATAAATAGTGCCGCCAGTATGGGCAATTGCCACCGCCCCATTCGCTCCATCAGACCCCATACCCGTAAGCACAGCTGCCAAAGCAGAATTGCCATAATGCTCAGCAATAGATTCAAACATTGGATCAACCGCAGGGCGGCAATGATTAATTGGTGGATTTTGGTTTAGCTTGATTATTCTCTTGCCATTCTCGCTAGCTACCAACATGTGATAACCACCCGGCGCAACATAAAGCCGCCCTGCGATTATCTCTTCGCCGTCCACTGCTTCCCCGCCCTCTATATTTGCAATACGGGCTAATTTTTCACCTAAAAGTGCGGTGAAAGTTGGGGGCATATGCTGGGTTAATAAAGTTGGGATATTATTCAACTTGCCTCTTAAATCATCAAATAATTTTGTAAGCGCCGCCGGCCCGCCAGTTGAAGATCCGATGGCAAGAATTTTTGGTACTATGAAAGATTTTTTACGAAATTGAAAACTCGCATTTGCATCAGGCATTGGCGCCCATGTTGCACCCGTTTTTGTTGAGAGTCCAATACTACCAGTGCGAGGATTGGTTGTTGCTCGCCTTGGCACAAGCCCTGTGACTTTACGAATAAGTTCTTTTTGAAACTCTGCTCTTGCATCATTTCCATCTCGAGCAAAAGAAGGTTTTGCGATATAATCTGACGCACCCAAACTCATTGCTTTAAGGGTAATTTCAGCATTCTTTTTTGATAAAGTTGAAGCAATTAGCACTTTTGCTTTTGGGCATTTTTGCAAAATCATCGGCAATGCGGTTAGACCGTCCATCACGGGCATTTCAATATCTAAGATAATAATATCAGGCTGTAGCCCTGAAACTTTGTTAATTGCTATCTGTCCATTATCGGCGCTATCAACTACCACAATTCCATCAATTGCGCCCAGCCATTTTCGCACCATGCCACGCACTACTGCGCTATCCTCAACTAACATTACTTTGATATCGTCTTGAGATTTAGATAAATCAGTTGCGCCCATTTTTCACTCACTTTATTTGTTTGTTTGAGTGTGGGCTAATATTGTTAATCAGTGTAATGCGTATGGGTAAGTAAGAACACGTTTATATGCCTCGCAGGGCGCACCACTCGCACCATGACGGTGCGCTTCGCCACACCTATGGCGCTCACTGCCCCTCCGACCAGGCGGCGCTAGCGCCGGCTCACCCTTGGCTCGCTGAACTTAAACGTTGAGTTTTTGTATTTTAGATTGGATATAGGTTAGCTAAATAAAACCTAATCAACCCACAGCATTTCGAATTTTGATTCTAAGATATCACGATCAAATGGCTTCATTATATATTCGTCAGCACCAGCTCTTAATGCCATTGCTATGTGACCGACATCATTTTCAGTTGTACAAAATACTACTTTTGGCTTGTCACCACCTTCAAATCCACGCAAATCTTTTAAAAACTCAATACCAGATTTTATTGGCATATTCCAATCTAGCAAAATCGCATCTGGCATTTCTTTTACGCATTTATCATATGCTTCTTGGCCGTCCTCTGCCTCATCAACTACATAATCCATGTCTTCAAAAATTTTACGTGCGACTTTTCTTACAACACTAGAATCATCAACTACCAAACATGACTTCATTGCTTATCTCCATTTTCTAAAATAACGCTTTATGCAGCTTTTAGATTTAATAATTCTTCTATTAAAACATCAATATCTAAAATAACTAATAACTCACTCTCAAGCCGATAAGTGCCAATACTGACCTTTGTCCATTCCTTATCTAAATTAACTGGATTTGGCTCAAGATTTTCTTCATTTAATGTAAGCACCTCGCCTATAATATCAGTTAACAAAACATAAGATTCATTACCATAAATTACACTTACCGCAGGGCGTTCAGAATTTGTTTCATTCACCGCACTAACATTAAATACATGACTTAAATCAATAGCGGTTAAAATTCGCCCTCGTAAGTTTAGCACCCCCGCAATTTTTTGATTCGCCAAAGGCACAAAGGTGAAATTATCTGGCATGAACACATCTTGCACCCGATCAATTTGCAAACCAAATAGCTGCCCTGCTAATCTAATAGTCACATATTGTTGCCCACGATTATTTTTAGAATTTTCTATCTCACTGCTCATGCTGCCACCTCCACATCAATAACTCCTTCAGTTCTCTTAAGTGCATCAAGCAGACCTTTTCGATCAAATTTTGCGATAAAATCAAACATGCCTAATTGCTCTGCCCGCTTTTTTGATGCCTCGCCAACAAAAGCCGAAAGGGCAATTACTGGCCAAGAGCTAGCATTTTTATCTTCATTTAAACACCTAGTAAGCGTAAAGCCGTCCATATTTGGCATTTCAATATCGGTTACAACAATGTCATAAATATTGCCCTCTTTCACCAAATCATAAGCTTCAATGCCATCTTCTACCGCCGTCACATCATAACCTGCACCAATTAATACTGGTACAATCATATTTCTAAAAAACGGACTATCCTCGGCGTATAAAAGCTTTCTGGCACGGGGGCCAACTTGCTCTTTTCGCTCAAACCAATCAGCAAAGGCAAGCGGCAAATAATATCCTATATCAAGCACTTCGGTTGCTTTTTCGCTTATTATTGCGCTACCTAAAAAGCCCTCACAAGTTGAATCAACTTGCAATTCTAGCTTGTCTTCAACAATATCAATTATTTTATCAACAACCAAACCCATAACCCTTTCACCCTCAGCAAATACCAAAAGAGACAACCTACCAGAGGAGTTGTTTTTGCTTTTTTCATTGACATAAACCAGCGGCATTAAACGGCCTCGATATTGCACCATATGGCGCTCACCTGATGCTTCAATCGTACTTGCATCAAATTCCTCAAGTCTTGTAACCAAAGAAAGCGGCACGGCTTTTGGATCAGAGCTTCCTGCCTCAAATATTAATAGTGAAATTTCATCACTATTCTTTTTATTTGCTTTTTCTTGCTTTTGCTCATTTGAAGCAGCACTATCAAGCGCTGTGCCTATCGCTTGGGCAACACCATTTGGATCAACAATCATAATTACCGATCCATCACCCATAATGGTATTACCTGAAAACATCGAAACCTCTTTTAGCATAGCGCTCATTGGCTTAACCACAATCTCTTCAGTATGAAAAACCTCATCAACAATAATACCAAACGATTTAGTGCCAACTTGCGCCACCACCACAAATGTAGAGTTTGAAATTGGCTTTTTATCTGGATTGATATTCTCAACTCCAAGCAAATTGGTAAGCCTTACGATTGGCAAAAGCGAATTTCTTAGGCGTAAAACTTCGGCATCTTTAATTTTTTCAATACGGTTCTCCCCACTTTGATTCACCCGCACTAATTCGCTTACCGCTAATTGCGGAATAGCAAATCTTGCACCCGCAGTTTCAACAATTAGTGCAGGAATAATTGCCAAAGTTAGCGGAATTTTTATTGTTACCGTCGTGCCTTTACCCTCAACGCTTTTAAGGTCAATCGCCCCACCAATAAGTTCAATATTAGTTCTAACCACGTCCATGCCAACACCACGACCTGAAACAGAAGTCACCTTTTCAGCAGTGGAAAAACCCGGGTGGAAAATAAATTTATGAATTTGGCTATCACTCATTGCACCAATCTCACTATCAGTTGCAAGCCCTAGCGAAAGCAGTTTTTCTTTTAGTTTTTCAGTGTTTAGTCCTTTGCCATCATCAGCAATAGAAATGATAATATGCCCACCCTCATGAAAAGCACTAAGGCGAATTGTGCCTGCTTTGCTTTTGCCTGCTTTTTTTCGCTCATCTGGCATTTCAATGCCATGATCAGCAGAGTTTCGCACCATATGGGTCAGCGGATCACGAATAAGCTCAAGCACTTGTCTATCAAGTTCAGTTTCAGCGCCAACCATATCTAAATCAATCGGCTTGCCTAATTCAACGCTTAAATCTCTAACAATTCTTGGTAATTTATTCCATGCATTACCAATTGGCTGCATGCGAGTTTGCATCACGCCTTCTTGCAATTCAGCCGTCACATTGGATAATCTTTGCAATGGTGTATTAAACTCGCTGTCTTCATGGCGGCGAGAAATTTCTAATAATTGATTGCGGGTTAAAACCAACTCTGAAACCATTGTCATTAATGTTTCAATGGTTTGAACATTCACCCGAATGGTTTGATTGGCTAGTGAATTTTCTTTTTTGGTCTTTGATTTTGGTGTATCTGGAGTTTTCTCTGGCACTTTTGGCTCAGATAAATCTGGCCCCTCAGCATTTAGAAAAGCTGCCTCTAAATCATCAAGCGAAACTTCGCCCGGTTTTAATTCACGCCCAAGCGTGCCGCCGCCTGTGGGTTTTGCTTCTTGCACTTCCTCCTCTAGTTCATCTTGTTTTTCTTCAACTTGCTCAGCTTTTGGCTTATTCTTATCTTCAATCACCCCAGCCAAAACCAACAACTGATTTATTAATTCTTCATCACTGCCCTCTGGCTCTTGTTGTGAATCTTCTAATTCCTCTAAAATTTCTTTTATTTTATCAATCGATTGAAGAATAGTTGAAACACCATCATCGCTAACTGGCGCACCATCACGATAGCAGCCCATTAAGGTTTCGCCAGCATGGGCAAGCATTTCTAAACGTGGCAGACCCAAAAATCCACAAGTTCCTTTAATTGTATGCACTAATCTAAAAACGTTATCCAAAATCTGCGCATTATTTGGCTCACGCTCAAAGCGCACCAATTCGGTATCTATAACCTCAAGACTTTCATTAGTCTCAGTTAAAAACTCAGTAAGTAAATCGTCCATTTTTTGACCCTGTTACGTTTAATTTCAACTCAAACACTGGTCGATTTAAGGTTAACGAATACTTGCCAAACTACTCTCTTGGTATTCGTACTTAGTTATATCTCACGGGGCGCACCACTCGCACCATGACGGTGAGCTTCGCTACACCTATGGCGCTCAATGCCCCTCCGATGGGGCGTTGCACATCTAAGATTTGAAATAAAATCAAACTTTTGGCTTAGCGATGAAAGCCAAATTATTATCTTCTTTTGAAATGTCTAATTCCATTTCACTCATGCGTGCCAAAAGACCTGTATAAAAAGGTTGAATGCCACGGGCATCAACTCCCTCCTCTGGATTTCCTGCTAGCAATTCTTTTACACCTAAAGGCACAAGAGTTCTTTGCCTTTTTTCTGGATCGCTAGTGGCGGTGATTATAAGAGTTTGCTTGCCCTCTTCGCCCGCAATATCAACGATAACATTTCCACCTCGTGGCACTCCTGCCACTACAATTACTAGCATATTCATTAACAATTTTGCCTTATTTTTTGGCAAAAATTGTGGAACAATCTTCCACTCTAAATCTGCTTTTTCTATTGCAAATAAAATTTGCGCTACTCTTTCACATTCACGAGTATCAAAATCTGTGCCAGCCGTTGAAGATGCACCATAAGCAAGGCGGGCATATTCTAATTTTGCTTGTGCTTGTTGGGCGGCGCTTGCAATCATTTCTTTGGCAAAATCTGCCATTGCTGCTTGGTTGGGATCGGCTAAAGTTTCAAGACCATTATTCACTGCCCCAACTGGGTTAATTAAGTCATGGCATACTTTTGAGCAAAGCATTGCAGCAAGGTCGTTGGCATCTAATTCGATCAAGTCAGGCATAAAATTTTCCTTTTGAAAATATGTTTGAAATAAAAAATTATAGAATCATAGATTTTTGTAAAATGGAATCCTAAAACTAGTTTTTTATAAATTTACTAATTTTGGGTGAGAAAAAACTCCCAATTTTTTTGCGCTTTTATATAATTTGAGCGTTGTAAAAGCATAAAGGCATCTCGATTAGCACTTGAATAAAATAAAAATAATTTATTGCCCAAAATTTCATAAATATGTGGATTTCCATCTGAAATATATCCACGTGCCAAACCCATCACCCCATGACCACCAAACAATGGTGCATAAACTTCTGGCTGTTTTGCAAAAATATCCCTATTTGCCTCACTAGCAAAAAGCCATGACACCCCTTGCCAGATAAATTCATACTCTGGCATTCCAAGTTTTGGTGCATCATTGATATAGTATGATACTGGATCATAACTATTCATTGCAAAACCACTTAATGGATCAATTACAATAGCATTTTGAAGTTTAGAGTTTGCCAAAGCAAAACTGCTAAACAATCCAAAAAAGATAAAAGCAATAAACAATCGTGAAATGACTGCCAAAGCTCTAAGCGTTAACAAAAATTTACTATTCTGCCGTATCATTGCCATTAATTACTCTAATAATTGATTATTGCTTGATTCTAACTTAAACAAAAATAGTGAGGTCAAGGTAAACAAAATTATTATTTAACGCTGGTTTTTGGAGCTGCAATAAAATGATTAAACGTTTTGCTTATATTTTCGTCTCTTTTCTTATAATTTTCTCACCAATTAGTGCGTTTGCCCAAGCGGGTGCAGTATCGCAGACCTATTCAAGTGACGAATTAATTGAAACAGGTGGTCAGTTTTTTGGATCAATCGCACAAGGCTTGGCCTCGCTAGTTGAAAAATCTATTGCCCAATATGGTCAGCCAAATGCCTATATCTTGGGGCAAGAAGCATCTGGCGCTTTATTTGCTGGCGCACGCTATGGCGAGGGTAGCATGTATACACGAAATGTCGGGCAGCAATCTGTTTTTTGGCAAGGGCCTTCAATTGGCTTTGATGTTGGTGGTGATGGCTCTAAAGTTATGATGTTGGTTTATAACTTGCCAACCACTGAATCTATCTATGGGCGCTATCCGGGAATTGATGGATCTGCCTTTGTTGTAGGTGGCTTGGGCATGACAGCACTTGGATATGGCAATATTTATATCGTACCAATTCGCTCAGGAATAGGTGCAAGGCTTGGTATAAATGTTGGTTATTTGAAATTTACCAAAGCGCCAACATGGAATCCTTTTTGATATATTTTTTATAAATAACTTATATTTTCACCATTAACTCGTTTGGCATTTGCATTTTGCACCAATTATGAGGCATAATGAATTATCCAAAGCAATGTTGCGAGTAATTTTGGGAGCCACAAAAAAGTGGGAATAGAAAATATAATATATTTTGCCTTAGGGTTTTTTATTGCCGCTTTGTTGGCAATAATGATTTTGCCGCGCGTATACAAGCGTGCGGTTCGCCTTACGCAAAGACGCATAGAAAGCAATAAACCTGTTACTACTGCCGAAATCTTAGCAGACAAAGACCAATTGCGTGCAGATTTTGCCCTTTCAACTCGCAAACTTGAAATGAATACTGAGAATTTAAGAACAAAACTTTCAGAAAAACTGGCACAAATTAGTTCATTTAAGAATGAAAATGCTATCCTTCGAAAAAATTTCACTACTCAAATTACTGAAATTGCGGAATTAAACGAAGTTAAAAAAATTACTAAAACTAAAGTGTTTAACCTTGAAAAACAAGTTACGGATCTATCTCAACGCCTAAGAATGCGTGAAAGAGAATTGAGTGAAGTTAAAACTAGAGTAAGCTTACTATCACAAGAAGCCGAATTAAAAGCCAAACATATCAACAGCCCAAATGCGACAAAAGATTTTCATAAAAAAGAAGCAATAAAAGAAGAAGCACGAATTAGTAATGCAAGCGAGCATCTAAATAATTTGGCACAAAACAGCGTAGAAAAAACGAATAGCATTAAAAAACAAGCGCAAAGAAGCAAAAGTAAAGCTTCTTTGAAGAAACCACAATCAGTTAATGTGGCAGCACCAGCAAAACAAAAAATCAGTGCCAATAACAACCTTGAAGCGTTACACGATAAAATATCTAATTTAGAAATAAGCATAACTGCAAAAAAACAAAACCAGACTAAAGCTGAAATGCGCATCTCTATGCAATCTATCGCCTCATTAGTTGGCAATCTTAGTAATTTGCCTAACGAGGATAAGAATAAGCCAAATAATATTGCTCAAATACGAGACAAACTGAATGAAGAGACTAGTCTTTTTGAAAAAATGCAAAAATATGTTGGCAAAAACATAAATGATGCCGTTGATAAAGCCAAACAATTTAGCAACAAATCAACTATTAGCACAGTTTCTAATAGTGATAATGCAAATGTTAGTCACCCTAAAAACAGACTAGCTGCTTTTCATGATATTAAATCTGAAAACTAACTCTATTCATCAGTGAATTTTATTCACTCGCAAAATCTATATCACGAATGACTGCACCCGTATTGCCATCAATAAGGCGAAGCTTGGTTTTACCCTCTAGCACATAAGTAATAGCAAACATGCCCTCACTTGGCACGCTTGATAAAATCTTTGCACCCGCAGGAGCAACCAAAACGCCCGCAGTATATGTTTGCGTTTTTACTGGCTCTTTATCACTGCGAAACACAATAGCTAAAATCACCGCAACAATGCCCAAGAGCAAAAGACTTAATGAAAAAAGAAAAGATTTTTTTGCTCTAGCTATTAATGCCATAGTATCTGGTGATATAGCATCTTCATTATTATCTTTATTATTATTTGAATTATTATTAGAAGCAGTCATGCAAAAAAACCTTGAAAATATTATTGTTACAAATTTTGTGGTCGAAAGTGAAACCGCACCAAAACGCCTTGATGCCTTTTTGGGGCAAGCCCAAAATGACATGTC
>Ga0256834_1002787_pt1 | contig 10771 bp, 8 predicted proteins | sample 4281140metaG_FD_190536 | JGI IMG/M metagenome (GOLD analysis project Ga0256834, IMG submission 190536) | Hydrothermal vent microbial communities from East Pacific Rise, Pacific Ocean - 4281-140 | ecosystem: Environmental > Aquatic > Marine > Hydrothermal vents | place: Pacific Ocean: East Pacific... | reverse complement strand
TTTTTTTTAATTAAAAACTTCTATTGTTAAATAATATTTAATCAATAGAAGTTTGTGTTTGAATTTAAAATATTAATTTTAATGCTATTAAAACTAATACTAACAGAATTCTAAATCATACTATAATCTTTTTTCTTTAAAACAATCTTCCTGTAATTTAATTCATCACAAACTACGTTAACAAATCTCAAAAAATCAATTTATAGATGTCTAGATTCAAGAATTCCTACTTGTTATTCAAGAATTTAGACATTAAATATCATTTATAATTCTGATATACAAAAAGATATGATTTTTTGTTTAAAAACTAGAATGATTATATTTACAACTGATTCTATTGTGAGTAATGAGAAAAATACCCTATAACCTTTTTGATAATTATTATTTAAGAACTCCAGTTAGACCCCTTGATTATTATTTTAACTTTTTAAAGGAATGTAATTTTCGAAAACTTTTAGATGATAAATTTTTTATTGAAGCTATTTATTTAGCATCTCCAAATTTGTATTATCAAGCTTTAAAATGGAAAGAAGGAAGATTAAAAGATTCTAAAAAGGAAAAATTATTAAAAATAGCTTTATTAAAGTATGTTGCTAGGATTTCTTCTAGGTGTACACCCTTTGGTTTGTTTGCGGCTTGTTCAATAGGTGAGTTCAGTTACAAAACTGATATTGAAATTAATTCTTTAAATAGATTTAGACGAATTACAAAGTTTGATATGTCTTTTCTAGACAAACTTTTTGTAAACCTTTCTACTAAAACAGGAATAGATGAGCATTTAACGTATTTTCCAAATACAAGTCTTTATGAAACTGTTAATGGAATTCGATATGTGGAATATATAATTGAAAATGATAAGAGAGTCTATTATTTACAAGAAGTTGAGAAATCAATACATTTAAAAAAAATTCTAAACAAATCAAAAGGAGGAGCAACAATAGTAGATTTGACTTTAGAGGTGGTAGATGAGGATATTTCAAATTTTGAAGCAAGAAAGTTTATTAGAAATTTGATTGAAAATCAAATTTTAATTTCAGAATTAGAAATTTCACTTACTGGGGAGTCTTATTTTCAAAGATTAATTAATTTTTTTAAAAAGAATATAAATTTTAAAAGTGTATATATTTTACTTAAAGAGTTAGAATTAAAAATTAGTTTTTTAGATAAAAATTTTGGTAATGATATTAATTTATACGATTCAATTTTTAATGACCTAAAAAAGTTTAAGATTGATTATGAAAAGAAATATTTATTACAAACCGATACTTTTTTAGCAACAACTAAAAACATTTTAGATAGAAGGCTAAAGAATGATCTATATAAGGTAATGTATTTTTACAATAAAATATCATTTAAAAAATCTAATTATTTCTTAGATAATTTTAAAGAACAATTTTTAAAAAGGTACGATAGAAGAGAAATCCCTATTAATTTAGCTTTAGATTCTGAATTTGGAATTGGTTATGGTATTAAAAGAAATGATAATAACACTTTAATAGATGACTTAATTTTTCAAAAGGATTTAAAATATGAACAAAAAATAGTTTGGAGTAAGTTTGACGATTTAATTTTAAAAAAGCTTATTAAGTGTTATGAAAATGAAACTAAAATTTTGAATTTATGTTTGGATGATGTTAATGATTATTCCTTTAATTGGGATGATTTGCCAGATACTTTTTCTGCTGTAGTAGAGGTAGTTAAAGAAGGTTTGAAAGATAAAATTCATATAAAAGGAATTGGAGGGTCTAGTGCCGTAAATTTATTGGGAAGGTTTTCTAAAGGAGACATAAAACTATCGAGGTATGTAAAGAATATCTGTGAAATTGAAGCTGAAATTAATTCTAATAAAATAATTGCAGAAGTTATTCATTTGCCTCAATCAAGAACGGGTAATGTACTTCATAGACCAAATTTTAGAAAATTTGAAATTCCTTATTTAGGATGTGCCTCGGTTAAAACTGAAAGCATAATTCCATTAGAAGATATTATAGTATCGGTAAAGAATAATAGAATAATTTTAAAATCTAAAAAGTTTAACAAAGAGATTATCCCAAGATTAAGTAATGCACATAATTATAATTTAGACTCATTACCAATATACAGCTTTCTCTGTGATTTGCAGTCCCAAAATTTAAGATCAAGCATAGGGTTTGAATGGAACGTTATCCTAACGAGGAATGCATACCTGCCAAGAGTTCAATTAGATGACATTATTTTATCTAAAGCTAGATGGAATATAAAAACAAAAGATTTTTTAAAATTATTTAAAGATGAACCCTTAGATAAAAATTATTTTAAAAATAAGTATAAACTCCCTAGATATGTTGAATTAATTGAAGGAGATAACAATTTATTAATTGACACAATTAATAAAAGTTCAGTTGAGATGTTAATTCAAACAGTTAAAAATAAAAATAATTTTTTGTTAAATGAATTTTTATTTGATGATGAAACTATTGTGAATGATAGGATTAATAATTATTGTAATCAATTTATCGTTTCATTTTATAATAACTCAAAACTTAAAAAAGAAAAAAGTGAATAATACATTAAATAGAAATTTATTACCAGGAGAAGATTGGGTTTATTTTGAAATTTACTGTGGAGTTAATACATCTGAGTTTTTTTTACAAAAAAAACTTAAACCAATTATTAATAAGTTATTAAAATCACAAGTAATAGATAAATGGTATTTTATAAGATATTCATTGCCAGACTCTCATTTAAGAATAAGGTTTCATTTAAACAAGAAAAAATATATTATTAAGCTTATTAATTTAATGAATGAAATTGTTAAGCCATTAATGAATAATAATTTAGTTTGGGATTTAAAATTGTGTACTTATAAACGAGAAATTGAAAGATATGGTGAGAATACTATTCAACTTGTAGAAGAGTATTTTTTTCAAGATACTATAAATGTTCTTTTGATTATAGAGAGATCAAACGGTGATTCTGGGAGATTTGTTGATATGTGTAGTTATCTTGAAAAAGTAATTGATTTATTTGAAATGACTGAAGAAGATGTTCTTTCTTTTTTAAATAGAAGACAAAAAGAATATAAAGAAGAATTCTCTAGTAATAGAGAAACTTTAAAAAGATTGAATAAAAAATATAAAACATTACTCGTTGAAAAAGATAATTATTTTGATTTGAATGGTCTCAGATGTATTGCTACCAAATTAGTTGAATTAAATAAATTATCGGCGCTTCAAATTTCACTTAAATCATTGCTTTCAAGTTTTATTCATATGAGTGTTAATAGGGCTTTCAAAACTAAGCAAAGGCTATATGAAATGATTATCTATGATTTTTTAAATAGGAAATATGAATCAAAAAAATTTAGAATTGGACAATAACATTTTTTATAGATTATTGTTTCTTTTTGTATTTATTTTTAGTTCTGAATGTTACTCACAGGAAATTGATTCACTTTCAAAATATGAATTTAGTGAGCTAGCAAGCAAATTTTATAAAAGTGAAAATAATTCTTTAAAAGCATTTGCTTATGCTTCGTCATATTTAGAAAAAGCAAAAAAAAATACTGATTCTACTAAAATTGCTGATGGATTTTATTTTCTATCTTACTTGGTCTCAAATTTATCAAATAAAAAGAAAGAAGAAGACTATATTGCTTATAATGATAGTATAATAAAGTATACAAAGAACTTAAAGAATAATGATTTTTATCCTTCTTATGCTTATTATGGGAAAGGAAATTATTATTATACCAAAAGGCAATATTTTAATTCTATTGACAATTATTTATCAGCATTTTATTCAGTTCATAATAATGAATATTTAAAGAATAGTTTAAAATATAGTATTGGTCTTTTAAAAATTAGATATGGTGAAAATAATGAAGCACTAAAATTATTTAAGGAAGTTTCACAATTTTATGAATCTAAAAAAGAAACCAATAATGAATCATATTTGATGGTTTTATTTGCCCTTGGAGATGTTCATTTGAGAAATAAAAATATTGATTCTTCTTATTTTTATTACGACTTAGGGTATAGAAAAAGTGAAAAAATAAAAAGTCAAGATTGGAAGCCTTACTTTGTTTTAGGTAAAGGGATAATTGAATTTAGTAAACTTAAATATATTTCTGCAATAGATAGTATTAGCAAGTCATATAAAAAACTGATTGAGTATAAGGACTTACCCAATTTAACAATAGCAGATTACTTTATTGGGAAATCATATGATAATTTAAATAAACCAAAAAAGGCTGTTTTACATTTTAAAAAGGTAGACAGTTTATTTAATATAATAAATGATTTACACCCTGATTTAAGAGATAATTATGTGTATTTAATTAATTATTATAAAAGCAAAAATAATACAATAGCCCAGCTAAAGTATATAAATCAACTTTTACGATTAGATAGTATTTTAAACACAAACTATAAAATAATCAACAAAAAATTTTATAAAGAATATGAAACTACTAAACTAATAAATGAAAAAGAAAATTTACAAGTAAAGTTGAATAAAAAAGCTTATTTACTTGAGATGATAGAGTATTTTGTAGTTTTTTTAATAATATTTTTAAGTTTTATATTCAGATTAATTTTTAAAAGAAATAGAAAATATAAACGTATTTATAATGAATTAATTAAGGATACCAAAGTTGTAGTTAAATCAAATATTAAAAAGGATGGAAAAACAGGAATTCCGAAAGGTATTGAAAGGGAAATTTTACAAAAACTAGTTGAATTTGAAAAAAATAATGAATTTTTAAAAAGGGATATTAAACTTTATGATTTAGCTAAGAGTATGTCTACAAATAGTAAATATTTGTCTACAGTTATAAATTTTCATAAGGAGAAAAATTTTTCAAATTATTTGAATGATTTGAGAATTGAATTTATTATTAAAAAACTCAAAACTGACAATGTGTTAAAAAAATACACCATAGAAGCAATTGCAAAAGAGATAGGGTTTAATAGTGCAGAGTCTTTTTCTAAGACATTTTACAGAGGTACGGGTATATACCCGTCATATTATATAAAAAAGTTAAATGAGGAGCAATAATTTAGTCTAAATTCTTTGAATCAAGACATTGATTTGTTAAAATCAATTAATAAATAATTTACTTTAGCCTCATAAGTTTTAATTTAAATAGAAAGTATTATGAAAAAAACAAAACTAGATTTAAAAAAGTACACAGTTTCGAAATTAAATAATTTGTCAGAAATAAATGGAGGTAATGGTGACGACGGCTCAACACAAACCGAAACAATTAATAAAACAAATGACTTCCCAACAAAACTACCCACAAAGTTACCTACTGAGCTTCAAACAAAATAGTAGAACTTAAAACCTTAATTTTCAAGTTTATTTTTATGAATAGAAATGCTTTACTTTTTATTGTTATTTTTATTGTCACTAGCTGTAGCGTTGCAACTAATTCATTAGTCAAGTTTAATGAAAATCATAAAAAAAATATAGTTCTAAAAAAGGTGAAACTTGAAAATTGGGTTTTTAAAGATTATTTGTTGGATACTATTCCTGGAATTAGCTTAGATAAGGCATACAAATTAGTGAATAGAAAAAAACCAAAAGAAATTATTGTTGCCATTATTGATACTGAGATTGATATAAAACATGAAGATTTAAAAGGTCAGTTTTGGGTTAATAAAAATGAAATTCCTAACAATTTAATTGATGATGATAATAACGGTTATGTAGATGATTACCAAGGATGGAATTTCATTGGGAATAAAAGAGGTGAAAATATTATTTATTCAAATTTAGAATCTGCTAGAATTATTCAGAAATTTAAAAATAAATTTAATGGATTGTCTCGTGAGGAGGTACAAAATCAAGATACTGAAGATTTTGATTTGTTTATTAAAGCAAATGATTATTTTAATAAAGGATATAATTCTGCTATTAAAGAACAAGATTATGCGAGTTTTTTGTATAATGGATATCCAAAAGCAAAAAAGTCAGTTGATAGCTTATTTCATAATAGTAAATATAACTCTAAAAATCTTGATAGTCTATTTTTAATATACAAGGGAAAGAATATTAAATTGGCGAAGAATATTTATTTTATTTCAGATTGTCTTAAATATAAATTGACGAAAGAGTGGATAGAGAATTATAAAGAACAAATTGATAAGAAAATAAATTATACATATAACTTAGATTACTATGATAGAAAGAGAATAGATTCATTTCCGCAGATACTTGAAAAAAATAAATATGGAAATAAATTTATTTCTAAAAACTTATTTGAATTTTATCACGGAACAATGGTTGCAGGTATTATTGGAGCTCATAGAAATAATAGTATAGGAGTTGATGGAATTAGCTCAAAAATTAAAATGATGCCAATTGCAATATCTTCAAATGGTGAAGAACATGATAAAGATATTTCTCTTGCGATAAGATATGCAGTAGATAATGGTGCTAGAATAATTAATATGAGTTTTGGAAAACATTTTTCTTTAAATAAAAAATGGGTGTTTGAAGCTATTAGATATGCAGAAATGAACAATGTACTTATAGTTACTTCAGCTGGTAATGGGGACTTAAATTTGAATAATTATAATGATTATTATCCTAATGATAATATTGATAACGGAAAAGAGATTACTAATAATTTTCTTGTAGTTGGATCTAGTTCATTTGAATTGAGCTCAAAATTAAAGTCAAGTTTTTCAAATTACGGAAATATCGATGTGGATATTTTTGCACCAGGAGAAGAAATTAATACTACAATTCCAAATAACAAATATAAAACAGATAGCGGTACTTCTTTATCTTGTGCAGTAGTTTCAGGAGTAGCAGCCTTAGTTTTATCATATTATCCAAATTTATCTGCACCAAGTTTAAAAAAAATTTTGATGGATTCAGGAGTAAGTTATTCGATAATGATTAATGTTTCAGATAAGGAAAATGAAAGAATTAATTTCATCAATTTATCAAAGTCAGGTAAAATAGTAAATGCTTATAATGCCTTATTAATAGCGAAAGACATCGAATTATAAAACTAAAAAATGCTAAAATATAGTGTCTTTTTGAAAAATATTTATTTCACTATTTATTCCCAAGCATTAATAGTTTATTAACAACTATTTCAGTGATATTGCGTTTATTTCCCTCCTTATTGTCATAACTCCTTGAAGTTGATTTTCCTTCAATAGCAATTTCATTTCCTTTTTCCAAATATTTTTCAATAATTTCTGCGGTTTTCTCCCAAGCAATTATGTTATGCCAGTCAGTATTAGTTACCTTTTTTCCATCAGAATTTTTATAACTTTCACTAGTTGTTAATGAAAATTTTGCTAATTTTTTACCGTTATCTAAAGTGATAATTTTAGGGCTATTACTGATGTTTCCAATTAATTGAACTTTATTTCTTAGTGTACTTCGTAATCTTATTTTTTAAATTGTTTTTCATGTTGTTATTGGATTATAGCCCAAAAACTCTATTATTTGATTTTTATTAAATTCATTAGGTTCAGTGACTCCTCGCTCCCATTTATCAATGGTTGGTGTATAAGCCTTGAAGATTTGTGATATATTATATTATGTTAAGTGATGGCTCAATCTTGATTGCTCATATATTTGGTACAAGTGGTAGGAGTTGGATACCCTTTTCTCTTAAGTGTTTTAGCAGTTAGTTCTATGTCGCAAATGGTCAACGCAGTTGTGCTTTGCTATGATGAGAAAACGGTGAGGAAAGTACTTTATGAAGAAGGCTATAGAATTCCTGTAGAAACATTACAAAAAATCTGAGAATCTAGAAGGTTAAAAATTTATAGAATTATTTTATTAAAAAGCCTTTGAAATTTTCAAAGGCTTTTTTTATGTTGTATAATATGGTTTTAATCATTTAGCTTTAAAACGGCCATAAAAGCTTCTTGTGGAATTTCTACGTTCCCAACCTGACGCATACGCTTCTTACCTTTCTTTTGTTTTTCTAATAATTTACGTTTACGAGAAATATCACCTCCGTAACATTTTGCTGTAACCCCCGCTTCCACTATTTTACAACGGGTAGTTTGTTATTATTTTTTAGTAAATTTTCTCTCCATTATCCTATAAATCCAGTACTATCAATTTCCAATATCGTATCATCATCCATAAAATTTTGAGTACTATTATATTTCCAATCTTCCACATTTTTCACAAAGCCACATTTTTTCGGATTGTTATGAATATAATCTATTTTTTGCTTTATTACCTTTAAACGCCATAATTCTATTGGTTTTTTATGGTGCTGTCAAAACTGATATTTTCTAATATTAGTCTTCTTTTTATCAGCCTTATCAAACATATCTAGCAATCATTCTTTTCTGCTTTCCTGAAGTTTCTTTCAAAGATCTCGATAACTTTCCTTGGAGTATGTCATTTGAAATTCCTTATCAATCAACTTGGGTTTTCATTATTGTCTCTAAAAATTAAGTGTAGAAGACTTGGCATAAAACAATATGCTTAAACTTCCATGCCCTTTTCTTTTCTACGGTAACTTAGATTATCTTACAAAATATAAACCTGATTTGTTATGGAATTTATAGTTTCTACTCATAACAAATCTAAAGTACAAAAAATGCACATTCTTTAAGCTATTTTTTATAAAACCTATCTATTTTACTTTGCCTTATTTGTAATGATTACCAGTTATAAACTGACGGGATTGGGGGTTCAATTACCTTACCAGGTGGTGGAGAAGCTGATGCTGATGAAATGAATGAAGCAATATCAGATGAATTTTATATTATTCTAACTGATAAAAGTACAGAATGTAAAGGACTCCATGATGAGCTTCAATGTGCTTCTGTTTACCCTCTTCTAGATGAAGATAATGAAGAAACGGAAGATCTATTAGCTAAAAAATCTTGGATGTACGGAGAATAATTTTCAAAAAATGCAACATAATAAAATGAATTGTTTTGTTTCATGTCAAATTGCTATGTTGATTACCAATATATTACCCAATTTCCTTCAATAAGGCACATCTTGTTTATCAATAGAACCATCAGGTAAAAGAGCTGTATTAAGCAATAAATGAGCAATGAATTTTTTGGAATAATTCAAATTTTCAACATTTAATTACTCAAACTCATTCAATTCTTATTATGTTGAAATAGCTAAAGAAGCTGTGGTAATTGAATCAATTTTTAAAGCTTTTATCATGAATTTCATGAAACATTTATTTATATTTTTCAATCTGGATAAAATGCCCATAAATCATCACAAATTTCACCAGCAGCAATATTTTGACGACCAAGCCCAATAATTACATGATTGTTTACTATTGTAGAAATCATTTCATAAGTGCCTTTTCCTGGATAATCCATCGGGTATTTGCTCCATGAGTCATTAGACTGTTCATATACCCAAATATCCTGTAGGTATGAAAAGATAGAGCCTTGAGTTGATTGATTTATGCCGCCTCCAACATACCCCTTACCATTTAATGAAAAACTAAAGGAACTATACCTTGGATCTCCAGGGAAATTTCCTTTTTCAGTCCAAACATCATTTTCAGGATCATATTCCCAAAAATCAAAACAAGTTCCATCATCCCAACCAAAGCCAACATATCCTTTATTATTTATTGCAAAAGAAGACCCTCTTGAGACACAATTTCCTGGATAGGTAGCCTTTTGGGACCAAGAATTTGTTGTAGAATCATACTCCCAGAAGTCAAAATGATCACCAGAAGATCCATTTGTGACATATGCCTTTTTTTCAATCACGAAACTTGTTGAATATGCTCGGCCATCACCTGGAAAATCCGCCATTTTGACCCAAGTGTTGTTTTCAGCTTCATACCGCCATAAATCATTAAAATAATTATGAGTGCAAAGCCCTTGTCCAGTACAATTTTTACCTAAACCTACATATCCATAATTATCAATTGAAAAAGAAATGGAATTGGCTCGTTCATGAGAAGGTAAATTTGCTATAGGAATCCACTCATCATTTAAATAATCTATTTCATAAAAGGTGTTTAAGTAAGAATTTCTAAAACCAGTTCCAATAAAAACCCTATTTCCAATTGTAAAACTAGCTGCTCCTGTCAGAGGACCATTAGGGTTTGTCGATTTTAAGGACCATGTTGTTTGTTCTAAAGTTTTAAAGCTAAGAGTTTTGCTATAAAATATTTTACCATTTTCAATTTTCACAAAAGAACGAAAAAAATATTCTGTATTTGCTTGTAAATTGTTAAATCGGCCCTCAAAGGAAGTTGGATTTAAAAGAGAACCAAATGAAATAATGTGATCATTTATTGTTGGAGTTTGAATTGCCAAAACCAATCCGTAATCAATTACTTCATAAGTACCTAATTTTGTTATTTCACCATTAATTAAGACAGATTCTAACGTGATTTCTTGAGCAGCACTAGCTATTAAAGCTGGGTTTTCAATAATAACTTCAATATTTTCGGTTTCGTTGTTACAGCTAATAAAAAAGACTAATAGGAAGTATATAATAATTTGTTGGAAATTCATTTCAATTTTTTTAATCATTCAATTTTAAAACTGCCATAAAAGCTTCTTGTGGAATTTCTACGTTCCCAACCTGACGCATTCGTTTTTTACCTTTCTTTTGTTTTTCTAATAATTTACGTTTACGAGAAATATCACCTCCGTAACATTTTGCAGTTACATCTTTTCTAAGTGCTTTTACAGTTTCACGAGAAATTATTTTGGCACCAATAGCTGCTTGTATTGGAATATCAAATTGTTGACGAGGTATTAACTGACGTAATTTTTCACACATTTTTTTACCAATACTATAAGCATTG
>Ga0256834_1002786_pt1 | contig 10772 bp, 11 predicted proteins | sample 4281140metaG_FD_190536 | JGI IMG/M metagenome (GOLD analysis project Ga0256834, IMG submission 190536) | Hydrothermal vent microbial communities from East Pacific Rise, Pacific Ocean - 4281-140 | ecosystem: Environmental > Aquatic > Marine > Hydrothermal vents | place: Pacific Ocean: East... | reverse complement strand
AGGTTGGAAAACGTAAATTTGCAAAAGTAAAGGTAGGGTAATGGAATTGAAATCTTTTAAGATCGGTAAATATACGATTGAAAAACCTATTATTCAAGGTGGAATGGGTGTTGGTATCTCCTGGGATCAATTAGCAGGGACAGTCAGTAAAGAAGGTGCTTTGGGTGTGATAAGTTCTGTAGGTACAGGGGTGTATAAAAACCGTGAATTTACAGCACATGTGGCTAAGCATGGTCAACCTATTGAAGCAGATAATTTCTATTCAGGGGATGTCCTTAAATTAATTTTTAAGAATGCCAGAAAAATATGTGGTAATAAACCTTTGGCATGTAACGTTCTGTATGCTTCAAGTGACTATAACAGAATCGTAAAAGATGCATGTGAAGCCGGTGCCGATATGATCATCACTGGAGCAGGTCTGCCTTTGACTATGCCTGATGCAACCAAAGATTATCCGGATGTTGCACTTATCCCTATTGTCTCAACGGCAAAGGCATTGAGAATTCTATGTAGAAGATGGAAAAAGACACATGACAGACTGCCGGATGCTGTCATTGTTGAAGGTCCTCTGAGCGGCGGTCATCAAGGCTTTAAATATGATGAGTGTTTCCTCCCTGAAAATCAGCTTGAAGAAATTTTACCTCCTGTCATAGAAGAGGCAAAAAACTGGGGATCAATGCCTGTGATCGCAGCGGGTGGTATTTGGAATCATGATGATATTGTCAAAATGATGGAACTTGGTGCGGCAGCAGTACAGATGGGTACACGATTTATCGGTACTTTTGAGTGTGATGCCCATGAGAATTTCAAGCAAGTGATCCTGGATGCAAAAGAGGATGATATCAAACTTTTGAAATCGCCGGTAGGATACCCGGCACGTGGTGTTAGAACACATCTTCAAGAGATGATCGAAGAGAAGACAGCGCCTAAGATCGCATGTATATCAAACTGTGTTGCACCATGCAATAGAGGAGAAGAAGCCAAAGTGGTCGGTTACTGTATTGCAGACAGACTCTCTGATGCTTATGACGGGAAAACAGAAAGTGGACTCTTCTTTACCGGTGCGAATGGATATAAACTCAACGAGATCATTACGGTCAAAGAGCTGATCGATAAACTGATGTATGGTGAAGACAACTAGTGTGAAACTCGTAAAACTTCTGCTGTTGTTGATCTTTACATCAACTTCTCTTTACTCTTCCATTGCTGTGTTAAAAAAAGCAGAACTTAGAAATGGAGAGTTACGTTTAAAATTCAACAAATCCTACAACAAAAGAAATATCAGAGCAAGGGTCTTCAATCATCCGTACAGACGGGTCTTCGATATTCCTGATGCCCGTCTTGCTTCCAGAAAAGTGGGAAGAAATCTTCACAGTTCACATTGCCGGTCAATACGTATCTCCCAATATAAAAAATCTGTTGTACGTATTGTGATTGAAGCTGACAAGGCTTATACCTGTGAAGCATACCGACCACTGTTTTCGTATATGTCTTACCATATACCACTGCCTAAATACAAAAGTAAAAAGCATTCACACTATATGAAGAAAAAAAATGCTCCTGCCAAAAAAACGAAGCGGAAAAAAAGTGACATAAAACATTCTGTTAAAGTAAAACCTGCAGCAGCTAAAACAGCAAAGAAAAGTAAACCCTATATTTTACCAACCCCTGTAGTAAGCGGCAGCAATAAAGGTACAAGGATCGTGATCGATGCCGGACACGGCGGGCATGACTCCGGTGCAGTAGGCGGTAAAAAACAGGAGAAGGATCTTGTACTTCAAATTGCCAAACGCTTGAACAGACAGTTGGTAAAACGCGGATACAAGGTTTATATGACACGTGCCTCCGACCGTTTCCTCAAGCTGCCACAGCGTACAAAGATCGCAGACAGAAAAGATGCCAAAGTCTTTATCTCTATTCATGCCAACTCTGTTCCGAAAAAAAAACGAAATAAGATCCAAGGGGTAGAAACTTTCTTTTTACAAAATACCAGAGATGCAAAATCACAGCGTATTGCAGCGCGTGAAAACAAAGCTGTACTGAAAGGAGCAGGCAGTTCTCTGAGTAAAAAAGTCATTATTGATTCTGTCTTGAATGGTCCTAAGATCGTACAGTCGAACAAATTGGCCATTGATGTGCAAAAGCGTATCATGACCAATCTGCACAGTCAATACAGAGGAGTGAGAGATGGGGGTGTCAGACATGCGCCATTTTGGGTACTGGTGGGTGCGAGTCGTCCCTCCATTTTGGTAGAAGTAGGATATATATCCCATCCGCGTGAACGTAAAAGACTGTTTACTCCGAGTTATCAGGAGCTTATCGCTAAGGGAATTGCAGAAGGGGTTGAAAATTATATGAATAACAGAAAAAAAGAGATAGAATTCTAATAATGATTTATACAAGGATATTTGAATGATGGTTATTAAAAGAATGTTTGTGTGGTTGGGTATATCACTTTTATTCGTTGGGTGTATAGGACCGGGAGCAAACAGATCGGATAGTCTTATTGTAATAGATGCCGGTCATGGAGGGCATGACTGTGGTGCACTTTGTGGTGGAAAACAGGAAAAAGACCTGGTATTGCAGATCACAAAAAGAGTACAAAAAGAGTTCAGATCCCAAGGGTACAGAGTCTATATGACCCGAGGTAATGACAGATTTCTTAAGCTGGGTGAGCGTACTAAAATTGCAGACAAGATGGATGCAAAAGTTTTCATCTCCATCCATGCCAATGCCATTGCAAATAAAAGCCGATTTGAAGTGGCAGAAGGGATAGAGACCTATTTCCTGCAAAAAACCAGAGATGAACGTTCTCAGCGTATTGCTGCCCGGGAAAATTCTGCGGTACTTCAGGGAACGGACTCTTTAAGTCAGAATGTGATCATCGATTCTGTGCTTAACGGACCAAAGATCGTTGAGTCCAATAAATTGGCATTGGATGTGCAGACTAATATTATGAAGAAAATAAAAAGACGTTATCCTGATGCAAAGAACGGAGGTGCAAGACCGGCACCGTTCTATGTACTTGTGGGTGCAAGTAGACCATCGATCCTTGTGGAAGTAGGGTATATCACCAATACCAAAGAGAGACAGAGACTCTTTACTTCGGATTATCAGGAACGTATAGCAGAGGGTATTGTAGAAGGTGTCAGTCAATACCTTGACAACAGAAAAAAAGAAACAGGGATTTAATATGAAGAAAATAGTAATAGCGTTGGGAGTTTTGAGTGCAAGTATCATGGCAGTAGAGACAGGTAAAGTACCTGCTTCTGTTACGATCTCCGGAGACAATGGCGGAAAGACCAATGGACAGGCATGGAATTCCTCTTCTTTAAAAGGAAAAGTGCATATTGTTTTTTATGTAGATCCGGACAAAAAAGATTTGAATGAAGACTTGAGTAAAGCGTTGAAAAAACGTCATTTTGACAGAAGTAAATATGCTTCAGTCGCCATTGTTAATCTTGCGGCGACATGGATGCCCAATGCTCTCATCGAGTCTAAACTGAAGAGTAAACAAAAAGAGTTTCCAGATACTACCTATGTAAAAGACAAAAAGAAAGTATTGGTAAATAAATGGGCACTGGCTGACGATAATTCAGATATACTTGTTTTTGATAAAACAGGAAAATTGATCTATAAGAAATTTGGTAAACTCTCCAAATCCGAAATTACTAAAGTAATTGCTCTGATCGAGGCGAATCTGTAGTATTCTGGCAAGAAAGCTGGTAGTTTACCATTTTTTTGAATGGCAGTAAAAAGTTATCCAGTTTTTCAGCTTCAAGATCTTCGAGCTGTTGGCTGTGAAGTAGTCTCAAAAGAGATAAAGTTGATTCCATTGTACTCAGACAGTACTCTTTGGGCTGTTGTTTAAATGTAAATCCTGATACTTCTTCATGAGTAAAAGAGATTTTCTGCAAAGCATCTATATTGGGACTTTTTGTTAACATGGCCTTTGAACAGGGCCAGGTAGCATCAATAAGAAATACCACGGTCTGTTTTTTTTCACATCCTATCTTCTTATCATTCAGATTAATACTTTTTTCATGTGGATAGAGAACATAGCAACTGTTTTCAGGATCATGGATGATCTGATTAATTGTTTTGTGCTCACTAAAATCCACTCCTACATACACCTCACAGTTGTGTAAAGAGAGATTGGTGAAGTGACCTGTGCCGTTCTTTGTTTTTTTGAATTCTTTGGTATGCATAAGAATAATGAACCTGGTTTTGGTTTCAATGGGTGTAATATACTCGCACATGCAAGAACTCTCCGGTCTGTAGCAATGATAGCAGACTGTTCTGTTTTCAGTTCTCATGATGATAATGCTTTTTGAACCATACATAATAAATGGCTGTTAAAATAAATCCGATACCCAGGGTCAATGTAATGGTTTGCAATGAAATACCGCCTTTTGATGCATACCCAATGAAGAGTGCTGTGGCAACATTGGAGAGCATGAAGAACATGTCATTGTAAGAGATGACCCTTCCCATATATTGTGCTTCTGTTTCTTCTTGTATCAGCAGATAGGTATATGACCATAAAGTGGTGATGAAAAAACCGGTGACAAATAGTCCGATAAGCCCTATATAATAGTGCTCTTGCAGTTGAGACCAAAGTATGATACTTAGACCTTGTAAAAGGAAAAAGTAGTGTAGGTTCTTTTTTGTAATGATCTTGCCAATAAAAAACGGACCGATCATCAGACCCACAGCACGTGTTGCATTCATAAGACCAATGGCAAGAGGTACCGCAATGAGCTCTTTATACTGAAAATCGGCAAGGAGAGTGATGAGTGCATCAAAAGAGGTAAGCCCAATAGCAGCATGCAGTAAAATAAGATGTAGGATCTTTCGTTGGGAGCGGATATAGTAAAATCCGTCTGTGAACATTTTCCAATTGGAATCAGTATGTATGGTGCGTGCATGTGAAAGCTTTAATCCAAGTAAAATAATGACGGCGAGAGAGTAGAGAAGGGCATCTATGACAAATGCAGTATGGTAGCCCAGATAATAGGTTACTACACCTCCTACAGCCATACCAAATGCATAGGTAAAAGACCAGATAATGGAGTGGATTTCATTGGTATTTTTGAGCATTTCATCTTTTACGATCTTAGGGAACAGTGCCATCTCTGCTGAAAAAAGAAGAGAAGCTGCTGCGGAACGTATGAAAATGAGTATCATCAAAAGCCAGACATAGTCCAGGGAATTGACAAGAAGAAAGCCTAGGGTCATGGCTATCTCTATGAGTAAAAGGCTTAACATCAGTTTTTTAAAATCAATACGGTCAATGATCACACCGATCATCGGTGCCAAGACTACAGCAGGCAACATCGCCATGGCAGCCGTAAATGCAATGGTGATGGCATCAGCCCTATAGGCAACAAGCATTGAAAAGATGGCAACCTGGGAGAACCAGGTACCAAAGTAGGAGATGAGTTGTATGAGTGACAGCCTGGCAATGACAGGGTGTTGAAGGGTTTCTCTATATCCCAAGTTTAGTTACTCTCATCATTGAGCCCATAGATGATATTTTTTGCTTCAAGCAGATCAATATACATTTGAAACGCTTCTTTTGCCAATGCTTCATCATCAGAAGCCACGGAAATAGAGACTCTCCATCCGTCATCGTAGAGTTTAGGCAAGGAAGAGAATTCTACATTCTTCGGCATTTTTTCCATTACTTCGATCAGTTCATTTTCACGGCATAACGCAGTGAGGGTATGACGATAACAGGTTTTATTCTCAGGGATTAGTTTTTCCAGGATCTCTTCCACCATAGGATGACTCATTTCAGGGAAGCCCGGCATAAAGAAAAAACGTTCATCCAGAGAAAAAGCGGGCATATTGTTGACAGGGTTGTCCAGAAGTTTTGCACCTTTGGGAAGTTCAGCCATTTTGATGGGATGAGGGTAGGCTCTCCCTCCCAATTGTGTTTCTATGATCTGCTTTGCTTCCTGATGTACAGGAAGATGACCGTCTTTTAATGCAATGGCAGCACATTTCCGTGTATAGTCATCCGGTGTAGAGCCTATACCTCCAAAAGAAAATAAGACAGGGTTAGGCTGGGAAGCAATAAATTTGATGGTTTGTACAATGAGGGCAGGGTCATCTTCTATAATGAATGAACCGGAGAGTTTGTACCCTTTTGCCATAAGCGCTTTGGTCACAAAGTCAAAATGTTTGTCTGTACGTCTGCGGTTGAGAATTTCAGTGCCTATGATGAGGGTGAAGAATTGAGGGGATTGCATATAAGATCCTGTAAGGTTGGGCATTGTCAATTAACAATGCCCCGAAGATTACTCTTCTATATAATTTTTAAGTTTACGTCCCACTTTAGGGTGTTTTAATTTTTTGATCGCAGAAGATTCGATCTGTCTGACTCTTTCACGTGTAACAGAAAGCTCTTTACCGATCTCTTCAAGGGTTCTGTCACTCTCATCTTCAAGTAGACCGAAACGCATACGGATGACCGCCTTTTCTCTCTCGTTGAGCTGATCCAGGACTTCATCGATCTGGTTGTTCAAGTCATCTTTAAGTACCACATCGGTTGGGGAAAGTGTGGTCTTGTCTTCAATGAAGTCTCCAAATCTACCGTCATCTTCATCACCGACCGGCGTTTCAAGTGAAACCGGTTCTTTGGTGATCTTGATGACATTTTTGACTTTATCGACAGAGAGACCCACTTCTTCCGCGATCGTATCGAGATCCGGTTCTTTACCGGTTTCCTGAAGATGTTTACGAATGATCTTGTTAATACGGTTGATCGTTTCGATCATGTGGATCGGAATACGGATGGTTCTTGCCTGATCTGCAATGGCTCTTGAGATCGCCTGACGGATCCACCATGTTGCATAGGTCGAGAATTTGTACCCTTTTTCATATTCAAATTTATCAACGGCTTTCATCAGACCGATGTTACCTTCCTGAATGAGGTCAAGGAAAGGCAATCCTCTGTTGGTATAACGTTTCGCGATGGAAACGACCAGTCTGAGGTTTGATTTCGCCATACGTGTTTTCGCCACTTCGGATTTTGCTTTACCCTGACGGATCTGGTTAAGGATGTCTTTGAGCTTTTCTTCGGAAAGGTCAAAACCGCCTTTACTTGCTTCTCTTGTCTCAAAGAGTTTTTTGATCTCGACATACGTTGAGACCATCGTGGTCTCAGGCACAGAATCAATAATGTCATCTTTATCCATATTGATGATATCATCTAGGATTTTATGATGGTTCTCTTTTAAGGTCTCGTTAAAAAGAGGCAGTTTGTATTCAAGTCTTTTTAACTCTTTATCAAAACTGTCATCCGATGTCAGTGCGGTTTCCATTGCTTTTACAAGCTCATTGATCAGTTTTGATGTTGGTCCAAGATCAAGCAGTGCAGCCTTAAGTTGCTCTTTTTTGAATGCAATCTTAAGACGTTCGTGAAGTATTTTGACAGGATCGGTCTCAATTTGCATAAATGTTTCAAGTTCATCACGGGATTTCATCCACTCTTTTTTGGCTTTTTCAAGTTTCTTGAAACTTTCGATAACCTGTTTGACTCTTTTATTGTCTTTAGGTGCTTCTTTTTCACCTGCTTCGGTCGTTTCTTCACTCTCTTCTTTGTCATCTGTATCGGATTTTTCATCTTCAAAACTTTTGAAAAGCTCTTTTACACGTCTTTCACGATTGAGTAAAGGCTCTTTATAGTTCAGAATATACCCGATCAGATACGGTACAGAACAGATCGCATCAATGATGATGTCTTCACCCTCTTCGATGCGCATGGAAAGATCTACTTCTTCTTCTTTTGTAAGAAGAGGGATCTTTCCCATTTCTCGCAAATACATTCTTACAGGAGAGTCCGAACGGCTCCACTCAAGAAGTTCTTTTTCTTTATGAAGATCAAATTCATCTTCTTCAGAACCTTCTGCACGTTTTTTTCTGGCCTCTTCTCTTTTCTTTGCTTCTTTGGCTGTAAGGAATTTGGCAAATTCGGATGCAGAGATAACATCTATTTTGGCATCTGTTGCAAATTTGTGTATTTTCTTTGCCTGAGCAGCTGTCGGTTGTTTGTTGAACTCTTTTGCAATGTTCTCAAGGGTGACGACATCACCCTTTTTTTTGGACTTAAATAACTCTTCTACGTTTTTCATACTATCTTTTGCGGCCATATAAATCCTTGATTTTTTGAAACGGTAATTGTTCAGATTTGATTAAGGTGGATTATACCGAAAATTTCTTTGTTTTAGGTGTAAAATTTGTACATTTTCATTTTTTTAGCTATAATCGCGAAAATTTTAAAGGGTTCTTGACCCATAATAAGGATGAAACTTGCAAGGAAAAGTTTGGAAATTTGGTGACAATATCGATACAGATCTGATCATCGCAGCAAGATATCTTAATACTTCAGAGCCGTCGGAATTGGCTAAATACGTCATGGAAGATGCAGACCCTGAGTTTGTATCAAAAATGAATCCCGGTGATATTATTGTCGCAGGTGAGAACTTTGGCTGTGGTTCAAGCCGTGAACATGCACCGATCGCACTGAAAGCAGCAGGCATTAATGCCATTATTGCACCGACATTTGCGCGTATATTTTACAGAAATGCGTTCAACATGGGACTGCCTATCTTCGAACTTGAAGAAGCAGCAGAGATCAATGAGGGTGACACGGTCAGAATTGATATGGCTGCAGGTGAAGTTATTAACGTATCACAGGCTAAAACCTATAAATTTACACCGATCCCCGAATTTATGCAGGAATTGGTCAATACAGGCGGGTTAATAGAATTTGCCAAAAATGAAATAAAAGCAGGAGCTAAATAAATGAAAAATTATAGAATCGGAGTTATCAAGGGTGACGGTATCGGCCCTGAGATTATTGATGAAGCTATTAAAGTACTTGATGCAGTTTCTGTGACACAGGGATTTAACCTGAAATATGAAGAGATGCTTCTTGGTGGCGCAGCCATAGATGAGACAGGTGTACCGCTTCCTGAAGAGACCATCAAGGGTGTCAAAAAATGTGATGCTGTACTTTTTGGTGCTATCGGCGGTCCAAAATGGGATAACCTTGAGCGACATTTACGTCCAGAAACAGGACTTCTCGGATTACGTAAAGAGATGGGAACATTTGCGAACCTCAGGCCGGCAATGGTTTATGATGAATTGGTCAATGCTTCGAGCTTAAAGCCGGCGGTCATCCAGGGTGTGGATATTATGGTGGTACGCGAATTGACAGGCGGTATCTATTTTGGTCAGCCAAGAGAGTTGCATGAGGACAAAGCCTTTAATACAATGATCTATACAAGAGAAGAGGTAAAACGTATTGCAGTGGTAGCTTTTGACATTGCCATGAAGCGTGACAAACGTATCTGTTCTGTCGATAAAGCCAATGTACTTGAAGTGAGTCAGTTTTGGAGAGAGATCGTGGAGGAAGTTGCAAAAGATTATCCTGAAGTTGAACTTTCACATATGTATGTCGATAATGCAGCTATGCAGCTCATCCGTGACCCTAAACAGTTCGATGTGATCTTGACTGGAAATATTTTTGGAGACATCCTTTCTGATGCAGCTTCTATGCTTTCCGGTTCTATCGGCCTTCTTCCCTCTGCCAGTACAGGTAAAGGTGTCGGACTCTTTGAACCGATCCACGGTTCAGCACCAGACATTGCCGGACAGGGTATTGCCAATCCGTTGGCTACTATCTCTTCTGCCTCTATGTTGTTACGTTATGCACTGGGTGAAAATGAAGCAGCAGACAAGATCGATGAAGCGATCAAAAAAGCATTGAGCGAAGGGTACCGTACCGGTGACCTTGGCGATTATGATGCCAAAGAGATCATGACCTGTTTTGAAATGGGTGACATTATCGCTGATTATGCGAGTCGTTAGGATTTAAATGGAAAAGCGAGCAAGGGTTTTAATAGATTGTGACGATGCCAAAGGATTGGTCTACAAGATATCCAAAGTCTTTTATGACAGAGATCTGAATATCGACAACAACCGTGAATTTGTTGACAAAGAGCATAATAGATTTTTTATGCGTACTGTGGTTACCGGTCTCTTTGAAATTGATGAATTGCTTGCAGAACTCAAAGCTGTTGCTCCTCAAGATGCACATATCCGTGTTATCATACCTGCAGATAAAAAAATTGTTATTCTCGCTACCAAAGAGTCTCATGCTTTAGGTGATATTCTCATCCGTTATGCAGATGGAGAACTGGGAGCAGACATAGAATGTGTCATTGCTAACCATGACACACTCAGAGAGCTTGTGGAACGTTTCGATATCCCTTTCTTTCATGTCCCTGCAGAAGGTCTCAACAGAGAAGCGCATGAGACAAAAGTAATGGAGTGCATAGATAAGCATGATTTTGACTACATCGTGCTTGCAAAATATATGCGTATCCTCACACCGACCTTTGTGAAAGCCTATCCACAGCAGATCATAAACATACACCACTCTTTCCTTCCGGCATTTATAGGGGCAAATCCTTATAAACAGGCTTTTGAACGCGGTGTAAAGATCATTGGTGCAACGGCTCACTTTGTGACAGATGATCTGGATGAAGGTCCGATCATCGCACAGGATGTCATCCCTGTCAACCACCGTCTTTCATGGAAAGATATGCAGAGAGCAGGGCGTGACGGAGAGAAGATCGTGCTTTCCCGTGCATTGGCTTTAGTCTTGCATGACAGAGTCTTTGTCAATGGCAATAAAACAGTAATTTTTTAGTATAACCCTCTATAAATCACACAAAGTGTGCTTGTCATTGTAAACGACC
>Ga0256834_1002785_pt1 | contig 10780 bp, 6 predicted proteins | sample 4281140metaG_FD_190536 | JGI IMG/M metagenome (GOLD analysis project Ga0256834, IMG submission 190536) | Hydrothermal vent microbial communities from East Pacific Rise, Pacific Ocean - 4281-140 | ecosystem: Environmental > Aquatic > Marine > Hydrothermal vents | place: Pacific Ocean: East Pacific... | reverse complement strand
ACGCGTATAGATGTAGAAAATATATCAGATAAACTTGAACTCATAGAAGACCTTGAATATGCTATAGATAAACAAAAAATGCTTACCTTTAGCTACAAAAGATGGTATAAACCAGACAAATTAAAAACATACATTGAAGTCAAGCCCTACAAAATAATCATCTTTGATGGCTTTTGGTACTTGCTTACTAAATACAAAGACAACTACATCAAGTTCTACCTCAAAGAGATACGTGACTTAGAAATATTAGACAAAACATTTGAGCAAGAAGAAAAAGTACTAGACCGTATGAACAAAGCCTTAGATATATGGTTCGACCCCAAAGCAGAACCTTTTGATGTAACACTATTGCTAGATAGTGATGCCATCGTCTACTTTGAGCGTAAACCCATCAAAGGTCAGTACCTCAAAAATAATAGTGATGGTACAGCAGAACTTACTATGAGCATTACCCATAAACGTGAGTTATTTAGTATTTTAAGGAAGTGGTTACCGCAGATAAAAGTTATTGAGCCACATAAATTACAAGTTGAATTTGAAAAGATGTTAAAAGAATATTTAATATAGAGAGCCTGTATCTACTCTCTATTAAGGATACTACTTCGCTTTCTCCAAATATTTACCATCGACGGTATCGACAACAATTTTCTGACCTTCTAAAATAAAGAATGGCACTTGTACCACTGCTCCCGAATCAAGTGTCGCTGGCTTTTTACCACCTTGGCTATCACCTTTAAAGTTTGGAGGCGTTTCGACGACTGTATATGTTGCAGTTTGTGCAATCTCTACAGAGATAGCTTTCCCATCGTGAAACAAAATATCTGCTTCCATACCATCTATCATATAATCAAAAGTGTCTTTACCTACTTGTTCATGCGTAAGTCCTATTTGATCATAGGTTGTGGTATCCATAAACTGTAAAAAATCACCATCATCATAGAGGTATTGCATTGTTTTTTGTTCAAGTTCTGGTACTTCAAACTTATCACCAGCATGTACTGTTTTTTCTATTACTTTACCTGTTGAAAGGTTTTTAATTTTCATACGTACAAATGCTGCACCTTTACCTGGTTTTACATGTTGAAACTCAGTTACTCTGTAGGGGTTTCCTGTAATCTCAAGTCTCGCACCTTTTTTGATGTCACCCATTCCGATTGTAGCCATAGTAGCTCCTTAAAAAATAATGAGTGATTATAGCAGATGCTTGGTTAAAGGTGATAAGACTCCTTAAGTCTTAAGGTATTCCTCTACTTCAGACTTTAATAACCTCAATTCCTTTTTATACAATGGAAGATAATCTTGCAGTTTATTTTCTTGCTTATAATCAAAGGTTTGCATCACCTCTATCAATATTCTTCTTAGTCCTATCGCACCTATAATTTCTGCTAACCTTATCGAATCTAACACAAAGGATTTTAATTCTTTGTGTTCTGCTTTCATCACATATTCTTCTAATACTTCATCGGAATTTTGTAACGTAATATATATTTCTTTCAAAACTTCTTTATAAAAAATAGCCGTGTTTGCATGAGATATACCTTTTTGTATATCCAAGACCTGTTTATTCTCTTTATATTTTGTAAGTTTATTTTGCACATGCTTCACACTACTTCGTTCATAACTTGTATATGTCACTAACGCGGTATAAAGTTGCCCTATTTTAAAAGGTTTATGTAGAAAAGCATTTATACCCTCTATTTCTTGTGTACTTTGTGTAAACCCAATGCTATCTATGGCAACAATAGGTAACATTTTAATGTTACGAATTTTTCTAATTTGTTTTGTCGCTTCATATCCATCCATAACTGGCATATTGGTGTCCATAAAAATCAAATCAAGTTCTGCATTATTTTTCACAATTTCGACTGCTTCTAACCCATTATTTGCCATAATAATAGTCATACCCGAACGACTGAAAACACCTTTTAAAATCTTTTGATTCATACTATTATCTTCTACAATCAATATATGTAAATGGGCAAACTGTTTAAAACTCTCTCTAGTGATACCTAGTCTATCTTTTAAAAATATGGATTTTAAAGATGATGATTCTTTTTTTATATTTTCAACAATAGGTATTTGAGACTCATTTTTTCTAATAAGTGCTGTCTCTATAATATGTAACAGTTGTTCATTTTGTAAAGGTTTATACATAAGTTCATAAGGTTGTAAAATATTTTCTTTCTCTATGTCATCATAGATATTTTTTAACACAACCATAACAGGACTTTTTGACCCTTCTAATACTTCTAATCTAGAAGTCAGTCTATAATCAAGAACACTATTATCCAATATACAAACATCATACTTTGACATTTTAGGTACAAGATTAGCTAGATCATTTTTATCAACAAGATCTACACTCATCTGGTAGTGACTGTATTTTTCAAATAAAATACTTGAAAATTCATCATTATTCACACATATAAAAATCCGTTTATCTTTATATTTAGTATTTGTAGTTAATATACTTTTTTCATCTATAGAAGGGCTATATGGTAACTCAATATGGTATAATGTACCTCTATTATCAGTACTACTAATAGTTAAACTACCTTTCATTTGTAGTATTAACTGATGTGCGATATACATATAAAGTTTATCTTGCGATTTGTATTCTTCTTTTAATGTATAGTTATCTAAAATAGCATTCAGTTCATCTTCTAACATGACTTTCTTTTTATTAGATATATCAATATAAAGTTTACTTTTCTTAACTGATAGCTTTAAAATAATAGCACTTTCATATGTACCATTCATTGCATCATGTAGTAAAGTAGAGAGTATCTGTTCCATACGCTTAGAGTCACCCTTAAGTAAAGATGAAATCTTCGTCGAGACATCGTATATTAACTCTGTTTTTGTTGTTTTTAAATTATCATGAATCATACTAAATGTTTCATTGAGTATGTTACTTACTTTATAGGTTTCATTTTTCAGCTCTAAGCTTCCAGACTTAATCTTTAAAAAATCTATAAGCTCTTGCGTCGCATCAAGCAACAGTGCTTCACTTTCTTGGAATTTTTCAATTTCCTCTTTAAATAAAGAGGGATTCATATCTTCAAAAATATTTTTTTCAAGACTTTCCCTTCGTTGGATAATACCTTTTGTTGATGTTTCAATCTTTCCACTCATAAATTCTAATATGAATTGTTGCTTCTTCTCAACTTCTTTTTCTTTTTTTAAAATCATTTTATGTTTTTTATCTAATTCTTTCAATTTCTCTGAAGATAAATATAAAGACATCATGCTAATAATAGCCAATGCAAAAAGTGAAATCCAAAGTGATGATTCTTCTTGTATTAGCAAATCAACATAGCTATTAGCCGATAAATGAAGAGGGAAGATAAGAAGTAGCCCCTTAAAAAATTTAATCACATATGAACCTTTTTAATAAAAATTGAATATAAAGTTCTTTATTATATCAAAAAATATAGATATATTTGACTTTTATTTGACTTTTTTTAGTTAGGACATTTTCTAGATACTTAAAAAGTATATCATATCACTATCTTTATAAGGTTTTTGAGGTTTATATGATTAGATATATGACGAAATAATTCGTCATATATTAACTATTTGGTGATGGAAATATTATTTTTATCTTCTACATCACAATGTGGGTTTTTATCAAAATCCATTGCTTTTGCATTATCCATAAGTACAGGAACAAACAGAAGAGATACGAAGACTGCTGCTACAGTACCTGAGATAAGTGCTACACCAAGCCCACCAAATACAGGATCTCCTGCAAGTAAGGCAGAACCTAAGATAATAGCTACAGCAGTAAGGGCAATAGGTTTAGCTCTTGTGGCAGCTGCCACTGCAATGGCTCTACGTTTTTTTATACCCTCACACTCCATCAACGACTTAGCAAAGTCAATCAATAATAAAGAGTTACGCGAGGAAATACCAATGAGTGCAATAAACCCTATGAGAGAAGTAGCAGTAAGGAAGAATGTTTCTGTAGTAAACCAATTGGCTACCCAGTGTCCTACAATCACTCCAATAAGAGAGAGGAAAGAACCAAGCAATACAATACCTGAAATAGCAAAACTCTTATAGTAAATCACTAACAGTAAAAAGATAAGAATCAAAGCAGAAATAAATGCTCCACCCAAATCTCTAAAGGTGTCGAGTGTTACTTTCATCTCACCATCCCAACGGATGAGAAATTTTTCTTGTGTTTTTCTATCTATCAATGTAAAGTCAAACATATAGGTAGAGAAACCTGCTTTTTCAATAATATAATCTTTTTCAAATTTTTCGAGTAATACATCTCTTGCTTCAAGTAGTGGGTAGACTTGAGACACCATATCTGTCTCAGCAATCACATTGGTCATACGAGAGAGGTCTTTATGCATAATCATATAGTTAGACATGACCTTTCTAATATTTACAACCTCTGAAAGTGGTACCATCATCCCTCTCATATTCATAAGATTAAGAGAGGAAAGTTTACTCTGAAGTGAATCTACATTTGATTTTGACAACTTTTTACTGTCATTATCAAGCACTAAAAACATATTAATTTGATCGGGAGAGTTTTTAGAGTTTTTATGTGCAATCACCATACCTTCAAAAGCAAGGTATAAAATATTATTTACCTGCTTAACAGAGAGTCCTGAACGTGCCACTTTCTCTTTGTCTGGTATGAGTTCAAACTTTTCAAAATTCTCATCAGCCATAATATCTATATCGACAAGTCCTTCAGTATTTGAAAGTGTATCTGCAACATCTACTGCTAGTTCTCTTATCTTCGAGAGGTTCTCACCATGCACTTCAACAACAATAGATGCCAATGTTGGAGGACCTGATGGTTGTTCTATAAACTTAATATTGGTTCCTCTAACTAAAGGGACACAAGCTTCTTGTATAGCAGGTCTCATACGTTGTACCATAAGAAATGATGGCTCTGCACGATGGTGCTTATCTGTAAGATTGACAGAAATTTCAGATACGTTTTCTGTACGTTTCATACTCGCACCTTTAACTAATCCTGCGTAATCAAGAGGAATACCCTGTCCTAAAAACAACTCAATATTCATTATTTCTTGTTCTTTTTTTAAAAAACCTATGACACAAGCACTTACTTTTTTTGTTTGGTCTATCGATGAACCCGCGGGTGTATCAACGTAAATAGAAAAAGTATTAGCACTTTTACCTGGCAACATTTTTGCCAGTACCATCTTTGTAGGAAACATCATAAGTGACAAGAAAAATGCTGCTGCAGTGAGGACAATCACTAACTTCTTTTTCATTTTACTGTTAAGGATATTATAAATAAAGCTTTCAAGGTTTTTCATTATTTTGATCCTTCTTTTTTCTCTTCTTTTTTCATTTCACTCTCTTTATGATGATTATCACCATGTTCAGGTTTTTTCAAAAGTTTTAAACTCAAATACGGTGTAAATATATAAGCAACAAACAAAGAGGCTATAAGTGCCACAGGAACATTATAGGGGATAGGCTTCATAAATGACCCCATCATACCCCCAACAAATGCCATAGGTACCATCGTCAAAATAATAGCCAATGTCGCGATGTTTGTAGGTGCTCCAATTTCATCGGTAGCCTCTATAAGTAATGCTTCCATCTCTTTATCTTCTACACCATGTGCATGTAGATGCCTATGTATATTTTCGATTACAATAATAGCGGCATCCACCAATAACCCCAAGGAAAGTAGAAGTGCAAAAAGCGTAATCCTATTCATCGTTTGTCCCGTCATCCAAGCCGTGAAAAGCGTCACTGCCAAAATAGCAGGCACAGAGAAAGTAACGATAAGTGATTCTCTCCATCCCAAAGCAAATACAAGCATCAAGGCAATAATTACAATGGTAATGATTAAGTGACTCATAAGTTCATTTACTGCTTCATTTGCACGTTCACCGTAATTTCTCGTAATCAAATATCCAATACCTAGTTCATCAAATTCTCGTTGATACTCTTCTAAAACTTTTACTACGTCTTCTGCTACAAATACCGCATTGGTTCCAGCTAGTTTTGCAACAGTCATTGTAATTTGACTGGCTTCATCACTTAAAGTTGAATTGTGTTCAGATTTTGAAAGTATCTTTGCTGTTTGAAAATTTTGTATATCAATACCATGTGTCACACTAGCCACATCACGCAGATAAATAGGTGAGCCCATGTATTGAGCTACAATCACGGAACCGACATCTTCTACACTCTCTATGGCATTTTTCACACCAAAGATAACTAATCGACCATCATTTGTTTTACCTTTCACATCAGGTACATCAACAGCCACAGATTGTACCGCTTGCATTATTTGTCCGAGTGAAAGATGGTAAGCAGAAAGTTTACCCATATCTACTTCAATATTATACTGTGCTCTACGGGCACCCTTAAGTGTCGTTTTAGCCACATACTCTACAGCATTAATATGCTGTTGTACCTCACGTACCATTTCAAAGAGTTTCACATCACCCACATTTTTACCTGCCTTAGGGTAAAAAGCAACTGTAATAATAGGGATATCAATATCGATATCAAAAGGTTTAATAAGTGGTTGCATCACCCCTTTAGGCATAGAATCCATATTTTGCATCACTTTATCATAAAGCTTTAGGTTAGAGTCTTCTCTATTTTCTCCAATGTAGTACATGACATTAACAATACCTACATTATCCATCGCCATGCCATAGATATGCTCTATACCATGTACTTCACGAAGTTTACGCTCAAGTGGCTTGACAATAATATTTTCTATCTCTTTAGGTGTAGCTCCTGGCATTGCTACAACTACTGCACCACCAGAGATAGCAATCTGCGGATCTTCTTCTCTAGGCATAGTGTTAAGTGCCAAATACCCCATAAGTAATAGAAATGCACCTAACACTGCAGTAAGAGGATTTTTTAAAAATCCCTTTGCAAGTGTTCCTGCAACATTAATGATTTTATACTCTTTACTTACTTGCTCTTTATTATTTTCCATATTACCCTACTTAATAAGAATTTTGACATACATACCAGGATAGACTGAACTGCTTTTATCATCCATTTTCATAATAATCTTAAATTTATGTGTCATTGGATTTGAGTTTGGAACAATTGCCGTAATCTTACCTGTTGTAGCAAAACCAATAGAAGGAATCTCAATCTCTACTACTTTCCCCATATTGATATACTTTAATTGTGTTTCAGAAAGTTCTGCAACTACTTTTAACTTACTTAAATCTGTTAAAACAACGGCTGGCATACCAGGTATTGCCATCTCCCCTTCATTTAATCGCTTTTCAACTATTACACCATCATTTGGTGCAAGTATCGTCAAGTAATTATACTGATTTAAAACTTCATCTTTTTTTGCCAATGCTTGATTTGCTTGTTGTTCTGCTATTTCAACCATATCTTTAAGGTTTTTTGCTGCTAATTGTAACTGTTCAAACTCATATTTAGAGACCATATTCTTTTTATAAAGTCTCTCATGACGTGCAAGGTTAATCAAGACATTATTATATTGATTCTTATTCATCTGAAGTGCCAATCTTGCCTGAGAAATAGCAAGGTCAACTTGACGTTCAGCTGACTCTACCTCTTTTGAGTCTATTTCGTAAATAAGCTGCCCTTTTTTTACAATGTCACCTTCAGATACTGCCATGTTTTTCACATATCCCATATATCGACTAGTTAACATCTTTTGGTTATCAGATATCACTGAACCACTAAGGTTTATCTCTACGGCATTGAGTGATGTAAGCAATAATGCCGTCACCATAAGTTTTATAACTGTTTGCATTATTTTTCTCCTATATTTATCATACTATTTAATTCAAATATTTTTGTATTACGTTCATTTTTAGCAGTTAAAAGTTTAAGAAGCATCTCTAACTCTTTTGACTGTTTTATAAGTACATCCGTAATAGAAACGATGCCTTCTTTATAACGGGAACTATAATTTTCATATACCTTTTTAGCAAATTGAAGCTGTTTTGTATAACTTTTTACATCTGCATTTTTACTCAAAATTTCAGTTTCAAGTTTTTTTACTTTTAGTGCAATACCAGACTTTGCCAATGCCACCTGGTTTTGCACTCTTAGGTGATTGACTTTCGCTTTTTCAAGATTAGCATCATCGACTCCACCATTAAAAACATTCCATTTTAGCTGGACACCCACCGTATAAGAATCTTTTTGTGTAAATTCATTCCACAAAGTGTTATCTGCACTTGCATACTCCCCAAAAGCACCCACCGTTGGTAAATAATTAGCTTCTTCAACACCCACAGCCATCTGAGTAATTTCAAGTCCTAGTTTCGCTTTTTGGATGTCTAAGTTATTACTCTCTACATCATTCATATTTACTTTAGGCATCGGTGCCATATCATTTACTTTTATAATGGATGTTACGTCAGTATCCAGTAAAAAAGAGAGGAATTGATAGGCTAAATCACGATTGAGTTTGGCTTGGTTATACATGCTCTGAGCTTCAGCAAGTCTCGCTTGTACTTCAAGTGCATCTATCTCTTTTGCATAGCCCTCTTTTTCCATATTTTCAATAATATTTTCCAAGTGCTTAATATTTTTTATAATTTTTGAAAGATTATAAATATAATTTTGTATCAGTGAAATATCATAAAAGGCTTTTTTAGTTTGGAACACTTTTTCATTTAGTAATTTTTGTGTATCAAATTGGCTCATACGTTGCATAGATTTCGTAATACGTTCATACTCAGTAAGTTTTCCACCTGTATAGAGTGGAAGCATATAAGAAATTTTTGTTTGATAATAGTTACGAGCACCTGGATAATTAAGTGCTTGTGGATCTAGACTTAAAATATTGGGGTCTTGTGGGTCAAACTCAGCAAAACCAAAATCTCCAAAAGTTGCCTCTCTACTTTGAAGTTTAAAACCAAAAACATTGCCTGCATCATTAGAACGCATACCTGTTAAAGATAAATCAAGTTTACCATAACTCTGCCCTTCTACTGCTCTTACTTCATAAGCTTTCATCTGTTCATTAAACCTAGAAATCTTTAACTCAAGATTCTTCTCTTTGAGCATTTCTAGTGCGGTACTAAGTTGTAGATTTTCAACACTTGCAAAAAGAGGTAGGTTTAATAGAAGTAGAATAAGTGATTTTTTTATGATCATCATGTACTCCAAAATTAGAATTTTAATATAAATGTAGCTTATATTTAAGAGATATTATAGCAAGCATAAGATATATTTATGATTAAATCAGTTATTTATAATAAAAAAAATTGAAGACAAAGTGTTGTAGAAACCCAAATACACATATTGTATTTGGAGCGTATGAAATTATAATGTTGCATAAGTGACAGAAATACAAGCTTCTAAAGCTTGTAATGCTTTAATAACCTCTTTCGTTACATGTCCATCAATACGAACAACTGCTAATGCTTGCTGTTTAGAATCACGACCTAATCTAAAGTCAGAAATATTAAGACCATTGTCAGCCATTATTTTACCAACACTACCAATTACACCTGGTGTGTCTGTATTTCTAAAGAATATCATCGTACCTTTTGGTTCCACATCAAGTACATAATCATCTATCTCTATAATACGCTGTACAGTATCATCAAATACCGTACCTGCGATAGAGATTGTACCATCTGCTGTTGTAAGTTTGATACCTACTTTGTTAGTAAATCCAGAGTTATTTGGTTTCACTTCTTTGCTTATCTCTATACCACGTTCAGCTGCTACAAATTCAGCATTCACATAGTTTACTTGATCACCAAGAGACTCTGTAAGTACACCAACTGTCGCAAATGTTCCCATAGACTCAATGTGATCAGCCACAGGACCCGTAGCCATCACTTTGATAGATTTTACCGCTGACTTCGTTACTTGTGCAGAAAGGTGACCTATTTTTTGAATAAGTTCAAGGTATGGTCTTACAAAATCAGGAAGTTCATTTTCTTTGATGGGTAAATTCAGTGCATTAGGATAAGAGATTCCTTTTGCTGCTGCTATGGCATTTTCTGCTGCTTGAATAGCAATGTTTTTTTGTGACTCTTTCGTGTTAGCCCCAAGGTGAGGCGTTACAGTTACATTGTCAAGATCTAGTAAAGGGTGATCCGTTGCAGGCTCTTTATTAAATACATCAATCCCCGCCATGGCTATCTTACCATTGGTAAGTCCCTCTAGTAGTGCCTCTTCATTAAAAAGCCCACCTCTTGCACAGTTGATAAGTATCACGCCATCTTTCATTTTAGCGATTTCTGCTTTGTCTATCATACCCACTGTCTCAGAGTTTTTAGGTGTATGAATAGTAATGATATCACAAGCTAAAATATCTTCAAAGTTTTTCGTATACCCAATGTCAAGATCCGTAGCTTTTGAAGCATCTATATAGGGGTCATATGCTAAAACATCCATTTCAAATGCTTTAGCTCTTTTACCTACACGAGAACCGATGTTACCAAAACCTATGATTCCTAGTTTCTTATCTTTAAGTTCTGTACCATACCAATCTTGTCTTCTCCATACACGGTCAATTTTGAGGTTATTATGTGCATAAGGAAATGAACGTACACATGAAAGCATATGCGTCATTGTAAGTTCAACTGCAGCAATAGTATTGGCAGTTGGTACATTCATAATCACGATACCTTGTTTAGATGAACCAGGAATATCTACATTATCCACACCAACACCTGCACGTACTACTGCTGTGATATTTTTTGCAGATGCTAAAAATGCATCATCCACATCTGTAGAAGAACGTGTAATAGCAACATCTGCTAAAGGAATAATATCTGCAATGAGTTTATCTTTTGGTTCA
>Ga0256834_1002784_pt1 | contig 10782 bp, 10 predicted proteins | sample 4281140metaG_FD_190536 | JGI IMG/M metagenome (GOLD analysis project Ga0256834, IMG submission 190536) | Hydrothermal vent microbial communities from East Pacific Rise, Pacific Ocean - 4281-140 | ecosystem: Environmental > Aquatic > Marine > Hydrothermal vents | place: Pacific Ocean: East... | reverse complement strand
CCCGCCATTTTCTGTGCAAACGCGTTCGACATCCGCGACAGGACATCGCGATCCACCTTGATGCCGGTCATTTCCATTTTGGCCAGCACCGGCACCAATGGCCGCTCAAGCGTCTCGTAAACCGTGGTCACTTGCGCGCGGTGCAGGTTAGGTTTGAGGTATTGCCAAAGGCGCAACGTTATGTCGGCATCTTCGGCGGCATATTTTACCGCATCATCCACTGGCACTTTGTCAAAGGTGATCTTGGATTTCCCGACGCCCAACAGCGGTTTGATCGGGATCGGCGTATGGTCAAGATAACGCTGGCTAAGCGCATCCATACCGTGATTATGCAGGCCCGCGTTTTGCGCATAAGACAGCAACATCGTGTCATCAATCGGTGCCACATTGATGCCGACGCGGGCAAAAATCTTGGCGTCGTATTTCATATTTTGCCCGATTTTAAGGATCGCATCGTCTTCCAGAACCGGTTTGAGCGCGGCAAGACATACCGCAATATCCATCTGCCCCTCGGCGAGTTTGTCACTGCCAAACAGGTCACCCGCATCACCGTCTTTATGGGAAAGCGGGATATAACAGGCCTCGCCCGCCGTCACACAAAGCGAAATCCCGACCAATTCGGCACGCATTTCATCCAGAGATGTGGTTTCGGTATCCACCGCCACATATCCGCGTTCCAATATCCGATCAATCCACACCTCAAGCGCCGCAAGATCACGCACATGTTCGTATTTGTCGGCATCAAACGGCACCGCATCCACCGGATCGGCGGCACCTTGGACAATCTCGGCAATCGCGGGCGCATCAACACCCATCTGCGTGGCAATGCGTTTGGAAAGCGTGCGAAATTCCATCTCGGCCAGAAACCCGAGAAGGTCATCAGAAATCGGATCACGAACCTCCAAATCATCCAAGGTAAAGGTGATCGGCGTATTTTCGTCCAGTTGCACCAATTGCCGCGACAACCGGATTTGGTCGGCATGATCAATCAAGGTCTGACGACGCTTGGGCTGTTTAATTTCGCCGGCGCGCTCCAGAAGCGTATCAAGATCCCCATATTCATTGATCAACAAAGCGGCGGTTTTGATGCCAATTCCCGGTGCCCCCGGCACGTTATCAACCGAATCACCGGCCAGCGCCTGAACATCCACCACCCGCTCGGGTCCCACACCAAATTTCTCGCGCACGCCATCGACATCAATCCGCCGGTTCTTCATCGCGTCGAGCATCTCAACACCGCCACCGACCAATTGCATCATATCCTTGTCGGAACTGATGATAGTGCATCGCCCGCCCGCATCGCGCGCCTGCACCGCCAATGTCGCGATAATATCGTCGGCTTCCCAGCCCTCCATTTCGTGACAGGCAATATTAAACGCCTCGGTTGCGCGCCGCGTCAACGGCATCTGCGGGCGCAAATCCTCGGGCATGGCATCGCGATTGGCCTTGTAAAGGTCATAGAGATCATTGCGAAATGTGTGGCTGCCCTTGTCAAAAATCACCGCGACATGGGTCGGCGCATCCGGCCCAGTGTTGCCCTCGACATAACGATGCAACATGTTGCAAAATCCGGCAACCGCCCCAATAGGCATGCCATCCGATTTTCGCGTGAGCGGTGGTAACGCATGATAGGCCCGAAAAATAAACGCTGACCCGTCAATAAGATGAAGATGACAGCCTTTTCCAAATTTCGTTTCCATGTCGCGCTCTCCCTCGTTGACACCCCGATTAAGGCATCAAATAGCCAGTTTCTTTTTCGTCCAAATATCCCCGCCGGAGGCTCCCGACAGCACAGCTAAAACCAGCTAAACGCGGCTATTCAACGGATTCAGCAAAATCCTTATGGATTATTTTACAATCACAATAAGGACACTCGACCCACCCATGCTCGTCTGGAATCTGCAACCAGACACGCGGGTGTCCAGATGCAGTATCGCCACCGTCGCAGGCCACGCGGTAACTATCAACAATGCGGGTTTCTTGAGGTTGAGTGGCCATAGCCAAGCGGCTCCTTTTAGGTTTTATTTGTTCAAATATGGGCCATCCCGCGCGTCAGAGCAAGAGCGGTTTATTCCCGGTCGATACGCGCCTGATAGCAGTTATTACGCGCTGAACGCACATGAATATAGGCGACATCTGGATTTGTGAATATGGTCTCTGCCGACGTCTTCATTTGCGCCCCTGTAACGATCTGACCAGTGCCATAGTAAATCCGGTCATTTGCGCAATAGCCCTTGATCAAATAATCTTGAGAAGGTGCAAAAATCGCGGGTGACACCCCATCAAACGCGGCACATCTATTGCGACATAGGAAAATCGGGCCGGTTTCGGCATAGGCGTGCAAACCGTCAAAAGGACGATACGCCAGAATTAACATTCCCGCACCTTTTGGAATTTCGCACAAACAATGGCGGCACGGATTACCTTGCCCGTCAGAAACCGATTTTTCCGGCACAATTCCATAGGCATCAAGGCCACCCGCCTGTAATTTGCGCACATCTTTTGTCGGGATAGGTTTGAAAACAATGGTCATGATCGAACTCCTTTTTTCGAAGTTCAATCATAGTCGGGTCCCCCCAAGCGACCCGTTTCATGCGCAATTTATGCGGGTTTTTGCACCATACGCCCCATCATACGCCCGCCAAGAATATGCACATGAAGGTGAGGCACCTCCTGCACACCATCCTGTCCGGCATTGGAGATCATCCGAAACCCGTTGTCCTGCACACCCACAATCCGGCAGACCTCGCCAATCGCGCGCGTATACCCAAGAATTTCCACGTCACTCGCCGCCAAAGCAAAGTGATCATAACTCACGTAGGGTCCCTTTGGAATCACCAAGACATGCACAGGGGCCTGCGGCCCGATGTCATTGAAAGCAAGGGCATATTCGGTTTCCAGAACTGTATCATTAGGGATTTCGTTGCGCAGTATTTTTGCAAATACATTCTGATCGTCATAGGCATAATCCATCGGGCACCTCAGTCTGCATATAGATGGTCGGTTGAAGCAATTTCCATCGCCTTGTCATTCGAGATCGAAAGGAACCGGCTTAGCGCAGTGGCATTTTCATCAACATCATCTGCTTCACGTATCCGCAGATGGTTTTCGAAATCTTCGTCCCTGATCCGATCACTTTCAAAGGTCATATCGTTTCGAATCGTTGGCAACAGCCGCTCAAGCGTGTCCTTCGGAGTTTGTTCACCTGCCAGCCCCACCCTTTTGGCGTGTCCCGTTAGATATTCGTCGGTAAACAAACATTCAATTTCAAGAAGTTTGGTCACCGAGCGGTCCCCGCAAAAATCTTGCAACAGATCAAGATTGCCGGGGTCCATGCAAACAATCAAACGGTCGCTGTCATAATAATCAAACAACATCCGCACCAAGGCACGACGGTGCCGCGTTCGCTTGCCCAATGATGATTGGATACCGCCCAGATCGGGCAAATAGGTGTCTTCCTCGTTAAACAAATATTCGATGGTCGGAACATTGCTCACTTGGCGAATTGCTTCAATCAACCGCTTGGCGACATGCCATTTCTTGCACACGACAATCATCAATTCACGTTCACGCCCCAAAGTGGCTTCGGTCTCCCAGAAACGCGTGGCAAACCGCCGTCCGATCCGCCCACGCCCCGACAGGAATTTGAACAGGCTGCGGCCTTCGTTGGAGATCTTGAATTCTACATCTTCGGCCGCATAGAGTTTCCCCAAACGGCTTTTAAGTTCTTTGGCTTCCGGGCTGATTTTGCGGGCAAACAGGAAATCTTGCGACAATAACAAATCATAGTGGTCATCGTAAAATGTCACCGGCATCCCGTAATCCGAGAACATCAAAAACGTCAATGTGCGGGTATCTATCTCGCCTTCGGGTATCAGATGACGCACCAGAGTTTGAAAAAACGTCTCGTCAGGAATCCATGTTGTGCGAAAAAACTGCATCACATCACGGCGTTTTTTGATGAATTTCAATATCCATTCAATAGTGCGCCGTCGTAAACACCACCACTGACTGCCAATCTGAACCTGAATGTCGTGAGGGATCTTGCGCTCAAATCCCATTTTCTTTTGCAAATTCATCGACGCATAAAACAGCGACTTGTGATTGCGTTCGTTAAAAAAGTGCCGGTAAATGAGCCGGTCTTCCTTCATTCCCGTTTTTATCCAATCGCTTTCAAAATAGTCAAAGCTTTCAATGTAATCTATATCTTTTTCATCGAGGAAATCATGGGCATATTGCGCCGATTTTATGGCCATACAATCGCCAGACAACATATAGAAATGCGTCGCACGCGGAAATGCATCTACTGCTGCCTCCACCGCATTTAGCGTCGCCTGAACCAGCGACCATTCCCCCCAACCGCATTTGATCCGTTTGCGCGCAAACGCCACATTGGGATTTTCGGCCAGCGCAGTTTTGATTTTCTGAAAAAATTCGGGTTTGGCGCTCGCATCAAAGTGGATAGCCATGTAGTCGCCGGCCGCAGTAAGACGCTCGGCTTGCTTGATAATAGCATCCGGATCCTTATGGCACAGTAGTATGAAGGCAATTTTTGCCATTTTGGAAACGATAACCCCTATTTATCACCATTATCTATATGTTAGTGGTGAACAGGCATTGAATAAACAGGCTATCTTTGCTTTTTTAAGAACAAGTAACTGGGGCTGCTCAATAAGTCACAGAAAATGAGGAAGGCAGTATATCATGGGGTTTCCCGGCACTTGGATGACAGAGAGTGAAAGTTTGGTATATCGCGTGGTGCCCAAATGTGCCTGCTCGACCATTGGCCAGATTATGTATTACTCGGATCACGGTGATTTTTTTGACGGCGACATCCATGACGCCAAACAAGGCTTGCACAAGTGGGCATTGGAAGAAAGTCAGCCGTTGATTGAACAAAATGTAGCGGCACATAGTTCTTATACGTTCACCTGCGTGCGCAACCCTTACACAAGAATCCTGTCGTCGTTCTTTGACAAAATTTGCGGGATACAACGCAATGGCAACCGTTATCGTGGCAATCTTGTGCCGCTTTTGATCCAGAAATATGGAATCGAAGTCGGCGGGGATGATGGCAAGCAAGAGTTTGACCAAATCAAATCCTTCCGTCGGTTTCTATTGTTTGCGCGTGACACCATTCGGTGGCGGCGTCCGATGGACCCCGATATTCACTGGTCGGCGCAATCGGGCCATGTTTCGACGTTCATCGCCAATGGTGGGCGCTACGACAAGATTTTCTGGACCGAGAAATTCAACGAAGGCATGGGCGAGGTTCTTGGGTCGGTTGAGAGCGCCCATTCGGTTGATCTCGACAATATGCAACGCTTCAACGAAAGCGAGGGCCACGGCCCCAAGCGCGCCCATCCGGTTGAAGACTATTTTGACGATCTGTCGATGCATCTGGTCTATGAAATCTACAAACGCGATTTCCGCCTGTTCCAGTATGATTTCGAAGATCCGTCCAACAAATTCCCTATCGCCGATATTGATCTTGACGAGGTCCACGCAAAACTTGGTGAATAGATTTAGCGCTTGATCATAAGCCGCGCCGCCAACCAGCCGGTGATCAAAAGCATGATATCAATCGGCATCCAATAGGAGGCGGCCACGGCATCGTCCATCGTAAACGGATAGGTATAAAGCGCCAATCCGTTAAGCCCCTCGGCAGGTGCGGCAAGTAGTATCGCGGTGATATTGGTGACAAAATGTACCCCCATCGCCGCGCCCAAATTACCGCTGCGCGCGGTAAGGTCGGCAGCGATCAGGCCAAACAGGATAGCGGTAAAAACCACCATACGGGCATTTTCACCGGCCCCGACCGGATCGTAGTGCAACATCCCGAACAAAACCGACGGCAGCGCGATCCATATCCATGGGCTGCGAAACCGCGCGGCGAGTTGGCTCTGAAGGTAACCGCGAAAGACAAGTTCCTCTGCAGTGACCTGGATAAAAATAGCAAAGACGGCAAGGGGCAAAACCGCCCGCCAAATCGCTGCGTCGAGATTGGGGGTAGGCATGAATTTCGCCGGCATCGGGATCAACGACACACATATATAGAGCACCGCAATCGCCCCGCTCACGCGGAGAAAATCGCGTGTGACAAGACGCAAAGGCCCAAACAAACCAAGCAACCCGCGCCTGTGAACAAGGCGCAAAGGCACCCAAAGTGCGGCAATCATCATCAAAAAGGATCCAAGTAAATAAAGCACCCCATATGGTGTCGATCCGCTCGCAATTTCGGCGCTGACTTGCGCCCAATTCATCGCAGGGTCCAGCCGCGCAATGATGGCATAATAAAACACCCCGAGCGCGAAATACCCGATGATGGTCATCGCACTTCCCATGATCAAACGCCCAAGACCGGAAGTCGGTTGGGCAGGATCAATCAAGGGTTGGTAATTCGGGTATTTCATCATGCGCACGCTATCCACCTATTTCCGCGACTGCAATCGGGGTTTTGGGGGCCATGCTTTTGCGGCGGCAGTATCTTTGATATTAGCACTGAAATTCACGTCGCACCTTGTGCCTTTGGCCGCGTGCATTTATCCCTTTCCCAAACACATTCCCGGGGGAGCCATTGCAATGACCAAATTTGACAAATCCAAACTGCCAAGCCGCCACGTCACCGAAGGGCCAGAGCGCGCACCGCATCGCTCATATCTCTATGCAATGGGGATTTCCGAAGCCGAAATTCATCAACCGCTTGTCGGCGTCGCCACCTGTTGGAACGAGGCAGCCCCTTGTAATATCGCCCTCAACCGTCAGGCGCAGGCCGTCAAAATGGGCGTAAAACAAGCGATGGGCACCCCGCGCGAATTTTGCACCATCACCGTGACCGACGGGATTGCCATGGGTCATGAGGGCATGCGTTCGTCATTGGCCAGTCGTGAAACCATTGCCGACTCGGTTGAATTGACCATGCGCGGCCATTGCTATGACGCGCTTGTCGGTCTTGCCGGTTGCGACAAATCCCTACCGGGCATGATGATGGCGATGATCCGCCTCAATGTGCCGTCGGTGTTTATCTATGGCGGCTCAATCCTTCCGGGCCGTTTTGAAGGCCGTGATGTCACCGTGCAGGATGTGTTCGAGGCCGTTGGCCAACATCAGGCCGGTAATCTGTCCGATCTCGATCTTGAACGGTTGGAAACTGTGGCTTGCCCATCGGCGGGCGCGTGTGGCGGGCAATTTACCGCCAATACAATGGCCTGCGTTTCCGAAGCGATCGGCCTTGCGCTGCCAAATTCTTCCGGTGCCCCCGCCCCCTACGAAAGCCGTGATGTCTATGGTGAGGCGTCGGGTCGTGCGGTGATGAACCTGATCGAGAAAAATATTCGTGCGCGCGATATTGTGACGCTTGAATCCCTGCAAAACGCGGCGCGGGTTGTGGCCTGCACGGGCGGGTCAACCAATGCCGGTCTGCACCTGCCCGCCATGGCGCATGAGGCGGGTATCGAGTTTTATCTTGATGATGTCTGCGATATTTTCCGCGACACGCCCTATTTCGTCGATCTCAAACCGGGCGGGTCCTATGTGGCCAAGGACCTTTATGAGGCGGGCGGCGTTCCGGTGATCATGAAAGAGCTACGCAAAGCGGGGTTGATCCACGAGGATTGCATGACCGCCACGGGTCGCAGCATGGGCGAAGAAATTGACATCGTGGAACGCGAGGCCGATGGCAAAGTGATCTATCCGGTCAGCACCCCGATTTCGAAAACCGGCGGTGTTGTTGGCCTCAAGGGCAATATCGCACCCTCTGGTGCCATCGTGAAAATCGCAGGCATGGCCGAGGATGAAATCGTGTTCTCCGGCCCTGCACGGGTTTTTGAATGTGAAGAAGACGCTTTTGAGGCCGTGCAAAACCGGACCTACAAAGAAGGCGAAGTTCTGGTTATCCGCAATGAAGGCCCTGCTGGGGGGCCGGGAATGCGGGAAATGCTGGCCACGACTGCGGCCTTGTCAGGCCAAGGCATGGGCAAAAAAGTTGCCCTGATCACCGATGGACGTTTTAGCGGGGCAACCCGTGGATTTTGTGTGGGCCACGTTGGACCGGAAGCGGCGCATGGTGGCCCAATCGCCCTTTTGAAAAATGGCGATATGATCACAATCAACGCCATCAACGGCACGCTTGATGTGGATGTTTCCGAGGAAGACCTGGAAAAACGCAAAGCCGATTGGAAAGGCCCGCGTCAAACGATCTATGCCACGGGCGCGCTTTGGAAATATGCGCAACAGGTCGGCGAAGCCTATTATGGCGCGGTCACCCACCCCGGTGGTAAAGCCGAGCGCCATATCTATATGGACCTCTAAACGGACAGTTTGGTGGAGAGCTTGCAAACAACACGCACTATTTTGACTTTTGCTGCATTTTTTTACGTGGCGGGATGCAGTAATCTGTCGGAGGGCGGGGACGCCCCGAATACGGCCAACGCAGAAAACAAGGTTGGGTTTTTTGCACGATTACAAGGCGATCCGATGAAATCGGGTGCCGTGATGCGCCGTGCGCCCATGGCCGGTGGCAACGTTGTTGTTGCTGGGCCCAAGGGATATTGTATCGACGGGAAATCGCTAACCGACAAAATATCCGGTGGCTTTGCAATTCTGGCCAGCTGTTTCAGCCTGACCAAAGGGCGCGTTGGCGGCTATGTCGAACCCGCAATTATGACCGTGACGGTGCTGCCCAGAAAACTTCGGGCCGAACAGCCGGATGCAGCGACTTTGGGTTCTGGAACCACGCAGGTCCTAGAGAGAATTGACGGTGACGGCATAAGCCTCGTGCATCTCGCGCGCGGCGGCAAAGCGCTCTCTGAAAGTTCCGATCCAAAATATTGGCGCGGCGCAATGGTGATCAATGGTCATGTTGTCGGCCTTGCGGTTTATGCCCCAAACGGCAGCAAATTGGCAGGACCAGAGGGCCGAAAACTTGCTATGGCGCTGGCTGAACAATTGCGCACAGTAAGCCCCTACAAAGATTACACCCCACAAGCCGCCGACACAAATACGGCATCTGAATCGCCACTTGAAAGTGACAACAGTTCTCGCCCTGCTGCAAAAACTGGCTTAAAACGGTTATTTCCGCGACTGTTTCAATGAATTCGTTTAGGTTTTAAGGTAAGAGAGCAGTAGACATATCAAATGTGGGCAATAGAACCTGCGAAACGCGATAATATCCGAGGCAAAATGACAAATTTGGGCAAAAAACTCGTTGTATCATTGTTACATCGGCGCACTTTGCGGCGTTGGTCTCGGGCCGCTCGCAAGGCCGATACGGTTGATTTATCAGAATTGCGCACGCAGCGCGGCCATGCACGGCGATTGCGTCATCATCTGGATCGGCTCATTTATATCGCAGAGAGCCGTCTGGCCTTGCCAATGATTGGCTCGACCGCGTTCAAGCGCCCGCATGGTTCCGATTGGTCATGGCGGCCCGAGTTATGGCGTGGCCCGCTGCCCTCGCCGGGCTTGTCAACTGTGCAAACCAAATCAATGCTTGGCAACGAGGTGACGTTGTTTCATGATTGCGAACGTTCGGAATTGACCCTGCGCCAATTACGTAACCGCCGCGAAGCAGATCTTGCGCCTTTTGGCTTGCGTATGGATGTTTTCCGTTTTGATGGGTCTTTCTTGTCCTTGGTCATAGACCTGCCGCCGGAGGCCGCTTCGGGCCTTAAACGCAAGCACCTTTTGCGTATGGATGCCATTGTCGAGATGGAAAAGCCGCTCGAAATCTTTGCCCGCTTGAATATCAAGCACGGCCCGAATACCGAACAAATCGTGCGTGAAATGCCGCTCCATGAAGAAGACATCATGGTCGAATTTGACCTCGCCTATACCAATCTGAACGAAAAGCGCGTGGACCGTCTTTGGCTCGATTTGATTTTCGAGAACCCAGAAATGAGCCAGGTCGTGTTGCGTGACTTGACATTCTCGCGCCGACCACGCGCAGAACTATGACATCAAACCCTACAACACCGCGCCCCAACGGGAGGCATAAATGAGCAATTTCACCCTGACAAAAACCCGCCTGTTTGAAGGTGTTTGGGAAGGCGTCCTACTTTTAAAGGCCGAGGGCAATGGCCCGCCCTCTCTTGAGGTGACCCATCTCGACAAGCCGGTTTCCGGTGTGCAAACCACAGAAGATCGCGAGGCGGGGCATTGGATCGTTCGGGTGCCAATTCCGGTTGACGTCATTTGCGACGGCGTTCAGGTTTTTCTTATCAACGATGTTGCAACGGGTGAAACGTTAGAGAGCTTTACACTGCTGGCAGGCGAAGCATTGGGCGATGATTTTCGCGCCGAAATGGAGCTTCTGCGTGAGGAACTTGATATGTTGAAACGTGCGTTTCGCCGGCATTGCCTTGAAACCATGTAGGCCCTTTGGCAATTTTGGTTTACGCAGCGTTTGACGTGACAATCTAGCAAATTTTCGGTGTGATGCGGCGGCGTGATGCAACGCGACAAAGGAGATTTTCATGACCACCTATCCACATCTTTTGGCCCCGCTTGATCTTGGCCATACCATATTGAAAAATCGCGTTCTTATGGGGTCGATGCATACAGGTCTTGAGGAAACCAAAGACTGGAATCGCGTCGCCGAATTTTATGCCGCGCGCGCGCGTGGCGGGGTCGGCCTTATGGTCACTGGCGGCATGGCACCCAACCGCGAAGGCGGCGTTTTTCCAGGGGCTGCGGGTCTTTTTACCGCAGACGATATCGCCAATCACGCCATTGTCACGGATCGCGTGCATGCCGCAGGTGGCAAAATCGCGATGCAAATTTTAC
>Ga0256834_1002783_pt1 | contig 10782 bp, 11 predicted proteins | sample 4281140metaG_FD_190536 | JGI IMG/M metagenome (GOLD analysis project Ga0256834, IMG submission 190536) | Hydrothermal vent microbial communities from East Pacific Rise, Pacific Ocean - 4281-140 | ecosystem: Environmental > Aquatic > Marine > Hydrothermal vents | place: Pacific Ocean: East... | reverse complement strand
GCGAACTTCGCGTTTTCATATGTATCCGCGCTTTTGGTTTCCGGGATGATAGCAAACCGGTCTGTAAAATCTGTGGATATATCTACCTCATCGGTTAAAAGCGGAGAGAGGGCATTTAAGGAGTCCAGCAGAGCCATGAATTCGTTGTACCCTCTATCGCCGGTGCCTGTCGCTATAAGAGGTATATCCATCCTTTTCGCGATAGAAAGAGCGTATATGTGCCTTTTGAACGCTTCATCGACAAGCGGAATCGGGTTTCCCTTCATGTTCCCGCCTCCAAGACTCACTACGGCATCGGCTTTGGCCGGAAGCGGAAGGTTTCTGTATGGATCCTCGTAATATGCAAGAAGTCTGTCGGCTACGGGATGAATGCTCAATAGATAAAGAAGCAGCGCCGCACCGCCCGGCAGCCACCGGGCTCTTTTGATCAGAAAGGCGCATAGAACCAGCAGTACGATAAAGAGCCCCGGCGGAAGAAAGAGGGCGGTAAAGATTTTTGACAGAGTGTAGATCAAAGGAGTGTGACACCTTTTTTGCCGGGTTTCAGTTCGCCTATGATGTAGCCGTCACTGTTTTTCAGCACCTCGTCAGCGTTTTTCGGACTTACTACAAGCACCATGCCGACCCCCATATTGAAGGTGCGGAACATCTCCTCTTTTTCTACATGCTTTCCGATCAGGTCGAAAATCGGCAGTGTCTTGATTTTGGAGCTGTCTATGACGGCATGCAGGTTTTCCGGAAGTATTCGAGGCAGGTTCTCCACCAGTCCCCCGCCTGTGATATGTGCCAGAGCGTTGATCTTCTCTTTCAGGCTTTTGAATGTCTTGACGTAGATACGTGTCGGCTCCAGCAGTGTTTCGATCAGGGGTTTTCCCTCGAACCGGTCATCGAATTTCATACCGAGTCTCTCGAAAAGAAGTTTTCGTACGAGCGAGTAGCCGTTTGAGTGTATTCCGCTGCTTGGAAGAGCTATAAGCAGATCGTTCTGCCTGACACGTTCGAGGCGGTTCATTTCGCTCTTTTCCGCTATTCCTACGCAAAAACCGGCCAGGTCGAAATCATCTTCGCTGTACATTCCCGGCATTTCGGCGGTCTCTCCGCCGATCAGTGCGCATTCGCTCTGGCGGCATCCGTTTGCGATACCCTCCACTACCGCTTTGGCATCCTCTACCTTCAGTCTGCCGGTCGCATAGTAGTCGAGGAAGAAGAGCGGAGTTCCAAAGTTGCAGATGAGGTCGTTGACACACATGGCGACAAGATCTATACCGACCGTATCGAGCCTGCCGCTCTCTATGGCGAGCTTCAGCTTGGTGCCTACTCCGTCCGTGGCTGCCAGCATCACCGGCTCTTTGTATCCGCCCGGTACGGCGTATGCTCCCGCAAAGGAGCCTATGCCGCCTATGACGTTTTTGTCGAAGGTCGATTTGACGGCCGGCTTTATCGCCTCTACGAAATCGTTTCCCGCATCGATGTCGACGCCGGCATCTTTATAGCTTACATTACTCATTCGGACTCTTTTCCTTGCTCCAGTCGCACGGTCCGAAGAGTTTTGTAAAGAACCATAGAGAGGGGCAGAAGTTGGTAAAGGCCCATATGAGCATCATGACGATGATAAAGGCCTGAAGAGCTACTCCTATTTTCAAAGAGAGGGCGTCTCCGCCGGCTCCCTGGGCCATGAACATCAAAGCGATGCCAAGCATGATCGCCGTCAATATTCTTTGGATTCTTTCAGCACACATCATTCTCTCCTTGCTGCCGTTTTCATCATAAAATTTTGCGAAATTATATCATATTAACTTTCGGATAAATGTTTCTGAATCGATGCGATTTTCTGTTTCATCCGTCCCGACCTGCCCTTTCGTATATCCATCTTGATATTGGTGTATACACGATTGCAATCCGGCTCCAGAACGGAGTATGCCAGGTTGATAACGCGGGTTGCCTCCTCCACCGTGTCGCATTCGAAAATCGTACCCATAGGGGTGAGCTGATGCTCGATACCCTCCTCCTTGAAAATCTTCATGATGCGGCTAACATAGGCGCTGACACTCTCTCCTTTGTCTGTCGGAAACATTGCAAACTCTACCAGTGCGCTCATTATCGACTCCTTAGCTGTTTTGGGCTATTATAATGTATCTTCTTTTGGAAACGGTTTGAGTGTGAAGCAAAGCGGTAAAGTTCAGATGCTTTTTTGGTTGTTTACCTTTTCTTTTATCATATTCGTATGGATTGTCTGGATCGCTCTCCAGACTTTTGTATTGAGCGAACCGACACTGGAACTTCCCCAGGAGCCAATCGCTCTCATATTCATTCTATACGGAATTTTGATTCTTTTCGTACTTGCGGGTACGGTCGTTTCCATATTCATCAACAACCGGCGATATGCAAACAGGTTCGGATTTTTGACACTGCTTATCTTCATATCCTTTCTTGCGGGTAAAAGCCTGTTTGGTTAAAACCCCTTTAAAGCGATTTTGCTACAATCTTGCAAAATTTGATTTCGGAGTAGATTATGTGGTTGACCCAGGAAGTCGGTGAAATCGCCAGAAGCGAATACAAGGCCAAAGAGAAACTTTTTGAAAAGGATGGAGCCGAAGTGTACGACTCCGCCTACTTCGGCAAGATATTTCTTGTCGGGGGGAAGGCCCTTTATTGTGAGCATGACAGTGCGATGCGCCACGAAGTGATGGCCCACACGGCTATGTGTACCCACGAAGAGCCAAAGAGGGTCCTGGTGATCGGCGGCGGTGACGGAGCGCTGGCTCACGAACTTTTGAAGCATAAAGAGGTGAAAATAGATATAATCGAGCGTAACGAGGCGGTAAAAGAGGCCGCAAACGCTGCGGGCCTGTTCGCAAATGCGCTCGAAGCCGATCGGGTCGATCTCGTAATCGGCGAGGCGGTCGAGACGATCTCCGGGAGAGAGGATGGAGTCTACGATATCATTTTTTTGAACCGTTTCGACGAAATAGAGTTCGATGACGAGACTCTTTTCAAAGAGATAGACCGGGTTCTTGGAGAAAAGGGGCTGGTCGTAACAGATGCCTCCAGTCAGCTCTTCGACATGGCGGGACACAAGGCGGCCCTCGGGGCGCTTTGCAGATCGTTCAAGATCGTAATGCCTTTTGTGTATACGTCAATGGTGCGGCCCGGCGGAGAGTCGTGGCTCGCTATGGGAAGCAGATTTTTTCATCCTACTGCGGATATAAACCTGCAACGTGCCGATCTTACCGACGGCTTTACATACTATAACAGCGATCTGCATATCGCCCGTTTTGCGCTACCGACTGGTACGTTCGAGCAGCTAAAAGAGTATGTCAAGCGTTGACAATGCCCTTTGAACACGCTGTCGCACTCACCGGAGGTATCGCAAGCGGCAAATCCACAGCTTGCAATCTGCTGCGTCTATACGGTCTAAGGGTGATCGATGCCGACGCCATCGCCAAAGAGATTTTACAAAAAGAGGCTCAAGAGATTGCAAAACTTTTCGGCAAAGAGTATGTAAAAAACGAAGAGGTTGATCGCAAAGCGCTGGGTGCACTGATTTTCAGCGATAAAGAGGCGAGAAAGAGACTCGAATCTTTGCTGCATCCAAAAATTCGGGAGGAGATTCTTCGCCGAAGCGAGGAGCAGGAGAGGCTTGGAGGTCCATATATTCTGGATATACCCCTCTTTTTCGAAACGAAAGCCTATCCGATCGACAGAGTCATTGTAGTATATGCGCCCCGCCAGGTGCAAAAAGAGCGCCTGATAGAGCGCGAAGGACTGAGTGAAGCCGAAGCCGAAGCGAGACTCGATGCCCAGATCGATATAGAGAGAAAGAGAGAACTTGCCGATTTTGTCATCGACAACAGCGGTAACCTTAAGCAGCTTCAGAGTGAATGCGAGAGAGTCTTCGACGAAATAACCAAAAATCGGTAATCCAACTAATAATTCCTCTTAATATAAGCAGGCTTTAAGCCATGCTATAATTGCACCGTTTTTTCTGTCCCACCCTTTAGGGGGGATGACAAACTATCAGATTGTGATTTGCAAGGTTGTGTCTATGACGGTATCCAAATACTCCGCAAGCGGAAACGATTTTGTCATTTACCATACTTTTGTCAAAAAAGATCGCACGGCACTGGCTAAACGGCTCTGCCACAGGCAGGAGGGAGTCGGTGCCGACGGCCTGATCGTTCTGCTGCCAAACGCGGAGTACGACTTTGAGTGGCAGTTTTACAATGCCGACGGAAGCGAAGCCGCCATGTGCGGGAACGGCAGCCGCGCAGCCGCGCACTACGCCTGCAAAGAGGGGCTTGCCGATAAAAGGATGAAGTTCGTTACCGGTGCAGGAGTGATCGAGGCCGAAGTTGACGGCGGTGTCGTCGTCAGTGAACTCACTCCTCCTTCGCTGAAAGAGCGCGGAATAGAAGAGGGAGGCAAGGAGTGGTGGCTGATAGATACCGGAGTACCGCATCTTGTCGCCATCGTTGACAGTGTCGACACCTTCGATTTGGAAGAGGCCAGAGCGATGCGTTACAGGTTCGATGCAAACGTGAATATCGCCTCTATAGAAGACGGAGTGCTCAAAGTCCGCACGTACGAAAGAGGCGTGGAGGCCGAAACTCTTGCCTGCGGAACAGGGATGGCGGCCGTTTTCTATCGGGCAAACCAGGAGGGCCTCGTCTCGCAGAAGTCGGTAGTAGTACCTACCGGAGGGGAGAGGCTCGAGCTTGCCAAAAAGGAAGACACGTTGACACTGAAAGGCGAAGTACGCCATATATTCGATACAGTTATTGGAGAGTGATATTTTGATTAGATTGATTGCAGGAGTAGTTTTTTTGTCGGCAGCCATTTTTGCCGATACCATGAAGTCGTTTCCGGCCGACTACTATAAAATGAGAGATACAAAGGCCCAAAAAGAGATGTTCGTAAAGATTCTATATCCGCTTATTTTGAAAGAGGAGCGTAAGATTCGTGCGGAGAGGGCTTTTGTGGAGGCATTTTTCAGCCACTTCACGGAAGATGGAATCAAAAATCCAGAAGCCGTGGCGAGACTTGCCAAGATCGCGAAGAAGTATAGGATAAAGTCTCTGTACGACAAAGAGGAGTACCTGAAAAGAGTGGATACGATTCCCGTCTCTTTGGTGCTGGCTCAAGCTGCCATAGAGAGCAACTGGGGCAAGAGTCGTTTCGCCCGCGAAGCGAACAATCTCTTTGGCGAGTGGACATGGGGAAAGAGGGGAATAGTTCCGAAAAACAGACCGGAGGGAGAGCGGTACAAGATTCGTATATTCTCCTCTCTGGAGGAGTCTATCGCCTCATATATGAGAAACCTGAACCGCCACTGGGCTTACGAAGAGTTTCGTGACGCCCGGCTTGCCGCCAGACGGGAAGATGTGCCGTTTACCGGCTTCGCCGCGGCCATTCACCTCAAACGCTATTCACAGATGGGCGTGAAGTATACACATATGGTCAAAAACACGATAAAAAAGCATCAGTGGAATCTTCTCGATCTGCCTCAGAGTGCTCCGGGAATAGAGAGCGGCAGGGAGCTTGCCATGCTGCTTGGAATGAAGAGCGCGATAGAGGATTTTAAAAGTGGAGCGGTAAAAGAGGGGCTGAATTAGAGGCCGGCCTCTTTTATGGCTTCGGCCTGAAAGTGTGCTATCAGCGGCTCAATAACTTCATCCAGCAGTCCGCCCTCCATGATTTCGTTCAGCCTGTAGAGAGTAAGAGCTATACGGTGATCGGTGATTCGGTTTTGAGGATAGTTGTAGGTGCGTATCCGCTCGCTTCTGTCGCCGGATCCTACCTGTGCCTTTCTGTCTGCGCTCGAAGCGGCGAGCTGCTCTTGCAGGTGCTTTTCGTAAATTCGAGCTTTCAAAATCTTCAGAGCCTTCTCCCTGTTTTTGTGCTGTGATTTCTCATCCTGCATGGAGACTACGATACCGGTAGGGATATGGGTGATGCGTACGGCAGAATCGGTGGTATTTACCGACTGGCCGCCGCATCCGCTGGAGCGGTAGACATCGATTTTCAAATCGCTTGGATTTATCTGGACATCTACATCTTCAACCTCCGGCAAAACCGCGACGGTGACGGCAGAGGTGTGGATGCGCCCTTGCGATTCGGTAGCGGGAACCCGCTGTACTCTATGGGTTCCCGCCTCATATTTGAGCCGGCTGTATACGCGCTCTCCCTTGATTAGGGCTACAATCTCCTTGTAGCCTCCGGCTTCGCTCTCGCTGGAGCTCTCTATGGCTATCTTCCACCCTTTGTTTTCTGCATACCTGACATACGCCTTGAAGAGATCCCCGACAAAGAGTGCCGCTTCGTCTCCTCCCGTACCTGCCCGGATTTCAAGATAGATGTTTTTGTCATCGTTTGGGTCTTTCGGCAGAAGAAGGAGCTTGATCTCCTCGTTCATCCGTTCGAGTTTCGGCTCCAGCTCCTTTAGCTCTTCGGCCGCCAGTTCCCCGAGTTCCGGATCGGACAGCAAGGAGCGGTTCTCCTCTATCGCCTCTACCGTCTCTATATATGTTCTGGCCTTCTCTACGAGCGGCTCGAGATCAGACTGTTCTTTGGATAGAGCCGTCATCTTTTTTATGTCGGAGGTAATCTCCGGTGAGCTTAAAAGTGTATTGATCTCGTTGTAGCGATCTATGAAGGGTTGAAGTTTCTCTTTGAGCATATGTGAGGCTGTTTTTAGGGGATTTGGTGACCCGGGTGCGCTTACGCGGCACCGAGTCCGTTGACTTTTGTCTGAAGGCGGCTTACTTTTCTTGCAGCAGTATTCTTTTTGAGAATTCCTTTGCTTACATACTTGTGAAGCTCTCTGTTGGCTACTCTCATCGCTTTTTCAGCCGCCTCTTTGTCACCGCTCTCTACTGCGGCTATGACCGCTTTGGTGATATTTTTGATACGTGTTTTATAGTAGCGGTTGCGTGCCGTGCGCTTTACTGTCTGACGAATACGTTTTATCGCTGATTTATGGTGTGCCATATGGTATAATCCTTCTCATTAGAAAATTTTGGGGAATCATAGCTTAAAATTTATTAAATTTAAATTAAATGTAAGGATTCCGCGAAGGGGGAAACATGAAACTTTTCGGCACCGACGGTGTCAGGGGGCTGGCAGGTAGAAAACTCGACGCTTTTGTTGCGATGAAGCTGGCTATGGCGGCCGGAATCTACTTTAGAAAGCATGCAAAAACCAACAAGATACTCGTCGGCAAGGATACCAGAAGAAGCGGATATATGATCGAAAACGCTCTGGTTAGCGGCTTGACGGCCGTTGGCTACAACGTGATTCAAATAGGTCCCATGCCTACGCCCGCAATCGCTTTTTTGACCGAAAACATGCGGTGTGACGCAGGTATCATGATAAGCGCGAGCCACAACCCCTACGAGGATAACGGTATCAAGTTTTTCGATGCCCACGGCAATAAGCTGAGCGAAGAGGATGAGGCGGCTATCGAGAAGATCTACTTCGATAAAGATCTCCTGATTTCAGAACAGAAAACCGGAAGAGAGATAGGCTCGTCCAAACGGATCGACGATGTGATAGGGCGCTACATAGTACAGCTTAAAAACTCTTTTCCCACAGATCTCACTCTAAACGGTATCAGAGTGGTTTTGGATACCGCCAACGGAGCGGCATACAAGGTCGCCCCTACGGTGTTTGAGGAGCTTGGAGCGGATGTTATCGTGATAAACAACCGTCCAAACGGATACAACATCAACGACAACTGCGGTGCGATTCACCCCGAAACCGTCAGCGAAAAGGTGCGCGAGTACCGTGCCGATATCGGTTTCGCCTTTGACGGAGATGCGGACAGGCTCGTTGTTATAGACGAAAAAGGGGAGAAGGTAGACGGCGACAAGCTTATCGGAGCCCTGGCTCTATATCTGAAAAGCGAAGGGAAACTCGACAACGATTGTGTGGTAGCTACCGTGATGAGCAACCAGGGATTTGAAGATTTCCTTTCGGCCGGCGGTATAAAGCTGGTCCGCTCCAATGTCGGGGACAAGTATGTGCTCGAAGAGATGAAGAAAAACGGTTGTGTACTGGGAGGAGAGCAGAGCGGACACGTTATATTTAGCGAATATGCCAAAACCGGTGACGGTCTCGTTACGGCACTTCAGACTATCGCCCTCATTTTAAGGAGCGGCAAAAAAGCGAGTGAAGTACTCGACCCGTTCAATCTATACCCCCAGAAGCTGTGCAATCTTCATGTAGCCGAAAAGAGACCGCTCGAGAGCATCGAAGGGCTCGAACAGATACAAAAGCGGATCAGAGATGACGGTTTGCGCTCACTGATCAGATACAGCGGTACCGAAAACAAGCTTCGCATCCTTTTGGAGGGGAAAAGCTCCAAAAAGATAGACAGATGGATGGAGGAGCTGGAGAAGTTTTTCAAAAAAGCGCTCAATGCTTAAAGCGTGGACCATCTTTTTGCTCGCCGCAGCGGGTATATATATAGTGGATCAGAGCATAAAGCAGATATTTTTGGCCGGGTGGTACTGGCAGAGCGAATGTATCTCACTTTCTCTCGTTTTCAACAAGGGTGTAGCATTCTCCATGTTCGCCTTTTTGGGACCGTATCTGAAGTGGATACAGATCGCTCTTCTTGCCGGAGTGATGGGCTATATCATCCATGGCGGTTATCTTGCTCGCTACTCGATGCCGCTCGGTATCCTGTTCGGCGCCGCCATAGGCAATATCGCAGACAGGTTCATGCACGGCGGTGTTGTGGATTATGTTCACTGGCACTGCTGGTTCGACTTTGCCGTATTCAACTTTGCGGATGTCATGATCGATGTCGCCGTAGGCTGGCTTTTGATCGATCATCTCTTTTTCAACAAAGAGAGCAAGGATTTAAGAAAAAATCAATGAATGTTTTGTATAATTGCGGCACAAATTCCCCTGCTCAAGCTCTGTTTTATGGAAAATGAGCATTTTTTCTGCTAATATAACCGCAACGGATGGTCGCGTAGCTCAGTTGGTAGAGCACTACCTTGACATGGTAGTGGTCACAGGTTCAAGTCCTGTCGTGGCCACCATCCACTTTTTCAAGTTAAAAACCAGAGGCAATCGGTGTTTGGTATCCGGATTATGTTTTTTTGTCCGGTAGAGATGGTTTTTGGTTTTTAACTTTTAAATTGAATAAGGAATTGCTTGGAAGAACAGAAGATCATTGCCTACAGAACGGAAGAGGGTGAGATCATAGATACCCAAACCGCCGCTGAAAGAGGCTGCGACGACTGCGAACCGATATACTACGACAACTCCCCTGATGCACTTGAAGTGATACGACACTCTACGGCCCACCTGATGGCCCAGGCGATCAAAGAACTCTATCCCGATGCCCGCTTCTTCGTCGGCCCGGTGGTAGACGAGGGCTTTTACTACGACTTCAGGGTAAGCGAAAAGATTGGCGACGGCGACTTGAAAAAGATTGAAAAGATGATGCAGAAACTCGCATCGAAAAAGATCGATATCGAGCGTTACTGTATCCCCAAGGACGAAGCGGTGCAGAAGTTTGCCGACGACGATCTGAAACAGGAGGTCATGAAGAGCATCGAAGATGAGCGCCTTTGTATATACCGCCAGGGCGATTTCGAAGATCTCTGTCGCGGGCCACATGTACCAAATACCAGATATCTGCGGAATTTCAAGCTTACCCGTGTAGCCGGCGCCTATCTCGGAGGCGACGAGAGCAAGGAGATGCTCACCAGAATCTACGGTATTGCGTTTGCAGACAAAGAGAGCCTCAAAGAGTATCTGAAAATGATAGAAGAGGCCAAAAAGCGCGATCACCGCAAGATTGGATCAGAGCTCGGTCTTTTCATGTTCGACGAAGAGGCTGGAGCCGGTTTGCCTTTCTGGATGCCCAAGGGGGCCAGGCTTAGAAGCAAGATAGAGCAGATTCTCTGGAAGGCGCATAGAAGAAGAGGATACGAGCCTGTAAGGGGAGCCGAAATCCTCAAAGCCGATATGTGGCGTACCAGCGGGCATTATGCCTGCTACGGCGAAAATATGTATCTGACTGAAATCGACGGTCAGGAGTATGGGCTCAAGCCCATGAACTGTATAGGGCATATCCTGATCTATAAAAAAGATATTCACAGCTACCGAGAGCTGCCGCTGAAGTATTTCGAGTACGGTGTCGTGCATCGTCACGAGCAGAGCGGTGTATTGCACGGGCTTTTGAGGGTGCGGGAGTTTACCCAGGACGATGCGCATATATTCTGTACTCCGGAGCAGATCAAGCCGGTCGTGATAGATGTGCTCGAGTTTGTCGACAAGGTGATGAAGATTTTCGGATTCGAGTACGAGATGGAGATCTCCACCAGGCCCGAAAAGGCGATAGGCGATGACGCGATCTGGGAGACGGCTACGCAAGCCTTGAAAGAGGCACTCGACGAGAACGGCTTTACTTACGGGATAGACGAGGGCGGAGGCGCCTTCTACGGTCCCAAGATAGACATCAAGATCACCGACGCGCTCAAGCGCAAGTGGCAGTGCGGAACCATACAGGTCGACTTCAATCTGCCGGAACGTTTTAAGATGGAGTATGTGGCCGAAGACAACGATCGTAGACGTCCCGTAATGATACACAGAGCGATACTGGGAAGTTTCGAACGCTTCATTGCAATCTTGACCGAACATTTTGCCGGAGAATTTCCGATATTTATAGCACCTACCCAGGTGATCTTCGTGCCGATCGCCGAAGATCATGTCGCATACGCCAAAGAGTTGGCGGATCGACTGGCCGAGTATGACGTAGATTGCGAA
>Ga0256834_1002782_pt1 | contig 10786 bp, 8 predicted proteins | sample 4281140metaG_FD_190536 | JGI IMG/M metagenome (GOLD analysis project Ga0256834, IMG submission 190536) | Hydrothermal vent microbial communities from East Pacific Rise, Pacific Ocean - 4281-140 | ecosystem: Environmental > Aquatic > Marine > Hydrothermal vents | place: Pacific Ocean: East Pacific... | reverse complement strand
TTTGATTCCCTCGTCGGCCAATGCGTCCAGTCCGATTTGACGGAGTTTTTTATCGACTTTTTGTAGTTCGGCGGGGAGTAAAATGCGTACGTCGGGCTGGTTATAGAAGCCTCCTTCTTTCATAAGGGAAGTGACTTGGCGTTCGATGCCTTCGTTCAGTGCCTGACGAAGTGCTTCACCTATGTCGGCATTTCCCAAACCGTTGGCGCTTTGGGGGAATTGATTGGCGATTTGTTGGAGTTCGCCGCAACTTACAAGACTCCATAATAAAGCGAATAGTATGAATTTTCGTTTCATGGTTCTGGGTTTTTTAATTCTTCATTTATTACAATTTATGAAAAGAATGACTTTTTTCGTTTTACAAATGACGTTCTAAAAATGCGGCGGTTTTGCTCAGGGCGTGTTGCGTGTCGGTGTTGTTGAACCGGTGACCGCTGTCGGGATACAGATAGTATTCATTTTCTACGTTGAATTGGTTCAGGCGTTGGTGTAATCGTTCGCCTTGCGAATAAGGGACGAGGGTGTCTTGCAGTCCGTAGAAAAGAATGCTGGGCGGACTTTGTGATGTTACATGATGATACGGGCTCCATTCTGCATATTGGATTTCGTTGCCGGAATAAGGAAGATTAAAGATGTATTCGATTCCGGAAAAAATCCATTCCCAATGCCCCGCTGTGTGGTATTCGGGGTCGTTGAAATCAACCGGTCCTACAAAATTAACGACAGCTTTTACATTTCCGGCGGTATCGTACTTGTAAGCGTATTGGCTTACCAAATGTGCGCCGGCGCTTGCTCCTATCATACCGATACGATTGGCGGGAAACATAAAATCGTTACGAAGGCTTTGGATGGCGGAATGAATATCGTCGGTTTGCATGGGCAGGGGGCGTGTTTGAGTGTTATCCAAACGGTAATTTATGTTGATAACCGCATACCTGCCCCGGTTTTTTTCATATTCGAACCATTGTGCAAAGCTCGATTTGTCGCCTTGTGTCCATCCGCCGCCGTGAACCAAAACAAGCAATGCCATCGTGTCGCGATCGCCTTGCGGGATATACACATCCATTTTCTGTTGGTTATGGCTTCCGTAGGCATAATCCGAAGATAGCACTTCCCGGGTAAAGTCCGTTTCGTTTTCGGGTTGTTGTTTTTTGCAGGAAAAAAGAAAGAATAAGGTAAAAATCAACAGGGTTTTCCGGTTCATATTTTTTTATCAAAAGTAGGAAATTTTCTTGTAAGCCGGCTTAAATAAAACACGTATATTTGTATTCGGTTTGTTTTTTTATTTCATATTAAAATTATTCATTGAATGAAAAGGTTATTATTGTTGTTTTTTTTGTTCTTTTCGTTTTTCACATATGCTCAGAATTATTATCGCATTAAAGTGGATATTACCGTTAAGAAAAGGTATGCCGACGGCAAGTTTACGTTAAATAAAGGTACGATTTATTATGACAATGTTACCGGAAAATTGGTTTCCGATATTTGGTTTCCGGAAAAAGAAACATATGTAATGATGGATAACATGGTGTATGTTATAAAAGACGGGAAATTGATTAATATGTCCCAAAATCCGTCTCCTCCCGAGACTACTATTTTCGCTTTGGTATTAAAAAATTCCATTCAATATTACGGTCTTGAAAATTCGGGTTATCAACTGGCCGGTGTCGAAGAAGACAAAGGTTTGGTTATCTCTACATGGTTGCCCCCCGACCAATTGAAAAATGTAGTGGGAAAAATATTGATTGCCAATAAAGACGGTTTGATTACGGGTATTATTTTTTACAATACCGAAGGAAAAATTGTAAGTAAAAAGTTTTTTGAGGCATACAAAAACATTAGGGGAATAATGTTTCCTACACGAATGGTTCAATTCTTCTATGACGAACAGGGCAATGAAACTATCCAAAAAACGGAATTTAAAAATATAGTTATTGATGAACAAGGTAACGACGAGTATTACAACTTTCCTGTTACTGATTACCTTAATCGGTAATGCACAACAAAGTAACACCCGGCCCGATTACATGACGTCATTACGTAATGTTTTTGATGTTTCAGAGGCTCATGAACACGATTTTTCAAAGCCGTTAAAGCATGCCGACAACGAATTGAAATTTTTGTTCGGGCTATTGTATTGGTCTTATAAGAATTTTATATCGTCCCAAGATATCGATTCTTGTGTTTTTACCCCATCCTGTTCAACGTACATGATACAATCCATTCAACAACACGGGGTTTTTATCGGCTATTTGGACGGAATGGACCGTTTGATGCGTTGTTCTCCTTTTGCTGCCCAAGGCGGGTACTCCATTAATCCTAAAGTAATGAAGTATGAAGACCCGGTGGAATAGTTTTTTATTTTTTATGTTGTTCGGTTGTTCGGTTTTTTCCCAGCCCGATACCTTGTTTGTCGCTAAAGATACGATTGTTCAAACTCCATCATCACAAAACAGCAATCAGGACATCTTTGATTATGCGCACAGTAAAAAATTTGCGGAATACTTATATAAGACGGGGCAATTCGATTATGCCATTGAAGAATTCCAACGGGTCGTTTTTTTACATCCCGAAGATGAGGAAGCCAAATTTCAAATCATAACAGCTTATTTAAAAAAAGAAGATTTTTTTAATGCGGCGGGGTACTTTTATCGATACTATCCCGTATTTGACACATTGGTGCCGAAAGTTCAAAAAGCGGGAATTGTAGCGCATTTGTTTTTAAACGAATTGGATACGGCGGAAAAATTGTTAACACGTTCCCGATTGGATTCCATTGAAAAACAAACTTGGAGGTTGGGCATTTATTTGTTAAAAAAAGAATGGAACAAAGCCGGTCGTTACTATCAAACACATTTGGAAAATCCTTCAACGGTTTTTCACCAGTTTGGAACGGCACTCAACAGACGGTTGACATATAAAACAAAAAGTCCCTTTTGGGCGGGTTTAATGTCGGCCGTGGTACCCGGACTCGGAAAAGTCTATACTAAAAACTATGGAGATGCGCTCATTGCATTTTTGTTTACCGGAATGAATGCTTGGCAGTCCTATCGTGGATTTCAAAAAGACGGAATAAATAGTACACGCGGGTGGATATTCGGCGTATTGGGTGCGGGTTTTTATTTGGGTAATATTTACGGTTCGGCAAAATCAGCCAAAAAATACAATAAAAAAATCGACGATGAGATTGAAAGCGAGGTCAAGTCTGTTATTAGGTTTAGTATTTAGTCTATGTTTGGGCTTGAGACTACAAGGACAAACTTTGGCACAAACCGAAGCTATAGCAGACAAATTTATGGAAGACGGGAACTTTTATGCCGCCGCCAAATTTTATTCACGGGTATATTTTTTTTCCGACAAATCTAGTTTGGGAAGGATTAACGGAAAGCTCGGCAAAGCTTATTTCGGTAAGAGAGATTTCAAGCGCGCTTATCAACATTTTGATAATGCTCAAAAATTGGAACAAAATGATACTGTCCGTGCAGAATGGTTCCTCAGAAAAACGGCCGCTCTTATTTTACAACAAAAATTCAAGCTGGCTCTTTTGGAAATGCTTAATTATCACGGACCGCTTACCGAAGATCAGCAAAAAAAGTATTTTTTTTTGAAAGGGACCATATATTTCGGTGAAGAAAAGTTCGATTTGGCCAAGCAAAATTTTATTAAAGCATTAAGCAACAAAGACAGTGCATCCGTAGCCCGGATAGATAGTTTATTTCAACGAAAAAACATCTTGCGCCCCAATCCCAAAACTGCAAAATGGCTCAGTATTATTATGCCCGGTTTGGGTCAGATGTATGCCGGAGATGTTAAAAACGGACTTAACTCTTTTGCTTTAAATATTTCATTATTTTATTTGTTTGCTCGCGATGCCATTAAGTTTTCTTTTTTTGAAAGCTTTATTGTTTTTTATCCTTGGATACAACGTTATTATCAAGGCGGATTTGAACGGGCCGAGAAGATCGCAAGAAAAAAACTACGCCAAAAAAGAGCCAAAGTTTATAGGGAAATTCATCAATTTATCACAAACAAATTATGAAACTTCATCAAGTATTTGCTTTTATTCTTATTCCTCTTTTTACTTATGCACAAAAAGATTTATTAATAGAAAATAATTTCCCGTTCAAGGTGTTGAGCGATATACATAATTTTGATTTTGTAAAAGCAAGAAAAAACATTGACTTATCCGAAGATACCATATCACGAGAAGAATACCTTTTTTTAAAAGTAAATTATTATTGGTGGGCTTATGTAATTTCAAATGATAATCCGTCCTACAGAGATTCATTAAGATATTATTTGAATAAATCGAACGATTTCTACAAAACCGCCAATAACAACTATGGTTTTATAGCGCTTATGATTAATGGATTTGATTATCGCTTGGCTTTTAAGGAAGGTAGATTTATCGATGGGATGCTGTCGGCAAGAAAAATGGCCCGAAAAATTCAAAAATCTTTGGATTCGGCCGAGTATTCTCCGTATTACAAATTAACGGCGGCAATTTATCTTTTTTCAACCGGATACGGAAAAGAAAAATATTGGTATTTGTACCCCTATTTCATTAGCATTCCCGAAGGAGATATGCAAAAAGGCATAAACTATTTGCAAGAACTATCCGAAAATACCAACACGGTTTTAGCCACCGAAGCCACCTACACACTGATGCGCATCTATAAAGATTTGTATTCCGATTATTTCAAAGCCTACCGGCTATCAAAAAAATTAATCCTTTGGCATCCGGATAATCTGTTTTATTTGGCATTACACTTACAAACTAAAGAAAAATTAAATTTGCTGACCGAAAAAGACGAAATCCGATACAATAAAATTTACCGGCAAACGGTATTTTTAAATAACGAAGCCAAACAGTATTTCAAAAACTGGCGAAATATAAAATAATGATTACACGAAGGCTGATTTTCGTTATATTCCTAACATTTTTGAGCGCTTACCTTGTTAGATGCGCACGGCAAGGCCACCCCTCCGGAGGCCCCAAAGATACCACACCACCCGAAGTAATTTCCGAAATACCGCAAAATAAAACCGTCAACTTCCGGTCCGAAAAAATTCAAATAAAGTTTAATGAATTCATCACCCTTGACAATCCCTTGCAAAAAATAATCATTTCCCCTCCGCTCAACAAACCGCCCGAAATCAAACCCTCAGGCTACCCCGACAAAAAAATTCAAATAAAATTCAAAGAAAATCTCCGTCCCAACACCACCTATACCATCTATTTCAACGACGCCGTTAAAGACTTTAGGGAAGGTAATCCGATGAAAGATTACAAATATGTTTTTTCCACAGGAAATCAATTGGATTCCTTAAGCCTGAAAGGAACGCTAAAACCTGCCTATGACTTCAAACAGCCCGAAGATATTATCGTGGCGCTTTATCCCGCCCGCACATTTTCCGATTCGTTATTGCTCAATGCCAAACCTTATTACCTGGCCCGAGCCGATAATAATGGAAATTTCGTTTTTGAAAATTTAGCGCCCGGAAACTATAAAATTTTCGCTTTTTCCGACAAAAACAAATCCCTCAATTACCAAAAAGGCGAAGAACATATCGCCTTTCTTACCCAAACTATTCGAATTCCCCAAACCAAAGAAGTCCATTTGGTCATGTTTAAAGAAAAAATTCCCGTCAAAATCGAGGACATCTCCCAACAAACCCAACATAAATGGACCGTCAAACTTTCCGCCCCCACAGACAGCTTAAAAGTCGAAGTAAAAAACAAAATCATAAAATATTATACGATAAACAAACATTTGTCCCTGTGGATACGGAACATTAGGAAAAACGATACGCTTTGCTTTACCGTTACCCTACATCACGACACACTCTTTACCGGCACACGTGTAGCCTCGAAAAGTAAAAAGGATACGCTTTTGTTTAAGTTCAACAAAAACAAACTTTTTCCGATCGACACGCTCAAATTATACCCCACCGTACCGTTAGCCGCCATTGATCAAGATAAAATCATCATAAAACCTTCCGCGCCGTTTAAAACAAAAATTTCACCCGACGGAAGCCTGCTTCTGACTATTCCCTATAAGGATCAAACGCCTGAATACAACTTACAAATATATCCCGGCGCCCTAAAAGATTTTTTGGGACATATCAATAAAGATACGATAAAACATAAGTTTTCCTTCGAATCAAGCCGGAAAACGGGCAACCTGAAAATCGTTTTAGAAAAACACACCTCAAACCGACCGATCATCGTTGAACTTTATAATCAAGAAAAAAAACGAACGGAGCGGATGCTCCATACTACGGAACATACGTTTGAGTTTCCCTATTTGCCTCCCGGAAAATACCGGTTGAGAATTATTGTGGATGAAAACAAAAACGGAAAGTGGGATACCGGCAACCTCTTGCTTGGAAAACAACCCGAACCGGTTTATATCCATCCCGCAATAATTGAAATACGCCCCTATTGGGATTTGGAAGAAAAAATTCCGCTAAAACTTGACTGAAATGACAAAAAGTTTGTATATTTGCCACCGCTAAAGGCGGGAATAGCTCAGTTGGTAGAGCACCACCTTGCCAAGGTGGAAGTCGCGGGTTCGAGTCCCGTTTCCCGCTCTTTTTTTTATTTATGGGCTCGGGTGGCGGAATCGGTAGACGCGCTGGACTTAAAATCCAGTGGACAGTAATGTCCGTGCGGGTTCAAGTCCCGCCCCGAGTACACACCGTATTCGTTTATTGACCATAGGAGGTAAAGAATTAAATCCGTTCGGGTTCATCCCGATAGATATCGGGATATGAAGGACGAGATGTAAGCTCATGCACGAGACTGTCTCGAAGTTGTTACTTATCACGTTAAGCTAACGATATCCTGACAAGAATGCATTAACGTAACGGCTCATTTTTAGGCATAATTTTTGATGTGTTATTTAATGCCGATACGGGGTCGACCGGTTTCGACGGCAAGGATCTTTGACAAGTAAGCATGCCGAGGTTGGGGTTCCCTCGTAAATCAAGCCCCAAGCCAAAAATAAACGGCAACGCTAACTATGCGCTCGCTGCCTAATTCCGAAGAACAGTAGGAATTTTAGGCCACGTTCCGGCAAGGCCGGAAGGCGGGCAGTCCCTCGGAAGCCTCGGTTTACGGCGTCCGGTTCAGGGACTCCGTAAAAGTAAACCTAGGATTGACGATGTCGCTAAGTCAATCCGAAATTCATAGCGACTGGGCCGCAAGTAGTCTGTCCGTGGATGGCTTGCGGTCGAGAACGAAGCACGGACTAAGCATGTAGAAAGCTTGTCGGGAACTTGACCGGACGAGGGTTCGAGTCCCTCCGACTCCACTATCCCAACCGCCCTTCGGCGGTTTTTTTATTTTGCCTTATGCCGAAATCCTGACCGTATTCTTTATTCATAGCAAATAAAAACCTAAATTTGCCTGTAAACAAAAAATTTACCGAACCGTTATGAAATCGATTGTCAAGTTTTTATTCTTGTTGTTTCCCGTCTTATTAACGGCGCAGGAAACGGGAAAAATTACGGGTAAAGTTATCGACCCCGGTACAGGACAAGGCATGGAAAAGGTCATTGTGTTTATTCAAGGCACCGGGATTAAAGTCCAAACGGGACCCGACGGGATTTTTGTCATGGAAAAAGCCCCGGTGGGAGCATATTCCCTTCAGATCGAAAAGGAAAACTACGAAATGGCGGTAATGCCGGTAGTGGTAAAGCCGGGCGAAATCCTCGATTTGGGTGAAATTATGTTGTGGCCAGCCCTCCCGGAAAACGTTGAACTCGGTGTAATCAATATCAGCGAACAAGAACTGGGGGCGGGAGAAGAAGGGCCCGAAAACATATCGGGAATTTTACACTCCGGTCAGGATGCATTTTCTCGTACGGCTTCGTTTCAATTCAGTAATGCCCGTTTCAGTCTGCGCGGAATGGATTCCAAATATTCCAAAGTATATTTCAACGGCATACCTTTTAACCAACTGTATGACGGGCGTCCGCAATGGTCCACTTGGGGCGGAATGAACGATGTGATGCGGGCGCGCGAACTGTTTTCCAACTTGATGCCTTCCGATTACGGTATCTCCGGTCCCTTAGGGGGAGTAAACTACAACATCAAAGCTTCGGACATACGAAAAACCAAAAGAGTTTCTTATGCATTAACCAACCGTAATTATACGCACCGGCTCATGGGTAGTTATGCTACGGGAATGATGAAAAACGGATGGGCTTTGACGGCCCTGGCTTCGGTTCGCTATGCCTCCGAAGGACACTTTGAAGGTACTTATTATAATGCGCAAAGCTTGTTTTTGGCCGCCGAAAAACGCTTAAACGACAAACACGCTTTGAATTTCAGTTTCTTCATCACGCCTAACGAACGGGGCAAGTCATCGCCCAACACAATGGAAGTTTACGAATATAAAGGCAACCGGTATAACGCCTACTGGGGATTGCAAAACGATAAAAAACGCAACGCAAGAGTCAAAAAATTAATGGCCCCCACAGCCATACTGACCCATAACTGGAACATCAACTCCAATACGTCTTTGCAATCCAATCTGGCTTTTCGTCAAATTGAAACGGCCAACAGCCGAATCGGATATTACAACGCCAACAATCCCGACCCGACCTATTATCGTTACTTGCCGTCCTATTGGTTGTCCAAAAATAACCTCCCCGAAGCGGCAAACCGGTACTACGAATTTGTTTCCTACGGTCAAATCGACTGGAACTATCTCTATCAGGCCAACAAAACCAACACTGCCGACGGAGGAAGCGCAAGATATTACTTGTATGACGACATTGTTAAAGATAACTCGTTCTACTTTACATCAAACCTCAACAAAAGATTTTCCGATCGTTTGATTGTTAACGCATCGGTGTATTATCAAAAACTCACTTCGGAAGGTTATGCCCGAATGGACGACCTGCTGGGCGCCGGATTTTATTTCGACAGAAATCCTTATGCACCCGTCGGAATGCAAGATAACGATATAAACAATCCCGGACGAAAGGTTTATGAAGGTGATAAATTCAATTATAATTTTCTCATTCACGGCCAACAAATGAATGGATTTGCCCAAGTGCAATATTTGACCAAATACTTGGATTTACACGCCGCATTTTCCGGAGGATTTACGCAATACCAACGCGAAGGCTTGTATAAAAATCCATTGTTCCCCGATTCTTACGGAAAAAATCAAGGAAAATTTTTCAGGGAATATGCATTCAAGTCGGGGGTCACGTTCAAGCTGACCGGACGTCATTTGATTGATGCCAATTTTCTGTATCAATCCAAGGCGCCCGATATGCGAAACGTATATTACAACAGCCGTGTGAGCGGTGACATCACGCCCGGCATCGACAACGAAATCATCGGCGGATTCGATATTTCCTACATTTACCGGTCGCCCTACTTTAAGTCGAGATTGACGGCCTATTTCAACAATATTAATAATTACACGGAAATTCAAAGATTTTTCGCACAAGGTATCTCGCTCAACGGCGTGCCGGGCATTCCCGCCGATATCAATTCCAATGCATTCTTCCTCACCCAAATGGTGGTAGGTGAATCCCGTTATTACGAAGGCTTGGAGTGGGGTATGGAAGCTCAATTGACACCCGAGTGGAAACTCAACGGTGCCTTGGCGTTGGGCAAACACGTTTATGCCAACAACCCCGAAGTGTACGTGGCGTCGGATTTGTTTAACGCTACATATTTGGGTATTTCACATCTTAACGGATATCGATTGGCCAATGGCCCGCAACGGGCGGCAAGTATAGGCGTGGAATACAGAAGTCCTAAATTTTGGTTTGTAGGATTGCATTTCAATTATTTCGATCAAACCTACATCAACATCAGTCCCCTGCTCAGAACCGAACGGTTTTACCTCAACCCCGATACCAATGAACCCTACGGCGCCATTACGGACTATCTCGGCAACCCGGATTGGGACATTCCCGCAGTGGACAATGAAATCCTTTCGGACCTGTTAGCACAAGAAAAATTGGAAAGTTACACGCACTTGAACCTCATAGGAGGCAAGTCGTGGAAGGTGAAGGATTACTACATAGGATTGTTTGTTTTGGCTAATAACTTGCTGGATAAAGTGGTGCCCACGGGCGGATTCGAACAATCGCGCAAGGCGAGTTATCCCGAATTATATGTGGACGAAAAAATAAATCCCGTACCCGTATTCGGTAACAAATACTGGATGAGTTACGGAAGAAATTACTTCATTATGTTAAGTCTTAGGTTCTAATTTAATTTTTTAAAATCGAGAAAAATGAAAAATATATTCAAATTTTTCACGTACTTTTTGGTAATAGCCGGCTTGGCCGGGACCACTTCATGTAAAAAAGAATGGAACGAACCCCAAGCGCAATGCCAAGGAGCGGGACTTACGGCCAATGCAAGCATTTCCGACCTGTTGGCTTTATCCCCTTCGGGAGATATCGTTCAAATCGAACAGGATTGGATCATCGAAGGCTACGTGGTGTCGTCGGATGAATCCGGAAATTATTATACGGCTTTGGTTATTCAAGATGCACCGGCATCTCCCACGGCCGGAATTTATATCAATCTCGACCAAAGAAACCTTTATGTGGATTTTCCCGTAGGAAAAAAAGTGTTTGTCAAAGTAAAAGGTTTATTTGTAGGCAAAGACCGCGGCGTGTATAAATTGGGTTTGACCTATGACAGCGGTTACGGAACCCGGATCGGACGTATTCCGCCTTCCGAAGTCAAACGGCGTGTATTCGCCTCATGCGATGCGCCGGCGGATATTACACCCACGGTGCTTAC
>Ga0256834_1002781_pt1 | contig 10786 bp, 8 predicted proteins | sample 4281140metaG_FD_190536 | JGI IMG/M metagenome (GOLD analysis project Ga0256834, IMG submission 190536) | Hydrothermal vent microbial communities from East Pacific Rise, Pacific Ocean - 4281-140 | ecosystem: Environmental > Aquatic > Marine > Hydrothermal vents | place: Pacific Ocean: East Pacific... | reverse complement strand
CACAGCATTGGTTTTTCAAGATGCTCGATTATTCGCTCACTTAACGGTCAAGCAAAACCTAAAATACGCCGCCAAACGCGCTGATAAAAGTGGCACCGAAATATCCACCAACGAGGTTATTGAGGCTTTTGAACTCATTTCACTGCTAGACAAAAAACCAACCGCATTGTCGGGCGGTGAGCGACAACGCATCGCCATTGCTCGGGCGTTGCTATCACGTCCAAAATTATTGCTAATGGATGAACCGTTAAGCGCTCTTGATGTGAAATTTCGCTCCGATGTCATGGCCTTCATTCAAACCATTCCACAGAAATTTGGCATTCCCATATTATACGTCACCCACTCCATCGACGAGGTAACAAAGCTTGCCAAGAAGCTTGTGCTTATCGATAAAGGCCAAATAATCGCCTCTGGCCCAACCAGCGATATTCTGGCCCGATTAGACCTGCCCAACCTTACAGGGCGGTTCCAAGCAGGCACATTGCTGTCAGGTGCCGTTGGCCCAACAGACAAAGACTTTGCACTAACCAGCATCGATATTGGTGGCCAATTTATTTCTGTGCCTGAACTACCTTTAACCAAAGGACAACCAGTAAACCTTCACATTCGCGCTCGTGATGTTGCCATTGCCACAACCAAGCCCCGTGGCATTTCTATCCGCAATATTTTGTACGGCACCATCACCCAAATCGCGCCTGAGCCTGAAAGTGCTTTTGCAGAAATTCAATTGAGCGTGTGTAATCAGCTTTTGCGCGCCAGACTAACCCGCGCTTCTGTTGCTGACTTAAACTTGAAACAAGGAAATCAAGTTTTCGCGCTAATTAAAAGCATCGCCATTGATAGGCGCATGGAAAAACGCCGCGAATAATGGCAAAGTTTTCAACCTGAGCAATAAAGCGTTTCATGTTTTGTTTGAATCACAAACAGGACATGAAACGCCGTAGTTTCAATCACTTAAATAGGTCGTCCTAGGTCACTAAAGACATGAATAACTCTAAAGCGTGGTCAATCTAAAAGCCCACGCTTTCGTTCTTTATCCAAACGTTTTTGATAGCCACTTTGCACAATGTCAGACACCACCAAAATACCCAATACAAAGTAAAATGTGGTTTTTGACATTGCTTCAACTGGATAACCAAAGAAGGTTAAATGAGCCAAATGCCCGCCTTCTGAGACCAGCATAATGCCAACAATGAACAAAATGAACAAACCCAGCACTTCATACATACGGTTCTTTTTCAAAAACTCGGCAACATGATCGGCCAGCATTAACATCAAAATTCCAGAAATAACGATGGCAGTGGCCATAACCCAAAAGACTTTGGTCAACGCCATGGCAGACAAAATTGAATCAAACGAGAACACCACATTCATAATAACAATCCATGTGATTGCAACAGCTACTGAACGCAGTTTTGAGGTATCACCCGCATCTTCGAGATGTTCTTGAGAGAGCAAATGAAAAATCTCTTTCATTGCTGTATAGATGATGAAAATACCACCAACTAAAACCACAAAAGCATGGACATTAAAGCTGGCTGTAACATAGCCCACAAATTTCATTTCAAAAAAGGGTAATTGGAAATACTCAATCGCTTGAATAATTGCAAACAACAAAACAATACGCAAAACCAGCGCAACGATAATGCCAATGCGTCGTACTCGTGCCTGTTCAGCTGGTGCCACTCGTTTTGACTCAAGTGCAATGTACAGTAAGTTGTCAAAGCCAAGTACGGCTTGCAACATCACCAGCATTGCCAGTGTCAATAAATTCTCAATTGAAAAAACCTCTGCCATGTACCCCCCAGTATATCCCGCTATGCGTAAGATTGGTTTTTAATAGATCACCCTAATTTTAAAGTGCTTTTGCCTGCTCAATATTTTCAACAAAGCGGGTGAACAAATAATGTGAATCTTGTGGACCAGGCGAAGCTTCTGGGTGGTATTGCACCGAGAAAACCCGCTTGCCATCAACCGCCAAACCACAATTTGATCCATCAAACAACGAAATATGAGTTTGTGAAATACCTTTTGGCAGACTTTCCCCATCCACCGCAAACCCGTGGTTCATCGAAGTGATTTCAACTTTATTAGTGGTAAAATCTTTCACTGGATGATTTGCCCCATGATGGCCCTGATGCATTTTCTTGGTTTTTGCTCCAAGAGCTAACGCCATAATTTGGTGGCCAAGACAAATCCCAAACACAGGGATATCTGTTTCGATCAGCTTGGCAATTTCAGGTGCTGCATAAACACCTGTAGCTGCTGGATCACCAGGTCCGTTAGATAAGAAAACCCCATCTGGTTTAAGCGCTAAAATTTCATCACAAGTCGCACTTGCTGGTACAACAGTAACCTTACAGCCTAGCGTTGCCAGACAGCGTAAAATATTTCGCTTAACACCAAAGTCAACGGCAACCACATGATGCTTTGGGTCGTTCATTTGGCCATAGCCAGTTGCTAAGTCCCAAGTTGTTTCATTCCACTCATATGCTTGAGAGCAAGAAACTTCTTTGGCAAGGTCAGCCCCTTCAAGACCCGCAAAGCCTTTGGCCATCGCGGTTAGTTTATCAATGTCAAACTTACCGTTTTTGTTGTGAGCAATCACTCCGTTCACAAGGCCTTTTTCTCGAATAATAGTGGTTAGCGCCCGCGTATCAATTCCAGATACCGCAACAATATTTTCCCGTTTCAGCCATTCATTCAAATCAAGGCCAGAGCGATAGTTTGAAGGTTCAGTTATTTCAGCTTTAAAAATTGCACCTTCAACACCAGCGCTTGATGTCAAATTCGTGGTTTCTAAATCATCGTCATTAGTGCCAACATTGCCGATATGAGGAAAAGTAAAAGTAATAATTTGGCCCGCATAAGATGGGTCCGTCAACGTTTCTTGATAACCAGAAATCGCGGTATTAAAACAAACTTCACCAACGTGGCTGCCTGATGCACCAGCACCAAAACCATAAAACACAGTACCATCTTCTAAAACAACGACACCTGTGTATTTAGGAGCGGCCCATTCGCCACTAGATTTCGTAACTTTAGATTTTACAGATTTTTTATTAGTCGTCTTTGATGCAACAGAATTTGCCACGAGCACTATCTATCCTCAATAAGAAAGGTAATTTCACCGTTCATATTTGAGCCACACCACAAGGTCAAGAGCGACAAGTTGTAAACTGGCTAAATTGTGGGCAAAACTATGTCATTTTTCCCAATACAGGTGGCCTAACTTCATACCACAATCAAAATGATAAAAAATCATCACTTGCACAGTCACATCGGTTAGGAGTATCAGTCATGGTTACGAAATAACTATTTTGAACAACAATATTAAGGTGCAGACCCATGGGTGACAGCATTCGCGACAAAATCAACGCTGAAGTAAAAACAGCCATGAAAGCCAAAGATAAGCGCCGTCTTTCGACGCTGCGCTTGGTGAGTGCTGCCTTTAAAGACCGCGACATTCAAAATCGTGGCACAGGCAAAGATGAGTCACTTGATGAAGCTGGTATGTTGGCAATCTTGGGTAAAATGGTCAAACAACGCCGTGAATCAGCCCAAACGTACACAGACGGTGGTCGCCCAGAATTGGCCGCAGGTGAAATTGAAGAGATCGCCATCATCGAAGAGTTTATGCCAAAGCAAATGAACGCCGATGATGCCCGCGCTGCTGTGACCGAGGTGGTTAAAGAAATTGGCGCTGAAGGCCTAAAAGACATGGGGAAAGCCATGGCTGCGGTAAAAGAAAAATATGCGGGCCAAATGGATATGTCCAAGGCTTCAGCCGTTGTTAAAGAGCTTTTGGGCTAAACAACCGTGGAAAAGGCAAAACAAGACCAGCTAGCCACCGCTGAAATTATATCCACAGCTTTTCAAAACTGCCTTGATAAGGGCATTGATCCTCAACTTATTGCCAGCACAGCCTTAACCGCGTCCCTGTCTCAATTGGTCAAAACCACCGACAAACAAACAGCGATTCGCATTATCAAACGCTTGATCGGTGCCATTGAAGACGGCAAATTTGGAAACTAAACCTGCTGAGCTCTCATTTCCAGTAATTATTAGCCTGCGAAATTGTTTGAAAGTGTGTTGCAACTACGCCCGAAGCAGCAATCAAAGCAGCAGAATCATGCCCATACTCTTTACAAAAACCTCACCTCAAAACACATTCGTAAATTGAAATATATTCAATACAAAATTTGATTAACATCAAATCTCTTTGCGCCTGAATATGTATATTAGAAAAATCTAATATACATATTCACAAACGTAAGGAATAAGAACAATGAACGCACGATTACCCTGGCTTGCTGGCGGTGTGCTTCTGGCAATGTCATTCTTTTTAGCTGTTATGCTTGTCAAGCCAATTGGTGTTTCCACCCAGTTCGTCATTGCCGATGCAATGGTTTGGAACCAAATTGATGACACAATCATTACAAAATCAGACACAAACAAAAAAGGTTATGCTTCATCAAACGCTTACCTCAATAAAAGCGGTGGCAAATATGCCAAAAATGCTGCCGAGCCAATGAACTACAGCTTTATTTTTGTTCTTGCGATGATGGCAGGTGCAGGCCTTTCTTCACTGTTATCAAGCTCTAAATCAACACCTGCCCAAGATGCTAAAGAACGCGAAATGCCACAAGTTTGGCGCGATCGGTTCGGCTCATCTAAAACCCTTAGATATAGCGCTGCTTTTGGCGCGGGTTTCTTGGTTTTATTTGGCGCTCGTCTTGCTGGCGGCTGTACCTCTGGTCACATGATGTCTGGCATTATGCAAACATCTCTAAGCGGATACATCTTTACCATTGGCGTTTTTGCAACGGCCATTCCTGTTGCCATGATGATGTTCAACTCAAAATCTAATGGAGCTGTATGATGACTAAAATTATGCTCGCAACCGCCCTTGGCCTGTTCTTTGGCTTTGCTCTTCATCGTGTTGGCGCCACAAGCCCACAACACATTATCAATATGCTGCGCCTTAAAGACTTGCGCTTAATGAAAACAATCTTGTTCGCTATTGGTTTAAGCTCCGTTGTGCTTTTCCTTGGCCTTGCTCTTGGCTTCATTGATGTCTCACATATCTCGGTAAAATCAGCCTATGTTGGCGTGCTTATTGGTGGTGGTTTACTTGGTGCTGGCTTTGCAATTGCAGGTCTTTGCCCTGGCACTTCACTGGCTGCTGCAGCAACAGGGCGTAAAGACGCTATGGTGTTCATCCTAGGTGGCTTTGTAGGAGCCTTTGCTTATATGCTTTCGTTTGATTTCATCTCTCAAACCTTCTTGATGGATAAAATCGCTGGTGGCAAAGTAACCTTGGCCGTAACTGGCAGCGCCAAATACCAAGCTTTAATCACATCTGTTTCTGGCACCGCTCTTGCCATTGGCCTTGGCCTTGCCCTTATGGCTTTTGCATGGTGGCTGCCTGAAGAAACATCTCCAAAAAACAAAACCGACCATAAAATGGTGCCTGCTGAATAGACCCATTTAGCAACTTGACCCTTGGCACCATTCTATGAACCCCGATCCACCCTCCTGTGATCGGGGTTTTTCTTTGCGCAAAATCAAAAGACTCAAATAAAGTTTTGGTTTAAAGTGGCTAACGAGAAGGAGTTGGCCTATCACACGCCAACCAACCACGAAAACCAACACGAGCTTTTATGCGTTTTTCAGATCAATTTATGGAAGAAATCCGAAACAGAATCTCTGTTTCCACCGTTGTTGGTCGCAGTGTCCAGTGGGATCGCAAAAAAACCAATGCGGGCCGTGGCGATTATTGGGCCTGTTGCCCATTCCATCACGAAAAGACCCCGTCATTTCACGCTGATGATCGCCAAGGCCGTTATTATTGTTTTGGCTGCAAATCTTCTGGCGATATTTTCAAATTCCTCACTGACAAACAGGGTTTAAGTTTCCCCGAAGCCGTGGAACAACTCGCTAGCGAAGCCAATCTGGAACTGCCACAACAAACCCCGCAAGAGATTGAGCGCCAAGAAGTGCGCGCCAGCCTTTATGACGTTATGGCTCTGGCACAAAATTTCTTTGTCCAGCAATTGCAAAAACCAATTGCAGCGCCAGCGCGCGGATACCTTTCAGACAGGCATCTAACCACCGCTACTCAACAAGAGTTTCAAATGGGCTTTGCCGCCAATGATCGCTACGCCCTTAAAAAGCACCTGACCGAGAACAAAATCCCGCTTGAGCAAATGGTCGCTGCAGGTCTCGTCATCGCTGGCCCCGATATTGCCGTGCCCTATGATCGTTTCCGTGACCGCATTATGTTCCCAATTGCGGATCCTCGTGGCAAAGTCATTGCCTTTGGCGGTCGCGCCATGAACCCTGACACACCAGCAAAGTATCTCAACTCGCCAGAAACAGACTTATTTCACAAATCAGCGGTTTTATATAATCTCCATAAAGCGCGACAATCTGCCTATGACCAATCATCTATTATAGCTGTTGAAGGTTATATGGATGTTATTGCCTTGGCCCGCGCTGATATTCCCAATGCTGTGGCCCCACTTGGCACCGCCCTCACCGATCAGCAATTACACATGATGTGGCGCATCGCGCCTGAACCAACCTTATGTTTTGATGGCGACAAAGCAGGCATCGCAGCAGCCTATCGCGCCCTTGATATTGCCTTACCGATGCTCAAACCTGGCCATTCCTTAAAGTTTGCTTTGCTGCCAGATGGGCAAGACCCTGACGACCTTTTAAATGCCCAAGGCCCAGACGCGTTGCAAACAGTTCTAAAAGAAGCTGCTCCCATGTCAGACATGCTATGGCAACGTGAATTAGAACGTAATGACCGAAAAACCCCAGAAAGACGGGCGCAATTTGAAACCGCTATAGAACAATCCGTTGCCCGTATCGAAGATGTTAAGGTGCGCGAACACTACAAAACCTCTTTTCGCCAACGCATGCGCGATTTGTGGTCATCAACTGGTAACAAAGCCCCATTCCGCAAAAACACAAGCCAATCGGGGAAATCATGGACCTCACGCTTTAAACCACAATGGCAACAACAACAGCCTGCATCGCGAGAGCTTCTGGCCCAATCACGCAATACCAGCCTGCCACAAATCTTAGAACGCCGTGAGCGCTTAATCGTCCTAACGGTGATTAATCATCCTTCATTATTAGATGAATTTGACGAGCTGTTTTCAGAGCTAGAAATGTCTTCAAACCAACTAGATCGGCTAAGACGTGCGGTCCTTGACATATGCGCATTGAATCTAGGCCTTGACTCTGAGGGCTTAAAGGACCATTTGAACAAGTGTGGGCTTGTTGGGTTGTTAGAAAAAACAGTTGAGCAGGCCAAACGGTTAGATTCCTGGTTCCTTGAAGCCGACGCAGCGCCAGATGACGCACAGACGGGCTTTTTGCATATGATTGCCTTACACAGGAAGACCGTGACACTAGAACGTGAATTGAAAGAAGCTGAAAGGGTTCTAGCGATAGACCCAACCGAGGAGAACTTTTCGCATCTAAATGAAATACGCGATCAACTGCGCTCTACTTCAGGTGAAGAAGCCATAATCGAAGGATTTGGCGAAGCCTCAGGACGCAACAGCGGTAGTGTTTCCTAACTTCAATTTGGTCAGGACGCTCTTTTTAGATATTCAGCCTACTGTTTCAAAAACACGTTCTTAATACACATAGCTATAATGGCATTCATTTTATTATGTTTAACGTCTGGTTAAAGCACCTAAGTGTAAAACAATCATATCAGACCGAATCATTTTTACGGGCAACGCCTCAATAAGCTTAACCCATATGTAAAAAACAAAGGCAAAGGCTCTACTAGCAATGGCAAAAGCAGCAGCAAAGAAACCCGCAACAAAAAAAGCAGCGGCGAAAAAAGTACCCGCAAAAAAAGCGGCAAAGAAGGTCGCAAAGAAAACGGCGAAAAAAGGTGCAGAAGCACCGGCCGATGATCGTCCAATTCTTGACCTGACCAATGCGTCTGTAAAGAAAATGATCCGCGTTGCTAAAAAGCGCGGCTGGGTAACCTATGACGAACTAAACGAAATTTTGCCGTCAACGGAAGTCTCTTCTGAAAAAATCGAAGACATCATGGCCATGTTCTCTGAAATGGGCATCAATGTTGTTGAAAGCGAAGAAGAAAGCGAAGACACGACAGAAACCGTTGCGCGCACCAATCAGGGTTTACCAGTTAAAGTTGCCAGAAAAACCGAACCAGTTGATCGCACCGATGATCCTGTTCGCATGTATCTGCGCGAAATGGGTACTGTCGAGTTATTATCTCGTGAAGGCGAAATAGCCATTGCCAAGCGGATCGAAGCTGGCCGCGAAGCCATGATCCAAGGCTTGTGCGAAAGCCCGCTGACTTTCCAAGCGATTATCATTTGGCGTGACGAACTTGAAGAAGGTCGCATTTTGTTACGCGACATCATCGATCTTGATGCCACCTACGCTGGCCCCGATGCCAAAAAAATCGACAACTCTATTAAGACGGTTGAAAACCAAGGCGTTGAACAAACCGCTAAAGAAAAAGAAGAAGCGACAAAAAAAGAAGAAGAAGCAAAAAAAGCTGAAGGCGAAGAAACCAAAAGCGATGACGATGATGACGACGATGATGATGATGAAGTAAACCTCTCATTGGCCGCGATGGAGGCAGAGCTAAAACCTCAAGTGGTTGAAATTTTCGATGCAATTGCCAAGACTTACAAATCACTTCGCAAACTGCAAGACCAAGAAGTGGCCGAAAAAACCCAACTCACCACATCACAAGCCCGCCGTTACAAAAAACTTCGCAAAGATTTGATCGAACTGGTTGAGTCTCTTGCCCTTAACAATGCACGTATTGAAGCCCTAGTAGATCAGCTTTATGGCATCAACCGTGGTTTGATTTCACTTGAAGGTCGTTTGATGCGCCTTGGCGAAACTTATAAAGTTCCACGTATGGAGTTTTTGAAAGAATACCAAGGCAACGAACTTGACCCAGGTTGGATTCGCCGCGTATCACGCCTTTCAAAACACGGCTGGAAACAATTTGTTGCCGCTGAAAAAGACACCATCAAAGATGTGCGTGAAGAAATTCACGCCCTTGCTGCCGACACTGGTTTACAAATTCCAGAATTTCGCCGCATTGTTCACGCTGTACAAAAGGGTGAAAAAGAAGCCGCTATTGCTAAGAAAGAAATGGTCGAAGCCAACCTTCGTTTGGTGATTTCGATCGCTAAAAAATATACCAACCGTGGCCTACAATTCCTTGACCTTATTCAAGAGGGCAACATTGGCCTGATGAAAGCGGTTGATAAATTTGAATATCGTCGCGGCTATAAATTCTCAACTTATGCAACTTGGTGGATCCGCCAAGCCATTACCCGTTCGATTGCCGATCAAGCCCGCACCATCCGTATTCCGGTACACATGATCGAAACAATCAACAAAATTGTTCGCACCACGCGTCAGATCATGCATGAAATTGGCCGCGAGCCAACACCAGAAGAAATCTCGGCAAAACTATCCATGCCGCTTGAAAAAGTCCGCAAGGTGATGAAAATCGCAAAAGAGCCTGTCAGCCTTGAAACTCCAGTGGGTGATGAAGAAGATTCACACCTTGGTGATTTCATCGAAGATAAGAATGCGATCCTGCCGATTGATTCTGCCATTCAAGCCAATTTACGCGAAACAACCACTCGCGTACTTGCCTCCCTGACCCCGCGTGAAGAGCGGGTTTTGCGGATGCGCTTTGGTATTGGCATGAACACCGACCACACTTTGGAAGAAGTTGGCCAACAGTTCTCAGTAACACGCGAACGTATCCGCCAAATTGAAGCCAAAGCCCTGCGCAAACTAAAACACCCAAGTCGTTCTCGCAAATTACGTAGCTTCTTGGACACCTAAAAGGTTGTAACCACCATGCTAGGAAAAACCGGCTTCAAATACGGAGACGATCATCTTCTGTTAAAGTGGTTACAAGAAAAGGACAATCGAGCAATTTCTCACGGGTTTTGCATGCGCGCTGCGTTGCGTGCAATCCCTGCACTCGCGGTTGTTCCTGAATATGATAGCGAGATCGGACGGAAAACTTTTATTCCAGTTTTTCGCAATCTCAATATATCACTGGTTAGCGCCATGACAGGATTTGACTTGCAACGAGAATTGAATCCATTTGCCCTTCCAGCTCTTAAGGCAACAATCAACTATTATGGCGACCCAAAGCTTAACCACACAGCCTTTGGCAGTGCGTTTGGAGCATCTGTTGCGGCCATAAAGATAACGATACTCAATACAATAGGTTCAGAACTCGCATCATCCGCGATCAGCAATGCCGCAGTTGCCAATCGTCGTATCACTAAAGACTATGATAAAATTTTTCCTGAAGTGCTAAAGGAAATTAAATTGATCGAGGCAGGCACTGATCCTATTGCGCTACTCACGTATCCGCTATGGCCCGACGGAATACCACAATGGGCGAATGAAAATTGGCAAAAATTAAAATTTGGCCTTCTGGCCCTTGATCCAAACTGGTCAGTCTGGACAACATGGTACGAAGAACGATTAGTGGGCATTACCCCTAACTTGTCAACGGAAAAATCCCGCGCCACCATTCCCATCGATATTTGGCAAAAACTGCCGACTGAAGTAAATGACTACATTCGAAACCTTTAAAAATGCACTGCAACACTCTTTATCGGGTTTTTTATATTTACTGTTCATTAACCATAAATCGCCACTTTTGCGACATAAAATCGCTTTTTTGACACGAATTCGTCGCGTAATCGGCAAGCTTTTATAACACAATACTCTT
>Ga0256834_1002780_pt1 | contig 10787 bp, 4 predicted proteins | sample 4281140metaG_FD_190536 | JGI IMG/M metagenome (GOLD analysis project Ga0256834, IMG submission 190536) | Hydrothermal vent microbial communities from East Pacific Rise, Pacific Ocean - 4281-140 | ecosystem: Environmental > Aquatic > Marine > Hydrothermal vents | place: Pacific Ocean: East Pacific... | reverse complement strand
CGGACGGATCATAAGCACAACGGCAATGCCAATCGTGATTAAGGAAAAAACAACCGACTGAAACCCAAACGACCATTTCAACGAAAAAATCCCGTTTTTTTTCATCAGGTCCCGTGAAGCCATTCCGAAGAGCAACATCATTGCGGGATAAGCCGCCAATACGTAAGCAGGTAATTTGCTCGGCAAAAATTCATAGGCCAACCAGCCCGAAACAAACCACAAAATCAAAATACGAACCGTTTTATTCCGGTTTGTTAAGTTTTTCCAAATATACTTCAAGGTCATCCAAACCAAAGGCAAATAGGCCGCTCCGAAGACAAAAAACAATACAAGATACGTGCCCGGCGGTCCGGTTTGCCCCAATACGGCCGAATGGGTGCGCTTAAGAATATACCAGTCCGTCCACCACCGAACGAAATCCGGGTTTTGTTTCCAAGCTAAATATATCCATAAGGCAAAAGGGAATAATCCCAATATGCCCCACACCCAAGGGCGCATTTGTATTACTTTACGCTTTTCGGGATAAAAAATCAACAACAACAGCCATAAAAACCCTGCCCATAAAAGCATCGGCGGACCTTTAACCAGCATACCCAAGGCAAAAGCCGGATAAAATTCCGTTAAGGCTTTTTTACGCCCGATAAGAAGATATTCCGTCAGTGACAAACCCGCCCAAGTATAAAAAAACAATAAAAGCCCGTCGGTAACCGCCATTTTGCCCAACATCATCAGAAACACATTGCCCGCCATAAACAAGGCCGCCCGTTTGGATGCCGGGTCACCTATAATTTTTTTTCCTTTCCACCGCACTAAGCATACACTCAACCATACGGCAAACGCCGAAAAAAAACGGACGGCGAAAGTATTTACTCCGAAAATCTTATAACTCAAGGCTATTAACCAAAAATGCAAGGGCGGTTTGCGATGGATGTCACTCCAAGTAAAATCGGGAATGATATAATGCCCCGTCTCCAACATACGCTTGGCAAAACCCGCATAGGCGGCTTCGTCTTGGTCCCAAAGGGAAATAAAGTTATTAAAACCCAACAATAGCAAAGACAGAAACGAGAAAAAAAGAAGGTCGAAGAGGGAAATTTTATTTTTTAAGAAGAAGCTCACTTTAAAAAGCGTTTAAACAAACCGTACTTAAAAATCACGTAGATGGCTCTGAAACCGTCTTTCCAACCGATTTTTTTACCTTCGGCATAAGTGCGTCCATAATAAGCAATGCCGACTTCATAGATGCGAACGCCGGGAATACGTGCAATTTTATTGGTGACTTCGGGTTCGAAACCGAAACGTTTTTCACGCAAATCCAAACTTTGTATCATCTTGGTATCGAACAATTTATAACAGGTTTCCATGTCCGTCATGTTCAAGTCCGTAAAAATATTGGACAGAAAGGTGAGGAACTTGTTTCCGATGGTATGCCAAAAAAACAAAAGGCGGTGGGGTTTACTGCCTTTGAATCGCGAACCGTAAACCACGTCGGCAAAACCTTTCACGACGGGATGAAGCAAATCGTTGTAATCCTGCGGATCATATTCCAAATCGGCGTCTTGAATGATGAGATATTCGCCGGTGGCTTCTTTGATGCCTTTGTGCAATGCGGCCCCCTTGCCCATGTTGACGGGTTGACGGAAATATTTGAATTCCGTTTCGGGATGTGTCGCAATGTATTTCATAACGATTTCTTCGGTACCGTCGGTCGAAGCGTCGTTTACAATGATGATTTCTTTTTGAATGCCTCCTATCAATTCCACTTCCAACACCGCGTCGAGCAGTTGGGTAATGGTCCGTGCCTCGTTATAGGCCGGAATAATGATGGAAAGTTTATTGATTTTTTTCATTCCATTGGATGCTAATGCTTAGGGAAGTCAAAGTTACGCAAATTCACCGTTTTAAGATTTTGATATTTAATTCCGTGTTGCCCCGTTCGTTCATTTCGGTCCAAACGGCGACAATTAGGCCTTGATATGCATCCAAGCCGATATAATCACCGAAAAACACTTCTTTTACCGGCGTAAAAGCTTCACCGTTCAATTTGACTTGGTGCAAAATGCCTTTTTCCGGATGATAGAACAAGAGTTTCACATGGGTTTTAAGCCCGTCCGTAGCGCTTCTGTCATAAAACAAAATCACCAAAATTCCGGAAACTTCGTCGTATGCCGCCGAAGGAAAAAATTGGTCCCGGTTTACAGGTCCCAAGATAACGGGTTCCGACCACGTTTTTCCTTGATCATCGCTTTGTATCAATTTGATATCTCCCCCACTCGCTTCATTATAGTCCCCGAAAATCACATAAAATTTTTTTCCGTCCGACAGGAATACGGGTAATCCGTTGGCGCGATAGATACCCTCGATGTCAAAGGCCCATCCGGCTTCCTGAACGGCAATGACCCGGTCTTGATGCCAGGTTTTTCCACCGTCAACGGAAAAGTCGAACCATATTTTTCCGTCGTACGCCCATACCGCGTACACGTTTCCGTTGCGGTCGAAAAGCGGCACCACGCCTTCGGGAGTTTGGTCGTCGTCCAAGCAATTGCCGTCCGTATCGTTAATTTTGACCGGTTTGGTCCAGGTCCGGCCGCGGTCATCGGAAAAGGAAATCAGAACTCTCGACCGGTCGTCGGGGTTTTTGCTTCCGTATTTATCGAACTCCGTCCACGCTACGGCTAGTCTTCCGCTATGGCGATGAACGGCCGGCCAAGGTTTGTCTTGCTGTTTGTCAGCGTTTTTGCCTATTAAAACGCCGTCGCTCCATGATTTTCCTCCATCATCAGAATATTGCATCACGATTCCTTCCAACCAGTGCCCGCCTTTTCTTTGTCCGCTTGCCAAATGAAAGTAGTAAATACGGCCGTCATTGTCGGAAAGAAGCACCGGATCGCCGTAAACGCCGAAAACGGACTTTAACTTATCTTTTTTCCATGTTTTTCCCGCATCCATCGAATAATAAACCTCGTCCAACACGGCGCCTCCTACAATGTTTGCAGGATTTTTCCGGTTAATGACGATATGCGGTTCGGAGAGGGGAAAAAAGGGATTTTTGTTTTGGATTTTTTCTTGAAAAACGGGGCGGTAATTTGATATCTTTTTGTAACCGGTACCACATCCCGTTAACCAAAATATAAGAAATAGTGCTAATATTTTATTCATAATAAACATTTTTCAAAATTACAAAAACCCCTCCGAACGGAGAGGTTTTGTTTTGCCTAAGCTTATACGCAAAAATTTATTAATCGGTTTTATGCTCGTTATTTTTCTTACAACACGTTTTAACAAAACAAAAATTATCAAAACGCCATATTTCGGCCGGGTTGGATCCGGTATCCAAGAAGAAAGCGATACCCGAAATATTTTGAATCAACGTATTAAAATTAGCGATATCGGCCGGCGTTAAAGGTGACGACGCACCTACCAGCATCCATTGTCCGTAACTATTGGAAGGCAATCCTCCCGATAAGGTAGCCAATTCCAAAGGCACGACAATCGTTTGAAAATTGGGCGTAGCCGACGAAACGATGGCACTGGCGTTATTTAATTTAAAATAGGCCCTAAGCGTACTGTTGGCCGGTGAGGTTCCTTGATAAATATGAATACTGTTGGTGGTAACCGTGTTGTTATAGGCATTGGCATAAAACCATACGTCGTAATGTAACTCACAACCTGCGGCGATTAAATTTGAAGGAAAACCGGACGTATAAGCCCAAGAAGCACCCGACCCGTCTTGAAACGTGATATATTGATTATCGCCTTGACTTTGGACGGTTTGGTTGCTTGCATTGATCACTTGCCAGCCCGCAAAACTTCCCGGCCTGTCGTCTTGAAAATCTTCATACATCACACAATCGCCCTGCACACAATCTTCTATTTTGACATAAAACCGGCAAGGTTCGCAAGGTTTTCCGTTACATTCGGGAATGATTTCGACGGTATATACTCCGTATTGAGTAAAAGATTGCGTCACGGGATTACCGGTAAGAGCGTTTGAATAGCTACCGCTTGTAATTTGCCATGCATAATCTGCTTGACATAAAGAGTCGGGAATGCAGGCAAAGTGGGGAGCGGTGAAAGTATAGTTTACATTCTTTTGCAGAATTACCGTATCGCCGCAATTGACTTTAGTGCGTTTCAACTGCGCATCAAAATACTTTTCGGTGCGGAAAGGCGGGTCGCCTATCGTATCGGTGGCGATACCTGAACTTATCAATACGTTTTTTCCTTTCCATTCACCGCAATGGCATACATCGCAACATTTCAGGTAAAATTCCTTTACGGCATTACATTCCTTAGGATTTTCACAATCGGCCGCTACGATTTTCCAAACGGTGTTGCATTCTTTCAAATTCGAAGGAATTTGCCATTGTGTTTGGCCATTGGCCGAAAGCCCCGATGCTATTTGCGTGATATTTCCGCCGGGCGCAATGAGATACAAATTGACACAACCGCCCGAGGTGTTTTGGCTTTGCCACGAGACTTGAACGAGGTCGTTCAGGCAATACTCACGTTTATCCAACGAGACATTGATATCGCAAGGTTCTCCCCGGTTTTCCGGGCATACGATCCATTCGCATTGATTGCAGTCAACATCTTTGGCCGTAATTTTCAAGCAGAAATAGTATTGCGCTTCACAACAATCCAAATCGATCACGTTAGGTTTGGAAATGTTTATATCAACGGTGGATTGTATGACGGACGCTTGTCCAAGCTCCCAAGTGAGCACCGAAGTTCCGTTGGAACCCGAATTCAATAGCAAACCGCCGAGTTGCGAGGTCGATGTGGTTAGAGTGCCGAAGATACCCATGTCGTCGGGGCGGCAGGCCGGATCATTGTATGTTACGTGATGATCGACGACTTGTATGCTGATTTCCTGAAGCGGAATATTTCCACCCGAAATCTGTAATGCATAAGTTTGGTCCGGATTTTCATACAAAACGGCATTAAAGTTTTCGATTTCACAACATTTCTCGCTTTTCACACAAGAGGCGGGCGCGGTTGAAGAGCCGTAGTTGGCTTCCAACACCACTTGAGAAGTAACCATGGTGCCCCGGGCGGTTACCGTTTCGTTACAACATAATCCGCTACCGATTTTTTGGGCCGGGATGATAATCGTTAGGGTTTCGGGTGGATTCAATTGAAACATCGGATCAACCGTAATCTGCAAACTACCCGAAAGGGTAAAATTCACCGGGTTATTCAATGCATCCCGGACTTGAATTCCTTGCAACAACCTGATGCAATCCGGCAAGCTGTCGTTCACCACGATGTTGTTTAAAGGCACCGAACCGTTATTGGTTACCTCTATAATGTAGTTAAACGTATCGCCGTCTTCGACGGATTCACTATCGGCATGTTTATTTACTTCCAGTATGCCGTATTGGTCGATGGTATAATTTACCGATGCCGAATTACCGTTGCTCGATGTTACGGTGTTGGTCTTATTACCGTATATCTGTCCCAAAATCACGGCATCGAACTCTATGACCAAATAATTTCCCTTCATGTATTGACAAGATCCGGGCATTCCGGAGATATTAAAGACGGGATTTTGCGGGTTGGAAAAGTCGGAATTTATTTGGAAATTGATCGGACTCGGCAATCCTGTTCCTGCAGGATTACATGTGTAAATGTTGTTGGGATGCGCGTACAAATTTTCGTAATAAGCGTAAGTTTCCGAACCGGGAATGGCTTGCAAATTTTGTCCCGGAAGCGTCATCGGGTCGTTTAAAACGGTATTTAGCGCTCCGGCTCCGGTATTTCTTATTACATATTTAAACCGGATGGTGTCACCTATATTATAAATCTTTCCGGGAGGCGGATTCACTATACATTTCTTTATTTTTTCTTTGGGAACGGCAGGGCCGACGGTAAATTGATGCTTCACCGTATCCACGATAACCCGGCTGTCGATATCCGGACAATTGATTTCGGACGAACACGCTTGACCGCCCTGACCGCTTGAACCCGGAGCAACACCCACGGCCTGATATTCGATAATAGCCGTATTGGATACCAGAGTCCCCGACGGCACGCCTGTATTGACGGTAAAATCAATCACGATGTCGTAAGTTTGTCCCGGATTTAAGACAAACGGTGTGCTTACGGGAGTAAATTCGAATACATTTCCCGTTTGAATGAGGTTAAAATCGGAGGTGTTGGCATAAGAAAGATAGGTAAGGTTTGACGGAAAAATATCCGTTACTTTATTGATGCTCCACGGCACATTGCCGTTATTATGCAAGCGTATGATATACTTTCCTTCACAACCGGCGGGAAGCGGCGCATTGCCTCCGTAATTGGAAACCATAAACTTGAAGAGATTTATGGACGCATTGGGCGATTGAATCGCTATGGTATCGGAAATGACGGACCCCGAACTCGACCCGCAATTATCACCGAAATTAAAATTATAATCCACCGTATTGAACAGGGTGGAAGCATTCGTGCAATTCAACAAAGTAAAATATCTGTAAATAGGATAATAACTACTGCTTACGGTATAAGAAGCATTTCCGACCACGGGATACGAAACGTTTTCATAAATAATTCCTGATATTTTATAATTTCCGTAACCCGACGGATTGGGATTGTTATTGATTATTTTCACCATCCAGTTCGATATGCCGCAACGCAAATCACCGCTCATATATTCTTTCTCTATAGTCCAATAATTACCCGCTCTTGCCGTTACCTGAACCGAGACTTCACAAACTCCTTGACAAGTGGTAAATGTAACGACGAAAGTGCCCGTTTCACCGTCGCACGTAATATGATTGGCAAACCGGAACCATACGTTAAAATTTTGACCGTCATTTCCCGGCAGGGAATTACTTGCGGTTAATGTATTACCCGACGACATATTCATAGAAACTACCGGTGAGCCGATATACTGCAATTTATTATTCGGCGATGAAAAACTAATGCCGATATCCACCGAACAAGTATCGGGCAATGTGCCGGGTAATCCGATATTCAAATAAATATTATCGCCCGACAACACTTCATCGGGAACACTTACACTAAAATTTCCTCCTGCCGAACAACTCGCCGTGTTGACTTGATTGCTTAACTGAATGGGCGAAAATTGTGAAAAAACGGAAAAGGACAGAAAAAACGTAAATATGACAAATGAATATGCAACTTTTTTCATCTTAAGTCGATTTTATTGATTATTGAATTGAAAACATTCGGTAACACTACAGGTCTTGCAAGAACCGTCTTCATAGTACACGCTGATTTTAATGCACACTTCATATTCCATCCTGCAACAACCGGAAGCAAGTCCGCTTAAAGGAACGGGTAATCCCAAAACCACTTGCAAGGGAATATTTCCCGTAAGGGGTGTCGTTGATGTATATTTGATGTTTTTTGACACATTATTATTGGAATTGGGGTCGGCCGAAGCTGATTCGTTCAAAAATTGCACTTGTCCCGAATTATTTACGGTAGTTCCGGGCTTGACAAAAACACCGGATTCCGAAACATCACCGACGCCCGGTGAACAGGTAGGGGGAACGGCCGAGTAATTCATCGAAACAAATTGTAGTTCGATCCCGTAAACCGGTTGATTCACCTGCAAATTACCTCCCAAAACAAACGCATTGCCCGAGGGGGTGACTTGCAAATCGGAGGCATTGATAACCAAAGAATCGCACGACTTACAAATACATTCGGGCAAATCGTTGATCATTTCACCCGCCCCGGGAACGCATTGCAAAGGCGAAGGATCCAAATCATCCCCTTGCAAGCCGAAACCTATGGCACTTACATTGCCGGTTACCGTAGTTTCAAAACAATAGGTTACGGTTGACGCCGGATTGCCCGGTTGTTGCACCAACACGGGATTGGGACTCACCAACTGATAGTTTAGAGCGGAATAATTTTGGTCGTAAACCATCAATCCGCTCCCGGGCGAATTATACGTTAAAGGGCCTACGGAACTTTGGTATTGTACCGTAAAGCAAACTTTATATTTCCTGTCGTTTCCTTCGTATCCGGCACATTCCACTTGCACCGAGTCCACGCTCATATTGACGTCACAGGTGTTTCTATAAAAGGTCCGTCCTTCGGACGTGATTCCGCAATTCAATTCCGTTACCCGCCAGCTGTAAGTTCCCGAAGGAAAATCCCGGCCGAAAATATCGCCGAGTTTTATCTCGTCCTTTTGCGTCCGGGCCGTATAGCTTCGTTGTGTTCTTAAATTCCTTACTTCAACAAGGAATTGTAAGGGGCGCGATGAAGAAGATTTCGCTTTCCATCTCAACCGGATATCCTTCCATTCTTTTTCTTGATCGAAAACCGTTCCTTGAGCGGGCGCCGTTAACTTGATTTCGCAACGGCTATCTTTCTTCCGTTCCCGTTTTGTCAACGGCTTATCAATCTTTTCGAACGATGTTTTTTTCCGGCTTTTTGTTTTTCGAAAAGGTTTCAAGGTAATGCCCGCACCTATATACAACACTTCGGGTTTGATTTCAACAACTTCGGTTTTGAGGTTATCTATATTGACGAAACGGGTCACATCGCTTTCGTTTATTTTACCGTCGCGATTCAAATCGATAGCCGGATAATAACTGACATTTCCGGTTAAGCCTTTACCCAAGGCCGTCAATGCACCGGTTCTTAAAAAAACACCCAAATGAGGAGAAATTTGATAGTTTAAATCAAATCCGAAGGAAACATAAGGCATTTGCTTGGTATCATTTTCAAAATCCAAGGAATAGAGCAGTACCTCATGCGGCAAATCGTCTCCCGAGTAAAAATTCTTCAGTGCATCAATTTGCATCCGCAGCATTCCCGTTTGCATCACAGCGTCAACGGAAAATTTACGGCCGGTAAAAACCGGATAAGCTACCAGCAAACCCAAGCGTCCCAGTTTGCTTGCTCCCCCTTCGGTTCGATGCGGAAAATCAGAAACAAAAGCTTCCTTTTCGGTTTTGTCACACACGCTACACCAATCGAACCGGACTTCGTGATGTGCCGAAGCACTGAAAATTAATCCCGTTTTTATTTTTCCGAAAGTATAACCCGTTTCCAAAGCATAAGCCATAGATGAGATTCGCTCGAAAAAATATCCGGAACGTTCCACGGGAAAAGCGAGATGTAACGAATCGGAACTCGCTCCGTGAAATGCATATGTTTTTATCGGAACAGACCATCCGGAACTCAATCTAAAATAAAATCCATTTTGCTGCGCATAAAAGTTCGTAGTAAAGCCTATTATCGATAAAAACGATAAGGTAATGGAAATAAACAAGTTATTTTTCATGGTTCGGGTTTGTTTGGGAACAAACCTAAACCGATTTTTTCTAACAAACCATTAACATTTAACGAATTGTAACTTTTATTACTTAAACGGCAGGGTTGGATAAATCAATCCTTCAATTTCAGCACCGCCATAAATGCCGATTGCGGGATTTGGACGCGTCCTATTTGGCGCATACGTTTTTTTCCTTTCTTTTGTTTTTCCAAAAGCTTACGTTTTCGGGAAATATCTCCTCCGTAACATTTGGCGGTAACGTCTTTGCGCAAGGCTTTTACGGTTTCTCTCGCGATGATACGGGAACCGATGGCCGCTTGAATGGGTACGTCGAATTGTTGGCGCGGAATCAGTTCTTTGAGTTTACTTACCATCTTCCGGCCGATTTCGTAGGCGCGATCCTGATGAATCAAAGCCGACAAAGCGTCCACGGGCTGTCCGTTGAGCAAAATATCCACTTTCACCAATTTGGAAGGACGAAATCCGATTTGATGATAATCGAATGATGCGTAACCGCGGGATACGGTTTTTAATTTGTCATAAAAGTCGAATACAATTTCTGCCAACGGCATATCGAAAGTCAATTCTACACGTTCCGGTGTAAGATACACTTGATTTTTGATTTCGCCGCGTTTGTCCATAGCCAATTTCATAATGTTGCCCACATACTCGGACTTGGTAATTATGGTGGCGTGAATGTAGGGTTCTTCCACCCGGTCTAACACGCCGGGGTCGGGCAAGTCGGAGGGATTGTGAATTTCAACGGGCTTATCGGGGTGCTTTTTGGTATAAGCACGATACGGAACATTGGGCACGGTGGTGATAACATTCATATTAAATTCCCGTTCCAAACGTTCTTGAACGATTTCCATGTGGAGCATTCCCAGAAAACCCGCCCGGAAACCGAAACCCAAAGCCGCGGAAGATTCCGGTTCAAAGGTAAGACTGGCATCGTTGAGCCGTAATTTTTCAAGTGCCGACCGTAAATCTTCATAATCTTCCGTATCCACGGGATACAGCCCGGCAAAGACCATGGGTTTTACTTCTTCGAAACCTTCTATGGGATGATCCGTAGGGTTTTGTGCGTCGGTAATGGTATCACCCACCTTGACTTCTCTGGCGTCTTTGATACCCGATATCAAATATCCCACATCGCCAGTACCGATTTGTTCCAACGGGACTTTTTTCAATTTCAACAGCCCCACTTCTTCGGCTTCGTATTCCCGGCCGGTAGCCATAAATTTTACCTTTTGTCCTTTTTTAATGCTTCCGTTAAACACGCGAAAATATACTTCAATGCCCCGGTACGGATTATACACCGAATCGAATATCAAGGCTTGCAGAGGGGCTTCGGGATTGCCCTCGGGAGGTGGGATTCTTTTGATTATCGCTTCTAAAATTTGATCTACGCCTTGTCCCGTTTTAGCGCTTGCCCAAATGACTTCGTCAGGGTCGCAACCGATGAGGTCCACAATATCTTCGGTAACCTTTTCGGGGTCCGCTCCGGGCAAATCCACTTTATTGACTA
>Ga0256834_1002779_pt1 | contig 10787 bp, 13 predicted proteins | sample 4281140metaG_FD_190536 | JGI IMG/M metagenome (GOLD analysis project Ga0256834, IMG submission 190536) | Hydrothermal vent microbial communities from East Pacific Rise, Pacific Ocean - 4281-140 | ecosystem: Environmental > Aquatic > Marine > Hydrothermal vents | place: Pacific Ocean: East... | reverse complement strand
TGCATCACGATGCTCCATGCCAAGATCGTAATATTCTAAATCAATATCAAGATAGGGGTGGATAAGTTTGTCTTTAATCGCTTGCCAGATGATGCGTGTCATCTCGTCGCCATCAAGCTCTACAACGGGGTTTGCAACTTTAATCTTGCTCATAAAATGCTCCATAATTGGTTAGGTTTAAGGATTTCAAACTAATGAAATTATCTGGCTGTCCCTATAGCATTGAAATGTAAATAGTCAAAGCTACATTAAATCATGAATTTCAATGCTCTCATCGATTGTATCCCAAATTGGGCGCTCGGAATTATATAGAATCACTTCTGGTTTAAACCAAGAGGTTTCATTAAAAGAGCCAACACCAATGCCAATGATATTTGTAGTCTTGGAATTATAAGAAAATAAACGCGAGCCGCAGTTGGGGCAGAAATGGCGTGTACGAATATTACTGCTATCGGCTATGCTTTTGTGGGTTGCGGTTTTGCCTGAAATTTTCACATCTGCAATGTTGAAAAAAGCTTGAACATTATGTCCTGTGCCAGTAATGCGGCGGCAGGCATTGCAATGACATTGCGCCATTTTTACTGGTTCGCCATTCACAACATATGTTATGTTGCCGCAATGGCATTGTCCGCTTTTACTCATGGTTTTATCTCCTTTTTCTAAAATAAGGCTGGTATAAGTGTTAGTAAACTTCAACTTTTCTTATTTCTCATTCACTTGATAGCTAGGCTTGTGTAGGTTAGTAGCATGATGAAATATTGGCTTAATTATGGGTGAAATTTATGGCAGGCACAGATTCTAGTAAAAAGTTTAGTTTTAACCCTGCGCCCGCAATAATTTTATGCGAGCCGCAATTGGGTGAGAATATTGGCACGACTGCACGGGCAATGGCAAATTTTGGGCTGTGGGATTTGCGGCTAATAAACCCGCGTGAGGGCTGGCCAAGTGAGAAGGCAAAATCGGCGGCGGCAAAGGCAGATCATGTGATTGATCGGGTGCAGGTTTTTGACACGGTGGAAGAGGCTGTGGCTGATCTTAATTTGGTGCTGGCGACTACGGCGAGAAAACGTGATATGTTTAAGCAAGTGATTGGACCTGATATTGCGGCGGCTAAAATTGTTAGCCATATAAATGGTGGTGGCGGGGCAGGGCTGTTGTTTGGGCGAGAGCGTTGGGGTTTGAATAATAAAGAAGTGGCACTTAGCGATGCGATTGTGACATTGCCAGTGGAGGCGGCATTTGCTTCGCTTAATATTGCGCAAGCGGTTTTGGTGTTGGCTTATGAATTTAAGAAAGCTAGTGCAGCTGATGAGCCATTGCCATTTGACGAAGTGGCAGGAGAAGCGGCGAGCAAGGGCGATGTTGTTGGTATGTTTTTGCATCTCGAGAAGGCGTTAGATGAGGCGGGGTTTTTCACCGTTACAGAAAAGCGCCCATCAATGGTTACAAATATTCGTAATATGTTAAATAGGGCAAAGTTAAATGCACAAGAAGTGCGAACTTTTAGAGGGATTATTGCGGCGCTTGAGAGAAATATGAAAAGAAAGAATAATGAAAAATAGAAGATTTATTCAGTGTGATGTGTTCACCTCAGTGCCTGCAAAAGGCAATGGGTTAGCTGTTGTTGTTGATAGCGATGGGTTATCAGACAAACAGATGCAAGATTTTGCGGCTTGGACTAATTTGGCAGAAACAGCTTTTTTATTTGCACCTACTGATCCCAGTGCAGATTATAAAGTTAGAATTTTTACACCTAAGCGTGAAATGCTTTTTGCTGGTCATCCAACTTTGGGCAGTTGTGCCTCTTGGCTTCATATAGGTAATGAGCCAAAACAGCCAAATATTGTTCGTCAAGAATGTGGTGTTGGAATTGTTGAGATTGATCTAAGTAGCAATGTGCCAGCATTTGTTGCGCCCTCTACAAAGATTGAACCGCTAGAAGACCAAAATTTTCAACAGATTGTTAAAGCACTAAAGTTAGACCCAAACCGCATTTTAAATTATGTTAAACTTGATAATGGCCCAATATGGCAGGTGCTAGAACTTGCAAGTGCTGATGATGTGTTGGCAGTTGATAACTCATTAGTGCGTTACCCAGAATTTTTGGCAATTGGTTTGATTGGAAAACATAAACAGGGCAGTGAATGTGACTATGAAGTGCGTATGCTTGCACCCTCTAGCGGCATGAGCGAAGATCCAGTCACTGGCTCGCTTAATTCGGCTCTGGCTTGTTGGTTACATGAAAATGGCAGATTGCAAAAAGATTTGGTAATTTCTCAGGGAACAAAAATAAACCGCCATGGTCGAGTTCATATTAGCTTAGGTGCAAATGGGCGGATATTAATTGGTGGTAAAACTCAAATATTGATTGAAGGTGTTTTGCTTTTATAATGTAAATTTGAGAGTTGTTTGAATAAAAGAATAAGAAACTAGCAAATAAAACAAGCGAGTGAACAAACTGGTTTCGTGTTAATGTCGACAATTTGTCGTGTCCATGTCATGCTTTTGTCGTGAAGAGAATAAAATTCTTGCTGTTAGGATTGATTATTATTGTAGCGAGAGGAATGAGATAAAATGATTATTCGTAAACTTCGTCTTGAAAAAGGCTGGTCTCAAGAACAGTTAGCCGAGGCCTCTGGTGTTTCAGCCCGCACAATCCAGCGGATTGAAGGAGGTGGAGAAGCTAGCATAGAAACGATTAAATGTCTTGCTGCAGTATTTGAAATAGATTTCAATTATTTAAGACAGGAAAATAACATGATTTATGATAGTTTAAGTCCACAAGAGCGTGATGCAATGAGATACGTACGAAATATGAGGCTTTTTTATACTCATCTTACTGCTTATCTTTGCATTATAGTGTTTTTGCTAATCCTTAATATGGTTACTGGCCCTAATTATTATTGGGTAATATGGCCAGCTGTTGGTTGGGGAATAGTTTTGTTTATCCATGCTTTAAGTGTGTTTGGGATATTTCCGTTATTTAGTCGTGACTGGGAAAAACGCCAGATAGAAAAACGTTTGAAGAAAATGTGAGTTATTGCTTTTGCCTAGCCTGTGTTGTTATCTCGTGATGCAAAACATCGTGGCAATTTAGAAATATCAGCGTCATTGTGGGTTGAGCTATAATGACGCTGAAGAGGCTGAGGACGAAAGTGGAATTAGGTTAAAATAATATTTCCAATCCTAAAAAGGCCGTTCCAGCAACTCCACAAGACCAAATAATAAATTGTGAGAAGGGATTGTTGAACTCGCTTGCTTTGTGATTTTTAAGTAAAATATGCAAGCCAACATGAATGATGCAAAAACTTGCAATAATGATTTGACTAGATGTGCGCACTATTGGCTCGGAGTGAAACGAAAGCCAAAATATTATAAAAAATAGTGGAATATGTATAATTATAAAAATATATGCGGCAATATTTTCTTTTAGTTTATTTAAGAATGGAAATATGCGCCATTCATGGCGATAAATGGCGTCTAACTCATGAGTTGTTAAAAGAGCTAACGCCAAAATGTAGATGTAATTTTGCATGACTTAGAATAGGCATTTTTTTTCAAAAAATCAAATATTGTTGTTGGCTTGACATTCTTTGCTTTCCCAAATAGAACGCACGAACCTATTGCTCGTCTACGGCGAGAAATGGGCGCACCCGAGGTTTCTTGACTATTATTAGAATCCTGTCGGTTTTGGGGTTAAACCTGAAGCAGAGGAGGGCGTGCTATTCTTTCTTTTAACTGTCTTTGAAAGGACACACGATGTCGAAGCGCCATTCGCAAAAATATAAAATTGATCGCCGTTTAGGTGAAAATATCTGGGGCCGTCCAAAAAGCCCTGTAAATATTCGCTCTCACGGTCCAGGTCAGCACGGTCAACGCCGCAAATCTAAACTATCTGATTTTGGCTTGCAGCTACGTGCAAAACAAAAACTTAAGGGCTATTACGGCTCTATTACTGAAAAATCATTTAAGCGCCTTTACACAGAAGCAGTGCGCCAAAAAGGTGATACAGGTGAAAACCTTATCGGTCTTTTAGAGTGCCGTCTTGACGCTATTGTTTATCGTGCCAAATTTGTTGCAACTGTTTTTGCGGCTCGCCAATTTGTAAATCACGGTCATGTAACGGTTAATGGCAATAAAGTGAATATTCCTTCTTATCGCTGCAAACCTGGTGATGTGATTGAAGTTAAAGAAAAATCAAAACAGCTTGCTGTTGTGCTTGAGGCAACTCAACTTGCCGAGCGTGATGTGCCTGATTATGTTGAAGCAGATCATACAAAAATGAGCGCTAAATATGTTAGCATTCCTGCGCTTGCCGATGTGCCTTACCCTGTTCAAATGGAACCAAACCTAGTTGTAGAATTTTACTCAAGGTAAGGTTTTTTGTTTGCGCTTTCGCCGAGTCGCAAAAGCAAATGTTTCTTTTGCTGGCAAAGCTTATGCCCTGTTCAAATGGAGCTAAACCTAGCTGTAGAATTTTATTCTCGCTAAACTTAAGTTCGTTATAAAATATTTATACCCTTGGGGAAACTCAAGGGTATTTTTTTGTCTAAAATTACGATACTGAATATTGAGTAGAACTAGCGCAGTATGTTGATGGGACGATGATGAATAATTTGCAGCAGCTTATTGATGATATTCATGGCGAACTTTCTTCTCATCTTAATGAGGGGAAGGTGGCTGATTATATTCCGCAATTGGCAAAAGTTCCTAAAAGTAAATTTGGCATTGCTATTACTACGCTTGAGGGTGAGGTTTTTACGGTGGGAGATGCGCAAGAGGCTTTTTCTATTCAATCTATTTCAAAACTTTTTACGCTGACTTTGGCGCTTGGAAAGGTGGGTGATGGGCTTTGGTCTCGGGTGGGGCGAGAGCCATCTGGTAGTAGGTTTAACTCTATTATTCAGCTTGAGAGAGAAAATGGTAAACCACGCAATCCATTTGTGAATGCGGGGGCGATTGCTATTACCGATGTAGTTTTGGGTGGCTCTGAGCCAAAAGAAGCGATTGGCGAAATTGTGCATTTTATGCGTTATTTATCGGGTGATGATAATATTATAATTGATTCAGCGGTGGCACAAAGTGAGCAAGCGACAGGGCATAAGAATTTTGCATTAGCGCATTTTATGCGTTCGCATGATGTGATTAAGCGTAGGGTTGATGAAGTCTTGGGCGTATATTTTCATCAATGCGCTTTGGCTATGTCTTGCGCTCAGCTCGCAAAAGCTGGGTTATTTTTGGCAGCGGCTGGCAAAAATTATATCACTGGATATAATGTGGTTTCGCCAATTCGAGCTCGTAGAATTAACTCACTTATGATAACTAGTGGGCATTATGATGGTTCAGGCGATTTTGCTTTTCGGGTTGGTTTGCCCGCCAAAAGTGGTGTTGGCGGTGGTATTTTGGCAATAGTGCCAAAAATCGCTTCTATCGCTGTTTGGTCACCGGGGCTTGATGATAATGGCAATTCGCTTATTGGCACAAAGGCGCTAGAGATGCTGGCGCGGCGGGCTGATTGGTCAGTTTTTGGCTAAATTTAATCCTCGCTCGTGCCAAATAATTTGCCCTTTTCTGCGTAAAGCACCAAGGCTAAAGCTGTTGATCCTGCAATGGTAAAACCGCTCACGAGCGGAGTGACTGAGCCATTATACATTTGCCCAATGATTAATCCAATTATTGCGCCGCCAAGGGTTTGCACAAAGCCAAAAGCACTGGCGGCAGTGCCTGCGACTTTGCCCAAAGGCTGCATTGATAATGAGTTCATGTTAGAAGTTGATAGCGAAAACATAAAAAATATTACACCCATTAATGAATAAAATACGATAAAGCTAAGCGTGGTTATTTGGCTTAAGATTGCTAGAGTTAAGCTTGATAGAATGAAGATAATTAATGAGATATGAGCGATTATTCTCATGCCTATTGTTTTCACAATGCGAGAGTTTATGAATGATGCGGTTGCCATAATCACGCCAATACCCGCCAATGCATAGGAAAATGAAAATCTATTACTTATTACAATTTTGAAACCGCCAAAAATTGAGGGTATAGTTAGCGGCCTGACATTTTTTGGGTCAAGTGTTTCTGGCAGGCGAAAATATGCCCATATTCCAACGATGATTCCCACTGTTGCTACAAAGACAAAAATTAACTGCCAAGAGCCACCGAATAGAATCAACTGTCCGATTCCCGGTGCAATGATTGGTACAATCATAAACACCATATATACAAGCGACATGACTTCAGCCATTGCTCGTCCTTCATATTTATCTCGCATTACTGCCATGGCGACTATTCTAAACACGGCAGTGCCTAGCCCTTGAATGAAGCGGAGTAATAATAATGAAGCAAAATTGGGTGCTATAATTGCGGCTAATGATGCGAGAATATATACAAAAAAGCCGATTATTAATGGCGCACGGCGACCGTATCTATCTGAAATTGGACCAAAAAATAAAATCGAAAGTCCAACTCCAATCATATAAGCGGAGATAATTAATTGCTGATCGTTGGCATTTGCAGTGCTAAAAGTTTGCGCAATTTGTGGCAGGGCAGGCAGCATAATATCTATTGCCAGCGCATTAAGGGCAATTAATGCGGCAAGCATTGTGATTAGCTCGAATTTTGATATATCACGCAAAGCTTTGCGTGAGCCGAATATTTTGCTCATAGAAGAATCCAAAAAATTGGGATTTATTATTTAATTTAAGCATGGGCGCAAAAGTTTGTTTTGGCAAGTGGGGTGTTAATAAGGTATCGTGGGTTTCTAGGAAAAGAAAATGGCTTGGTATTTGAAAATTAGAATTTTTGTTTTTTTGTTTGTTGCTTTGGCGTTTTGCATGCCAGTGCAGGCGGTAAATATTGCTTTTACGCCAAGTGAGAAGAATTTTGCTAACCCTGAGCGTGGTTTTTGGCGTATGGCGAGCGATGATTTTGCTCGCATTGAAAATGAAGATCTAAAATGGGTAGTTGAGGATAATCTTAAAATCATTTATGCGCTGGTTCGACTTGATCAATATCGCAATGTTGCTTTGCCTGATGAGTTTTTATCTCGTTTGCAAAATTCGTTTGATAAAAGTAAAATTGCGGGAGTGAAATTGATTTTACGCTTTGCTTATAATTACCCGAAAAATTCGCATGATTATGACAATGCAAAAGATGCGCCGCTTGAAATTGTTTTGAGTCATATCAAACAATTAGCGCCAATTATTAAAGTAAATGCTGATTTGATTTTAGTGTGGGAGGCAGGGTTTATTGGTGCTTGGGGTGAGGGGCATACTTCTTCAAATGGTTTAGAAAATTTAATGGCAAAAAAAGCTGTGCTTGACGCTTTGCGCGAAGTAGCGGGTAATGAGATATATTTAGCTTGGCGCTATCCTGCTGATTTAATGACATGGTTTCCAGTCATCAAAAAAACTACAAAAATTGGCATTCATAATGATTGTTTTTTATCTTCAAATACTGACGTTGGCACTTATGATGAAGATCAAGCGATAAGAAATAAACAACGAGAGTTTATTGCAAATTTGAGTGCTATAACGCCATTTGTTGGTGAAACTTGCGATGCTCAAAAAAGATATTCTCGCCTAGATTGTAAAGCAATTTTGCAAGAGGGGGCAATGTTTAACCTTGTTTCACTTGGTTTAGATTATGATAGGCGCTTTCATAAAAAGTGGAAAAAACAGGGTTGCAATGCAGAGGTGACAAACAAGCTTGGTTATCGAATTGAGTTGTTAGATGCTGATGCGCCAAATGAGTTGGAACAAGGCGAAGGGGGAGAGGTTTTTGTTAATCTGCGAAATTCTGGTTGGTCAAAAATGCACCGCTCTCGTGCGCTTGTTTTGATTGCCCGAAATAAAGTGAGCAAAGAGGAGTATAAATTTATAGCGGGTGATGTTGCGGATATTTTGCCCAATGAAATGATGGGAATTACCTTTGAATTAAATTTGCCCAAAGATGCTACAAAAGGAGAGTATGAATTATCTGTTTCTGCTCCTGATGCTTCGGCTCGATTGGCAAAAAATAGCGATTATTCTGTGCGCTTTGCCAATGAAAATAATGAGAAGCTGGGGCAGGGCTGGAATAATGAAGATGCTAGTTTTGCAATGGGTTTAGTGTTAGAGTTGCGTTAGTCTGCTTTGCCTTTAATTGTTTTATTGGGTGAATTTATTAAAATGGGCTAGGAATTGATTTTAAAAGATTGGGCGCATTATGGATCAACAAATTTTAGAGAATGGATTTAGCGAAAAGCAAAAAGAGCGAATAGCGACTCTTAAGAAAGGTTTTTTATTATCTGTAGTTTTTTTATCAGCATTTATTTTTTATATAGATTTTAATAATAATAATCTGTCATTTGATAGTTTTTTACTAATACTCACTGTTCAGGCTGTTTCTTTTGGGAGCTTTGCTTTACTTATTTATGTGAATTTTTTATCTTTAGTAAAACCTTTGCAAAAAATCATTCTATATATAGCTGATAGTCTATTTTTTGCGATTACTTTATCGCTCATTCTATCTCGATTAAGTATATTTAATGAGGGGGTGGGTTTTCTATTTGCTGCATCATTTTTAAGTTGGTTGCTTTTTAATATATTTGGAATAGGAGGTGTTGATTATAATCTTGGAATAAGTAGGTTTAACAAAGAGAAAAATAAGGCTTAACTCTTCAACTCCCCCTCAATCACATAAGCTAAAATATCAACCACTTCTTGCGGAGTTTTAGTAACCGCAAGTGCTGCCGCATCTACTTCTTTTAATGGGTGTTGGTGTTCGTCTTGATGCATCACAATAAGCGGAATATCTAAAGCGCTGGCAAAACCTGCATCAAATGCGGCATTCCATTGTTTATATTTTTCACCAAATCGCACCACAACAATGTCAGCCTCGCTAATTAAAGTGCGGGTGCGGATTGCGTTGATTTTGGCACTTTTATTATCGTGATGGAATTTGTTTTTTTCCGCTCCCAAAATCACCACGCCGCAATCGTCGCTATCTTTGTGATTGGTGTTAGGGGAGGTGAATTCTATTGGTAAATCCAACTCTTTTGCGCCTGCAATAATTTGCTCACGCCAATCTGAATGTATTTCACCTGAAAGATATATTGACCAGATTCTCTGCATCATATTAAGCCTCGCTTTATTTTTTAAGTCGCCGTTGGTCGCTTTGCTCCCGACCCCGACACCCCCGTGGTCTGTTTGTTTAAGTCGCCGTTGGTCGCTTTGCTCCCGACCCCGACACCCCCGCCATTTTAGTTTCTATAGTCGCCGTCGCATCTTGCCGATGCTTCCCCGACACCCCCGCCGATTGCTAGCCTTCGCTCTTAAAATTAATGCCTTCATTTGTCAGCAATGTTTGCAATTCGCCATCTTGGAACATTTCACGCACAATGTCTGCACCGCCAATAAATTCGCCTTTAATATATAGTTGTGGAATTGTTGGCCAGTTTGAATAATCTTTAATTCCTTGGCGTAGATCTTCATCTTCAAGAATATTGGCTGAGCCATATTCAAGCCCGAGATAGTTTAATATCTGCGATGTTTGACCAGAAAATCCGCACTGTGGAAAGTCAGGGCTGCCTTTCATGAATAAAAATACGTCGTTAGATTTGATAAGATTTTCGATTGTTGTGGTAATGTCGCTCATTTTGTTTTCCTTTGATTTTGCCGAGTTTAAGGCTCGGTAGGTGTTGTGTTATAATATAGTGATTAATATGCTTTTATGTAAATTAATGTAAAGTTGAAACATTACTGGATTGCGAGCCAAACCCGCAACAACATCGAGCACATAAAAAAATAATGCAATTTGTAATTTATTTCACCTCTTACTCTACGCTGGTCGTCAGCTGAAATGCGTGTAATTCGTCTGATCCAAGTTTGTCGCCCAATGCCTTATAAACCATTTGATGTTGGCGGACTTTTGGCATTCCTGTAAATGATTTTGAGATTACTTTGGCGGCATAATGGCGACCGTCTTCTGTTTGGGCGTTTACTGTTGCGTCTGGAATTGCCGCTTTAATTAGTCGCTCGATTTCTTCAATTTCCATTATATTTCTGCTTTCATAAATTCAGGAAACCAACCCTGAAATGCTTTTGTTAATTCGTCAACTGATATAGTGCGAGCTTCGCCCAGTTTCAAGTCAGTGCCGCCAGTTGTGCCAATTCTTTGCATGTCGATATTTAACTCGCTCGCCTTGCTTGATATTTTGCCATATTCACTTTGCTTAATTGTAAGAATATAACGCCCTTGGTCTTCGCCAAAAAAGCTAACAATTGAATTGTTATTTTTTGTTTTACCGCCGTTGCTCGCTTGCGCTCCCGACCCCGACACCCCCGTAGTTTGTTTGCTTAAGTCGCCGTTGGTCGCTAACGCTCCCGACCCCGACACCCCCGCCGGTGGTTGTGTAATAGTTGCGCCAATGTTTCCTGCCATTGCCATTTCAGCGAGAGCTATAGCTAAGCCGCCATCTGAGCAATCATGCACTGCAGTTGTAGTGCCGCTTAGAATTAACTCACGCACAAAGTCGCCTACTTGTTTTTCTTTTGCTAAATCTACATGTGGGGCTGTGCCTTCTATGCGGTCTTCAATCACACTTAGGTATGCTGATTGCCCCAAATGGTTGCCCCAAGTTTTGGGTGCGCCAACTAATAAAATCACCTCATCAGCCCCCTTGAAAGCAATGTTAGATGTCTGCTCCCAATCTGCTAAAATTCCAACCCCTGCAATGGTTGGAGTTGGGAGAATGCCAACGCCATTGGTTTCGTTATAAAGCGACACATTGCCCGAAACGATGG
>Ga0256834_1002778_pt1 | contig 10798 bp, 9 predicted proteins | sample 4281140metaG_FD_190536 | JGI IMG/M metagenome (GOLD analysis project Ga0256834, IMG submission 190536) | Hydrothermal vent microbial communities from East Pacific Rise, Pacific Ocean - 4281-140 | ecosystem: Environmental > Aquatic > Marine > Hydrothermal vents | place: Pacific Ocean: East Pacific... | reverse complement strand
TTTATTTAAATATATTATTCAACTAAATATTTCGTTCTGCAAACATAAACTAAATAGTTAGTTCAAACTAATTATTTAGTTGAAAGTTTATAAAAAAAGACCTTTTCGTTTTATGAAAAGGTCTTTTTTATAATTATTTTGAAGAGATGTTTTGACAAAACATCTTTTACAAATCTTTTAGAATTTAAAGTTAACACCAACACCAAACGCTTCTCTTATTTGAAAACCACTTCTTTGTGCATTATCATCATAAATTGCTTGAAAAACTAAGTTAGTTGTAATGTATTTATTAATTGGCATTACTAAATTCATAGTATAATCTACATCTACATTTTGTGGATCTTCTAAATAATTAGTATATAAATTTATTAAATTTTCCATAGAAATATTTTTCATTAAGTTTACTTTGTAATAACCCTGTAAAGCCGCTCCTAATTCAAAAGCAGAAGTTTTACCAGGATCTGTACCAAAAGTACCTGCAAATTCATCATGTACAATAATATATTTTGCTGCTGCTGGCGAAATATTAACTTTTAAATTATCTGACTTTTTCCATAACATACCAGGACCTGCTTGAAAATATACAGGAGAGAAAAAATGTGTGCCTCTTGTTGTTACATCTGTAGTAGTTGTTAATGGAATACCATTTTGTAATACTGGAGTATCATCATCATTTAATAAAGGTGTTTCTTCTTGTGAGGTTGTAAAACCAGCATCCATTTGAGTTCTCATATTAAAATAAGCAGAATAATACCATAATCCTTTTGCTTTTTTACCCACTAAAGAGTTAAATTCTAAACGGTCATTAGATTTTGTAAAGTTATCATCACCTTTATTTTTTAAAGCACCGTAATCTGCAATAAGTTTATTATCCCAAATTAAATCTCCTTTAACCATGTTAAAGTCGTAGTTTATTAAAACGTTTGCTAAAATATTAGCAACTCCACCGCCAGTCCATTCGTTGTTAAATGCAGATTGGTTAAATGTAATGGCCATATTTCCTCCTTTTGTCCAACCATCTTTTGGTCCTTCTTCTTTTTTGTCGTCTTGTGCAAAAGTTATAGTACTCGCTAATAATACAATTGCTAATAGTAATTTTTTAATCATAATTTTCTTTTTTAAATTTTGTTTTTATTCTTTTTCTGAATCCTAAAAATTCGGGTGCAAATATACATTTTTTTTTCAATAAGTAAATTGCTGAATAATAGAATGTTAATTAAAAAAAAGCAAGTTTATAATTCCTTTTTATGTGCAACTATTTTATATATAAAAATTATATTTTTAGGTAAAAGCAAATATTTTTTTATAAACATAGAGAGTAACTTAATACTCTCTTTTCTTTGTGTATTTGCGAATTTGTAAGATTAAAAAGATTGTCCTGTCCGTTTTTATCTGTGAGATACGCAAAAATAATTAATCAAAATAAAAAAAAGCATCTTCAATATGCTCGATAGTAGTTTCTTTATTATTTTTAATAATAGCGATGATATCAAATCTAACATCAACATCTAAATCTTTAGAAACTACGTAATAATCCATTGCTTTAACTAACAATTTAATTTTCTTTTTATCAACAGCATCTTGCGGATCTCCAAAATAATTGGATGATCTTGTTTTTACTTCTACGCAAACGAGTGTATCTTCCTTTTGTGCAATAATGTCTATTTCCGCTTTTTGAAAACGGTAATTTTTTTCGACTATTTTGTAGTTCTTTTTTAAAAGAAAATCGATTGCTATTTTTTCACCTGTTATTCCTAAATCGTAATGTTTGGCCATTTTAAAAAGGTAAAAGTATTAAGGTTAATGGTTAAAGTTTAGCGTTACGGAATTTGTAGTTACATTTAACACAACTTCTCTTCCGAATATTATGGGGTTATTATTATCTAAATGTCCTGCAGGAAAATTAAAACAAACAGGAAAATTATAATCTGAAACTATATTTAGAATAATTTCTTCGATAGTTTGTCCAAAATCAGGATTGTTTTTTTTAATTTTTGTAAAACTTCCTACTATTAAACCTTTACAATTTTTAAAATAATTATTTAGTTTTAAACTATGTAACATTCTGTCTATGTTATATTTATATTCACCGATATCTTCAATAAATAAAATAAAATTTTCTTTAATTGCGTATTTTGTTCCTAATAAACTTGCTATTATGGCTAAATTTCCACCTATAATTTTACTGGTTACTTTTCCTAATTTATTGTAGTTATTCGGTTTTATAGAATAACAAATATCTTCCCCGAAAAGGGTATTTTTAAAATTAGTAACAGCAGATTTATTTTCTAAAATAGTTTTAGTACTTGTTGGCATAAAACTATGTATGCTTTCAAAACCTAAATTATGTATTGCTTGATGAAAAACGGTAATATCACTATAACCAATGATCCATTTAGGGTGTTTTTTATATTGTGTAAAGTCTAATTTATCAATAATTCTAATACTTCCATAACCGCCACGAACACACCAAATTGCTTTAATAGATTTGTCGTCTAAAAAGTTTTGAAAATCTTGAACCCTTTCATTATCTGTACCAGCAAAATGGTGGTGTTTGTTAAATAGATTTTCTGCTAATTTATATTGTAAATTCCAACTTTTAATTAAAGTTAAAGTATCATTTAAATCTTTTTTTTCTTTTAAAAAACCTGCTGGTGCAATAATGCCAATAGTATTATTTTTCTTTAAAAACATCGATTTTTTTAATTTCTGTTAAAAGTACATTTAATTTTTCTTTTAAACCTTTTCTTAAAAATAATGTCCAATAAATATACTATATTTATAACTTTTACAGTTATCTATAATAAAACCACCAATTTATGCCAAACTGCAACACATCAGATTTAGGAGTTTTTGTGCCTGACGCATCAAATCCATGGAATAAAAAAAGAGTACAACACGTTTATAGAAGATTAGGTTTTGGAGCATCAGACATACAAATTACCCAAGCACTAGCACAAACACCTGCAGATTTTATTGATAATAGAATCAATCAATCTATTGCTTTAGGAGTAATGCCACCACCAATTTGGGCAAATATGGCTTTTGGTGATTATACAGATTTTGATACCGAGGTTGAACCCCAACATCAAGAAATGTATCTTCATTTTGAAAACGACATGTTAAACAATAGTTTACGTGGTAGATTTACTATGTTTTGGCACAATCATTTTGTAACAAAATTAGAAGATGTTTGGTGTCCATCTTGGCAATACGATTATTACCAAACCTTACATACTTATGCTTTTGGCAATTTTAAAGATTTTGTTAGAGTAATTGGTATTACACCAGCAATGATTGTGTTTTTAAACGGTTATCAGAACACCGCAGTAGAACCTAACGAAAATTATGCACGAGAATTTTATGAATTATTTACTTTAGGTGTTAATAATGGTTATACACAAAATGATATAGTACAAACCGCAAGAGCTTTTACTGGTTATACAGGTTATACAGATTTTTGTGCACCAATTACTTTTAACCCTAATGATTTTGACGATGATGCTGTAAACCTAAAAAATATTTTTAATCAAGAAGGAAATTGGGGTTATGATGATGTTATTGATATTTTATTTGAAGAAAAAGGAGATTTAGTAGCCAATTATATCTGTACTAAATTATATGCATATTTTGTTTCACCAGAAATAAATGAAAGTATAGTAACACAATTAGCAAATACATTTGTGGCTAATAATTTTGAATTAGCACCAGTTTATAGACAACTTTTTAAAAGCAATCATTTTTTTGATGAATTAGCCTTTGGTACAATTGTTAAAAGTCCGTTTGATGTTTTTAATTGTTTTTTAAACGATAGCGAGTTTTTTGTAAGCGAAGAAATGAAGTTAAATATTGTTTGGTTTAATGGTGAATTAGGTCAATTAATTTTTAATCCAACCGATGTTGCTGGTTGGCAAGGAAATCATGATTGGATTAATTCTAGTACATTAATTGGTCGTTGGCAAGGTTTTGAATGGTTTTTATGGAATATTTGGGATAACTACAACGAATCTTTAAGAACATTAGCTTTAAGATTTGTAGATATTACTGAAACCGATCCTGCATTAATAACACAATTAATTGTAGATCATTTTATTACTTCGGGTTTACAAACTCAAACAGATTACGATATAGCAACCGTTGTTTTTAAAGATCAAATACCTCAAAATTATTTTGATAATAATTTATGGAACTTATCTTGGGATGTTGCTCCATATCAAGTAATATTATTACTTTTTCATATTTCAAAATTACCAGAATTTCAATTAAAATAAGACCTATGTGTTTAGATAAAAAATTAAATAAAAATTCTTCCGATACATCGAAAGATAATCACGATAAAGAGCACGCAACTTGGAATAGACGTTCTTTTTTACAAGCTTTAGGTTTAACAGGTGCGGCATCTATTATGTTAGGTAAAGTACCAGTTTCAGCGGCAACAAAAACACCATTAAGTGCTGCGTTAACAACAAGCGATAATGATAGAGTGTTGATTATTATACGGTTAAAAGGCGGAAATGACGGTTTAAATACCGTAATACCACAGTATGATTATGATACTTACGCAAATTTAAGACCAACCATTAAAATACCAAGTTCAGAATCGTTTGCTTTGTCAACCGATTTTAGAATGCCAAATTACATGCAAGACATGCAAGATTTATGGAACAATGGAAAAATGAAAATTGTACATGGTATTGGTTATCCTAATCAGAATTTATCACATTTTGCTTCAGCAGACATTTGGTCTAGTGCTGGTAATAATGGCGATAGTGTTCAAACAGGTGTTTTTGGACGTTATTTTGAAAATTTATATCCAGATTATTTATTAAATCCGCCAGAAATTCCACCAGCAATTCAGATTGGTAGTTTAAGTAATTTATTATTTTCTGGTGAAGATGCTGGTTATTCGTTTTCGGTTGCAAACCCAAATCAGTTAGAAACTATTGCTCAAAATGGTACTGCTTATGATGTTCAAAATTTGCCATCTTGTACTTTTGGTGATCAATTAGGTTGGATTCGTTCTGTAGTAAATACAACGTATACATATGCAGGTGTAATTCATGAAGCTTATAATAATGGTTCAAATAATGCCAATTATAACGAATCGAATATTGCCAAACAATTAGCCATTTGTGCTAGATTAATAAAAGGAGATTTAGGTACAAAAATCTATATGGTTACGGTTGATGGTTTTGATACACATGCAGATCAATTAATTAGACATCAAGAATTAATGCAAGATGTTACTAATGCGATAACTAATTTTTTTCAAGATTTAGATGATACTGGCGTTGGAGAAAATGTGTTAGCGATGACTATTTCTGAATTTGGTAGAAGACCAAAAGAAAACGCGTCTAATGGTTGTGATCATGGCGCAGCAAGTACTATGCTATTGTTTGGTGCAGGTTTAGATGGCAATGGTTTTATTAATACGCATCCAAGTTTAACAAATTTAGACGAAGATGAAAACTTAATACCATCTACAGATTTTAGAAGTGTATACGCAAGTATTTTAGAAGATTGGTTGTGTATAGACGCAACGGTTGTAAACGATTCTTTATTAGCTAATTATACTAGATCAGATTTAGGTGTTATTTGTAACGGAACAGTTGGAACAAATGATTATATAAGTAATAAATTTATACACAAACCTATTTATAAAAATGATTCTGTTTATGTTGATTTTACAGTAAATAATGCAAGTCTTGTTACGATAGAATTAATTAATGTTTTAGGAAAAAGTTTAGGTGTTGTTTATAATGAAAGAATTTTATCTGGTAATTATCAAATTAATTTAAATCCTAACGGAATAAAATATACTATTGGTCAATATTTTTATCAGATAAATATTAATGGTCAAAAGTATAGTAAATCTATTGTTTTTGTGAAGTAAATTAAACCTTTTCTGTTTTTTGAGGTCAAAATAACACGAACTCAAAATTTATATTATGAAACGTTTAATTCTAATTAGTACCATTTTAATTTTTGTATTAACACAATCTTGTATTGTACATACAAAACCAGTACGCCATCACAAAACAAAAATTGTTTATATAAAAAAAGCGCCTAGAAATCATAAAATAGTGAAAATAAAAGGCAAAAAGTATTATTATTTTAATGGTAAACACCACCGAAAAACCAATAGAGGTTTTATAGTTGTTAGAATTAGATAAAAACACTTTTTTTGAAGTAAAAAAATTAAGACAAAAGTCCGAAGTTATTATAACTTCGGACTTTTGTATTTTTAAGAATATATATATTAATCTCTAGATAAAAAGATGCTTAAAATGTACCAAAATAATAACATTAATGAAGCAAATAAACCTAAAGCAGCAGACACGTATTGATCTGTAGAATATTTATGAACCAAGTTAGAAGTTTGATATAAAATAGAACCAGCAGCAAGAACAATCATCCCAACCGAAAACCAAAGGCCAAGGTTAAAACCAAATAACAATCCTGCAACAATTAATCCTATTGCAATAAAAAAACCAATGGTTAAAAATCGTTTCATAAATGAAAAATCTTTACCTGTAAAAAGTACTACCGCAGATAAACCTGTAAATAAAGATAAGGTTAAAACAGCAGCTTGTTTGATTAAATCTGGTCCTTCTGCCATATTCATTGCAATGTAAAGCATTGGTATAAAGATAAATGCTTCCGCAACTATATAAATAAAATAACCTAAATATTGTTTGTTTCTATCGTGACTTTTTATTGCCATTCGTTCTGCAAAAGAAGTCGCTAACATAAAACCACCAAGCATTAAAAACCACATTTTACCTTGTGTTAAAGACAACGCAAAATTTACTAGAGTTTCAGAACTTAGCATAAAATATTCCACAATAACAAATGCTAAAACACCATAAGCAACATGTGCATAGGTTTTTTTATAAAATGCAATTCTATCTGTTTCTTCTAAGGCATTTAATTGAATGTAATTTTCCATATATTTATATTTTTAGCAAATATAGTTATTAATTTTCTAAAGTAAAAAGTTGATTTTTGTAAAAAACAAAGAGAAAAACACTTAATTTACGATGCTTTTACACTAAACAAATTTGTTATTTTTTTATAAATCTCTTAGTATAAATATTGTTTTCCGAGAAAATGCGCAGCATATAACTACCAGTACTTAATTCGAAAACAGGAAAAGAATATAAATTATTCATTTCATTTTCATGAATTTTATGGTAATTAACAATTTGTCCTAATTCATTAATTATAGCATAAGCAGTAATTCTATCATTCTGATCGGTTAATTTAGCAGACATATAAACACCATTTGATGGATTTGGAAATAATGAAAATCCGTTTTCTAAATCAAAATCATTAACTCCAGCACCTTCATCAACCACTACAAATTGTCCCATCATTCCACCATCTTCATGAGTTAACATATGACAATGATACATAAATGGTATTGTTTCATCTGCAAAGTCATCAAACTTAGTAATTACATTAATTACTTGACCTGGACGTAATAAGATAGTGTCTTTCCAACCTTCTAAATATGCTGCTGGCGGATTACCATCAACATCTAATATATTAAATTGAATATCGTGTATGTGAAAAGGATGTGCAGAAGGTGTTCCATTTTGAATAGACCAAATTTCTGTATTTCCTAACGGAATAGTTACGTTTATAACATTCATATCCATAGAAACATTATTAATTGTAAAATCACCATTTAATGCATCTAAACCTCCAATAACCGAACTAAGAGAAAAATTTCTTGTAAAGTCAGAGTCACTTTCTAAATATGGTGTAATAGTAACTAATGAATTTGGTATTGTAGTTACTGGGTTTGCAGTTTGTGCAATAACATTAAGTTGTAAAATATTAAAATCTGTTCCGTTTAACGGATTCGGGTTATAATTATCAAGTACCATCGAGGTAGAAGCACCAGGAAATGTAGCACCATTTATTCCGTTTTGTAATTCCGAAGCATAACTCATTAATTGTAGAGTTTGCCCTTGCATACCTGTTAAATCTACTAGTATTTCAGAACGCTCACCATTGCTTAATCTTAATCTTGTTAATGCTACAGGACTTTCTTTTAAACCGCCATCCGTAGCGATTTGGTAAAAAGTTAAATTACCAGAAAAACCAAAATTAAAAGTTCTTTGCGAAGATCCGTTTAAAAGTCTTAAACGAACTACTTGTGCAGGAACATCGACCATAGGATCAACAGTTGCGTTTACCATTACGGTATCATCATTATTTGTAGGATGTACAATTTGAAAACCAGCATCAAAATCTTTTGTTTGTATTACTAACGGAATATCATCTACACCATAAGTTCTTGGTAAATCTAAAGCGGCTTCTTCAGCATCTCTAATAATAATTAAACCTGCAAGACCATTAGAAACATGCTCATCAGTTTTATCGATTAAATGCGGGTGATACCAATAAGTAGCCGCTTTATTATCTACGGTAAATTGTGGATTCCAAGTTGTATTTGGTTGAATAATAGTATGTGGTCCACCATCATTTTCGGCAGAAATGTGTAAACCGTGCCAATGAATTGTTGTTGGTTCTCCTAAATTATTAGTTACATTTATATTTAAATCATCACCATTATTAAGAATTAATGTTGGTCCTAAAACATTACCGTTTGCACCCATAGTTGCCGTATTTTCACCAGCAAAAAATTGATGTGTTCCGTTTTGTAACGTTAAATTAATATTTGTACTTTCAATTGTTGTCGGAATTAATAATTGATTTTGTGCAACTGTTATTAGACACGAAATAAATATTAATAGAGTAATTAAATTTTTCATAATTAATGGTTTATATTTTTTCAAAAATAAAAAAATTAGATGAATTATTTAGCAATAATAAACTTCTTTTGATAAATAGCACTCTCGGTAAATAATTTTAACATATAAATACCAGAAGCATATTCAAAAATGGGTAAAGAATACATATTGTTTATTTCATTTTCATGAATCTTATGATAACCAACAATTTGCCCCAAACTATTTACCACAGCATAGGATCTTATATTATCTATATCTTCATTTAATTTAACCGTTATATAAGTATTTTCGGAAGGATTTGGAAAAATTGAAAAACCATCATTTAAATATAAATCTACAGTACTCGCATTTGGGTCAACAACTACAAATTGCCCCATCATTCCACCATCTTCATGGGTAAGCATATGACAATGATACATATATGGTATTGTGTCATCTGCAAAATCTTCGAATTTTGTAATAACTTTAACCGAACCTTGACCCGAAGGAACTAAGACAGTATCTTTCCAACCTTGTAAATAGGCAGGTACATTAGTACTACCATTATACTCTATAATATTAAATTGAATATCGTGAATATGAAACGGATGAGATATCGCAGAATTATTTTGAATAGTCCAAATTTCGGTATTATCTAATGGTATAGTAACATTTATTGTATTCATATCCATAGACACATTATTTACAGTAAAATTCCCATTTAACTGTTGAAATCCACCAGTAACAGAACTTAGTGTCATTGATCTAGATTGATTTGAGTTAGTAGTTAAAAATGGCGTGTAAGTTACTAATGAGTTTGGTATAGTTGTTACAGCATTAGCGGTTTGAGCAATAATAGTAAGTTGTAGAATATTAAAATCATTCCCATTTAATGGATTAGGGTTATAACCAGTTAATGGCATACTTGAATTCATTCCTGGTGAAGAACTACCATAAATACCATTTCCAAATTCAGAAGCATAACTTATTAACTGTAATGTTTGCCCTTGCATACCAGTTAAATCAACTAATATTTCAGTTCGTTCGCCTGGAGCAATTTTTAATCTTGTAAGTGATGTAGGTGTATTTTTTAAACCACCATCCGTTGCTATTTGATAAAAAGTTTTATCACCTGTAAAACCTAAATTAAAAACTCTTTGTGAGGATCCGTTTAATATTCTTAATCTTATCACTTGTGCAGGCACGTCTTTAAACGGATTTAAAGTTGCATTTACCATTAACACATCGTCACTGTTTGAATCGTGAATTATTTGATTATTAGCATCAAAATCTTTGGTTTGTATAATTAGCGGAATATCATCAATTCCATAAGTACGTGGTAATTCTAACGCTGCCTCTTCATCATCTTTAATTATTAACATACCTGCTAGACCTTTACTAACATGTTCGTTTGTAAATTCATGTAAATGCGGGTGATACCACATTGTAGATGCTTTATTCATCACTTCAAATTGCGGATTCCAAGTAGCACCTGGATCAATAACCGTATGAGGTCCACCATCATTAGAAGCCGAAATATGCATACCATGCCAATGTATTGTAGTTGGTTGCCCTAAATTATTGGTTACATTAATATTTACATTAGATCCTTTTTGCATAATAATTGTTGGCGCTAAAACATTTCCATTTGCTCCCATTGTGGCTGTGGTTTGACCTGTAAAAAACTGGTTAGTTCCATTTTGTAAAGTCAAGTTAATATTTGTACTCTCAATTGTTTGAGGTATTAGTAATGGGTTTTGTGCGCTTAAAGAAATAAAAATGCTTAAAAACAGAACAGTTGTTAGATTTTTCATAATAAAATAGTTTAAATAATTAGTCAAATTTATATTAATACCTTTAGTACATGACAAAAACACAACTTACTGATTATTAATAAATTAAACGTCAAATAATTAGTTTAAAACATTGATATTCAGCATATTAGTAGAATAATTTCAAAGATTTTACTAATGCAAAATACCAATGTTAATCCCAAAAGTACTGAATTAATATCAATTTTAGACACACAATTTAAAGGAAAATTAAATTTAGCAAGA
>Ga0256834_1002777_pt1 | contig 10799 bp, 5 predicted proteins | sample 4281140metaG_FD_190536 | JGI IMG/M metagenome (GOLD analysis project Ga0256834, IMG submission 190536) | Hydrothermal vent microbial communities from East Pacific Rise, Pacific Ocean - 4281-140 | ecosystem: Environmental > Aquatic > Marine > Hydrothermal vents | place: Pacific Ocean: East Pacific... | reverse complement strand
TAACTAGGGCTAAGTCGTAACAAGGTAGCCGTACCGGAAGGTGTGGCTGGAACACCTCCTTTCTGGAGATCTTGCCCGTTGGTTTGTTTCTTTTTGCTTTCTCTTTTTCATAAGGGGGATTAGCTCAGCTGGCTAGAGCGCCTGCCTTGCACGCAGGAGGTCATCGGTTCGACTCCGATATTCTCCACTATTATAAGTTGAGAGTTAAGAGTTTTAATTGAGCTTTCATCCATTTTATAAACAACGAACGAGTTGTTTTGTTTTCATTGATATTAGGATTGTAAAGATCCACTAAGCTAGATGCTTAAGAAGTATAAATAGATGAGCCATTTATTTATAAAGACTAAGCTGTTTACTGGCAGAAAAGTTCATTGACATGTTGAGTAGAGAATTAAATTGAGTACAGATAGTAGAATATATTAAAAAAAGTAAGCAAGGGCGTATGGAGGATGCCTAGGCTCTTAGAGGCGAAGAAGGACGTGATAAGCTGCGAAAAGCTACGGGGATCGGCACACACGAATTGATCCGTAGATATCCGAATGGGACAACCCGGCATGTTGAAGACATGTCACCTTAATTTATTGAGGAGCTAACCCGGAGAACTGAAACATCTAAGTACCCGGAGGAAAAGAAAACAATTAGTGATTCCGCAAGTAGTGGCGAGCGAACGCGGATTAGCCCAAACCAGAGTAGTTACGGCTGCTTTGGGGTTGTAGGACTGCGATATCTGACATGTAAATGAACTTGAACTGACTGGGAAGTCAGGCCATAGAGGGTGAGAGCCCCGTAAAGGTAAGTTTGCACGAAGTAGCAGTATCCTGAGTAGGGCGGGGCAGGTGAAACCCCGTTCGAATCTGCCGGCACCATCCGGCAAGGCTAAATACTCCTAAGAGACCGATAGTGAACTAGTACCGTGAGGGAAAGGTGAAAAGTACCCTGAATAAGGGGGTGAAATAGTACCTGAAACCATACGCTTACAAGCGGTTGGAGCTCCGATTAATCGGGGTGACAGCGTGCCTTTTGCATAATGAGCCTACGAGTTACTCTTCTCTGGCAAGATTAAGTCTTTAAGAGACGTAGTCGAAGCGAAAGCGAGTCTGAATAGGGCGATAAAGTCAGGGGAGGTAGACGCGAAACTTGGTGATCTACCCATGACCAGGTTGAAGCCGCGGTAAAACGTGGTGGAGGACCGAACCAGTTGACGTTGAAAAGTCTTTGGATGAGTTGTGGGTAGGGGTGAAAGGCCAATCAAACTGAGAAATAGCTCGTACTCCCCGAAATGTTTTTAGGAACAGCGTGCGGGTTTATTCTTATAGAGGTAGAGCTACCAATAGGACTAGGGGGAGTCAAATCCTACCAAATCCTGATGAACTCCGAATGCTATAAGATTTACCGTGCAGTGAGGGTTTGGGTGCTAAGGTCCAAATCCGAGAGGGAAAGAACCCGGACTAACAGCTAAGGTCCCAAAATGTATACTAAGTTGAACTAAGGTGGTCCAGTTGCTTAGACAGCCAGGATGTTGGCTTGGAAGCAGCCATTCATTTAAAGAGTGCGTAACAGCTCACTGGTCGAGCGACAGGGCATCGATGATAATCGGGCATAAAGTATACTACCGAAGCTTTAGACTCCGAACTTGATTCGGAGTGGTAGGGGAGCATTCTAACATCAGTGAAGCCGTCTGGTAATGGGCGGTGGAGAGGTTAGAAAAGCAAATGTAGGCATAAGTAACGATAATGCGGGCGAGAAACCCGCACACCGATAGACTAAGGTTTCCACGGCAATGCTAATCAGCCGTGGGTTAGTCGGGTCCTAAGGCGAACCCGAAGGGGGTAGTCGATGGATAATGGGTTAATATTCCCATACTAGCTATAAGAGTGATGGAGTGACGGAGTAGTGAAAGTCCCGCCCCGAGACGGAATTCGGGGTTGAAGGGTGTAGGTATTGGTTGCATAGGTAAATCCGTGCGACTAGCTGAACCTGATAGTACCACAATGCTACGGCAGCGTGGATAGTGGACCTAATCAGACTTCCAAGAAAACCTTCTAAACTTATCTTATAGCTACCCGTACCGTAAACCGACACAGGTAGTCAAGGAGAGAATCCTGAGGTGCTCGAGTGATTCATGGCTAAGGAACTAGGCAAAATAGCCCTGTAACTTCGGGAGAAGGGGCGCTTCCTCACCTTCGGGTGAGAAGCCGCAGTGAAAAGGCCCAGGCGACTGTTTAGCAAAAACACATGGCTTTGCGAAATCGAAAGATGAAGTATAAGGCCTGACACCTGCCCGGTGCTGGAAGGTTAAGGGGGGATGTTACCCCGGATTTATTCCGGGGGAAGCATTGAACTGAAGCCCCAGTAAACGGCGGCCGTAACTATAACGGTCCTAAGGTAGCGAAATTCCTTGTCGGGTAAGTTCCGACCTGCACGAATGGTGCAACGATCTGGGCACTGTCTCAGCCATGAGCTCGGTGAAATTGTAGTCGCGGTGAAGATGCCGCGTACCCGCAACGGGACGGAAAGACCCCATGAACCTTTACTACAGGTTCACATTGGTATTGGGTAAATGATGTGTAGGATAGGCGGGAGACTCTGAAGCTGTGCCGCTAGGTATGGTGGAGTCGTTGGTGAAATACCGCCCTTTATTTATCTGATGCCTAATCCCTTTCGAGGGAGACAGTGTGTGCTGGGTAGTTTGACTGGGGTGGTCGCCTCCAAAAGAGTAACGGAGGCTTTCAAAGGTACCCTCAGCATGTTTGGTAATCATGCGCAGAGCGCAATAGCATAAGGGTGCTTGACTGTGAGACCTACAAGTCGATCAGGGTCGAAAGACGGATATAGTGATCCGGTGGTTCCGTATGGAAGGGCCATCGCTCAAAGGATAAAAGGTACTCTGGGGATAACAGGCTGATCTCCCCCAAGAGCTCATATCGACGGGGAGGTTTGGCACCTCGATGTCGGCTCGTCACATCCTGGGGCTGGAGAAGGTCCCAAGGGTTGGGCTGTTCGCCCATTAAAGTGGCACGCGAGCTGGGTTCAGAACGTCGTGAGACAGTTCGGTCCCTATCTGTTGTGGGCGTAAGAAGTTTGAGAGGATCTGACCTTAGTACGAGAGGACCGGGTTGGACTAACCTCTGGTGTATCGGTTGTGGCGCCAGCTGCATTGCCGAGTAGCTACGTTGGGACGAGATAAGCGCTGAAAGCATCTAAGCGCGAAACTTACCTCAAGATGAGACTTCTTTATAAGGGTCGTTAGAGACGATGACGTTGATAGGCTGCAGGTGTAAAGGTAGAAATACCAAAGCCGAGCAGTACTAATTACCCGTAAGCTTTTTTTACAGTCTATCTGTAGTTAATTTATTCTCTTGCTTTACATGTCAAAGATATTATAGTCGTGTTGATACAAATAATTGATATTATTTGTTAGTGACTAAAGATTACATGGTGATTATAGCGAAGGTGTCCACCTCTTTCCATTCCGAACAGAGAAGTTAAGCCCTTCAGCGCTGATGGTACTGCCATAACAGGTGGGAGAGTAAGTCGTTGCCAGCTTTTATTATGCTTCCTAGCTTTAGCAGAGAAGTGTTACAAAGGGTTATTGCCGCATAGGCTTTAACCCTTTTTTTATGGACAAATCTGAGGTTTATTTTCGAGCAGACATATTTGGCAACTTCATTTTTAACTTAGTGCCTTTGTTTAGTTCTGACTCAATAGATACGTTACCTTTAAGTTTTTGAATAGTTTCTTTAACAATATAGAGGCCAAGACCAGACCCAGCATTTTGATCTGTGGCCCTAAAGAACATCTTAAATACATCACTTTGGTATTTTTTCTCAATGCCATTACCACTGTCTTGAATATCTATTTTTGCGTGCCCATTTACAACTTCAATATCGATATCAATTTTAGTATTAGCAGGGTCGCTATACTTAATAGAATTACTAATAATATTATTGAAAATTATTTTCATCCTACTCATATCTGAATAGAATATTTTGTCTTGGTGTAAGTGGAAATTCGGTTTTGGAGGAATTGAGTTCATTGAGAATTTTAGATAATCGAAAGTTTCATTAACTAATTGTTCGAAATCTATTTTCTCCCTCTTGGGTTTAATTCTTGCATTTTTTGTTAATTCAATAATGTCTTTAATAAAATTATCTTGTGTTATTGCGCTTTTTTCTATTTGTTTAATGCAAGCTAATACGTTGGATTTAGAATTATCATTCTTAGCAATATTAACTAATCCTAGTATAGATGAAATTGGAGCTCTTAAATCATGGGATACTTTATACACAAAATTGTCTAGTTCTTCATTGGTCTTACGAAGTTCATCGTTAGCGATAAGAATTTTTTTCTCTGTTTTTTCTCTCACCTTAATTTCGTTTGCAAGTTGAAGTGTTCGTTTATCAACAGCCACTTCTAAGTTTTCGTTAAATAGAGCTAATTTATTACTTGCTACTTGTCGCTCATAAATTGCTGTGGAGAGGAGTACTACTGTTATTCCTATTACTAATATGAATAATTGTAAAATAAGTAAACTCTCTTCGGGAACGTCTAATATGAATGGACCTGAAGAGTTTATTGTTATGTAAGTTGAGAATATTGATATGGCAACAACTACAAGGGTTGCCATTTGAATATTTGATCGAAATGATACCCAAAATAAAAGGGGTATGATCAAAAAAGGGAACGAACGTTCTAAAGCAACTGGTAAATCGGATTTATTCATTACATATAGAAGAGCACCAATAGCACATAAATAAGTAACTGATTCTATAATTCCTTTCCAACTAAAGGAAACTCGAGCACTATTCTTAAACCAAGCTATTATTAAGTTTGTAAAAAGCCATATACCTATTAGTTCCGATAGATAATTTGACAACAGAATTTTGGTAAATACGCCTGCAGTTGGAGTTTGCAAATAATAGATTCCGAGAGTGTATGTTAAAGCTCCAATTATTGCTACCAACATGGATATTCCTAATAGAATAAAGGTTCCTGAAGTTTTGTTATGTGGGGTTACCTCTGGTGTTATAAACAAGTTATATAGCTTAAGCCCAATAAGTGCTTCGAAAACGTTAGCAACACTAATAGTTATGATTACAGAAACAACGTCTATACTAATAGCAATTCCTTGTGTAGTAAATACAATTATATAGGTAATGAGAGAGCCTATAAAAATAGCTGGCCAAATACGGTAACCTAATAAAATAGTTAATGCAAATGCTATGCCAGATGGAGCCCAAATTGGGTAGCTACTTATGTCATTAAATACTAACCATAAGCCAAGTTGTGCTGCTAATAAGTAAAGTGCTACAACTCCAATAATTTTAAAATCAGTACTGCCAACTAATGCTTTGAGTGCATTAATTTTTAACATATAGAGTATAAAACTAAGAAAAATGTGGCTTTTAGCCAAATAAGCTTTAATCTATTACTTTAACTAAAAATTAATTACAAAATTGGTTGATATAGTTTAGAGCTTTACTTTCACCCATTTGTAATGCCCTATTAAAATCATCACAGCCATCATAAGGTTTATTACCATGCACTAAGGACATGCCTCTTAATAATAAGGTTTGCCTTAATTTTAAATTGAGGGGATTGTTTGGTTTGATTTCTGACTTTGATTTAATTATATCCTTAAAAATTAAATCAATACAGGTTGAATAGTCTTGGTATGCTTGCTCATACCTTTTTAAATTGTAGTAAACATTTCCCCTAAGTTGGAAATAAATTATCGAATTTTTATTAATTTCAATGGCTTTGCTAATATCATTTAAAGAAGACCTAAAGTCTTCCATAACGAACCGAACTACTGCTCTTTGGTGATAATATGAATCTTTGGTATTATCCAATTCAATTGCCTTATTAATATCTATGAGTGAAGATAGGTTTTGCTTGTTCTTGAGCTTATAATCACTTCGATTATTATAGTATCTGCCATTTTTTGGGTTAAGTGCTATTGCCTGGTTTAAAGCTAAGATAGCATTTTTAAAATCACGTTTTAGTGATTTTGGATTTAATGTGTGAGCATAATAGAAAGCCTTGAGCTCGAATAAATCTGAATTTGTAGGCTCAATACGGATAGCTTCATTAACATCGTTTAAAAGATAATTTCTATGGTCTTTTAATTTATAATGAAGGGCGGCCCTTTTAAGATAAATACTAGCTTTGTTCGGATTGTAAAGAATGGCCAGGCTATACTGGCCTATTGCCTTCCTATCTTCTTTTCTTAATTCAAAAATTTCTCCTTTTAATGCGTATGGCGCTGAAAATTTTGGAGAAAGTTTAATGGCACTGTCAAGTTCAATCAAGGCCAAATTTAAGCTATCTTTTTTAATGTACTCTTTTGCAGTAATGTAATGTACTCGACTGGTTTCTTGAGCCAAACTGTTTTTTGATAACAGTAATAAGAGGGCTATGGTTAAGAATAAAAAGAGTATATTTTTCACAAGGGCGTAATGATAGTAAAAGTAGATGATTATTGAACCCAATGGTCTTATTTTTTTATAACTTGGCAGAAAAAAAGGAAAGTGGAAGTATTAATTTTTATTGGAGGGTTGATAACAGGAGGAGTATTAGCTTATTTTTTTAGTAGTAAGGTTGCACAACAAAAACTAGACAACCTAACTTCTAAAATAGACGAGGATAACACTGGTCGTGCTAAAATGGATAATGAACTTAAAGAAGGGAGAGATAGGATTATTTTTCTAGAGCGAGAACTGGCTAAATCAGAAGCTGATAATAGAAATTTAGAAATACGTTTTGTTGAAGAAGCTAAGATGATGGAAACTCGGTTTGAGAACTTAGCCAATAAAATTTTTGAAGAAAAGAGTAAGAAATTCACAGATCAGAATAAGTCGAACTTAAAAGATTTATTAGGACCGCTTAAAGAGAGAATTGTAACATTTGAGCAAAGAATTGAAAAGTCGAATAAAGATAGCTTAGAGTGGAATGCAACTTTAAGAGAACAAATTTCTGCCTTAAAAGAGTCAAACTTACAAATGACTAAAGAAGCTGAAAATTTAACGAAGGCTCTAAAAGGTGATTCGAAAATTCAAGGAGATTGGGGAGAACTACAGTTAGAGCTTTTGCTGGAAAAGGCAGGACTGGAAAAAGAAATTCATTTTACAACGCAAAGTGCTATTAGAGATGATGAAGGAAACCTTAAGCGGCCTGATTTTATTATTAATTTACCAGAAGAGAAACATTTAATAATAGACTCAAAAGTTTCGTTAACTGCCTATGAAAGATACGTTGGAGAAGAGGATGATGAGAATGGACTAGTTTATTTAAAGCAACATTTGGCTTCCATACGTGAAAAAATCAAAGAGTTGAGTGAAAAGAACTATCAAGATTTATATGGTTTGAATGCGCCAGACTATGTAATGATGTTTATTCCAGTTGAGCCAGCTTTTCATCTAGCTGTGCAGAACGATGATTCGCTTTATAATTATGCGTTGGATAAAAATATAATATTGGTTACAACAAGCACTTTGCTTGCTGTTATGCGAACCGTTGCTTATATCTGGCGGCAGGATAAGCAGACAAAGCATGTGCTGGAGATTGCAAGAGTTGGAGGGACACTTTATGATAAATTTGAAGGTTTTACGCAAGATTTAATAAAAGTAGGTAAATCGTTGGATGCTACTAAAACGAGTTATCAAGATGCCATGGGTAAACTTACTGAAGGAAAAGGGAATTTAGTAAGCCAAACGGAAAGACTAAAAGAATTAGGAGCAAAGGCTAAAAAATCAATTAATCAAAAGTTGTTGGATAGGTCTGAAGGTAGTTTAGAATAACTTGTTATTGGCTAATTATAAAAGACCTTGAAATATCAACTTGGTTGCCAACAAGCCGTGCAAAATACATGCCGTTTTGAAGATGTAGAGTTGTTATTTCAAATGTTTGATTTAACGCATTGGAAATAACCTCTTCGTACACAAAGCTACCTTGTGTATTATAGATCAACAATTTAGCTGGCTGAACTTCAGCGAGGTTGAAACTTATATTTACAAAACCATTACTTGATGGATTTGGATAGGCTGTAATTGTATTTTCATTTAATTCTAAAGGTGTAATAATGTTTGAAGCGTAGAGTTCAATCTTGTTGACAAAGGCATTATTGCCTTTTGCACTTATTAGTTCAATAACAACTTGTACGTTTTCAATTCCACTATAATCTGTTAAATCAACATAAATATTTTTCCAGTCAGAAGGCTCATTTGGTTGCCAAGGAGTTGTTGTAAAGCTTGTTGCAAGTTTTTCGCCACCTTGAATAAAGAGTGTTTCATACGTTGCACCACAATCTTTAGAAACCTTAACTTTTAACAATTCTTCATCGAACCCATTATAAGCATAGGCAAAATCGAAATGCATGGATGCTGAGTTAAGGAGACTTAAGTCTAGTGGTGGTAAAACAATCGTTTCAGATAATCCTTTGGTTAAGCTATTTGAAGCAATAAATTCTAATTGATTATTATTGAGATTCCAGCCGATGTTACTATTTTCTTTATTTCCTGTTAAAAACCAGTCAGTAGTCAGACTTTCATCTTTAAATTTTTCTCTTAATGGAATTTGAGTTGGAGTACTAGGAGAAACAACTGTTTGGGTAAAGCTATTATTTGCTATATTGTCATCTTCTGAAAGTGTAACAGTTAATTCCGCAGTACCTTGAAACGAAATTGTAGGCAGCACTAAATCAATACGTTCTCCGGGCAATAGATTTAACCCAGGGTAAGTAATAGTTGAGATAGTGGATGCTTGTGAGGTTGTTAAAATTAAGTCATTTAATGTGGTTGAACCTTTGTTTTCTACTTCTATTAATACTTCTTCCTCTATTGCACAATTGGTTGCAGGGCTCCTTAAACCGGTTAAGGCAATGTCGTTATAATTATTATTTTCTACTCGAATGTTATCGAATAAAATGCGATTTCCACCAGATGATTCTCCAATAAATGAAAAGATAACTTCTTGATTAGAATAATTGGAAAGATCGATTTGAATATGTTGCCAATCTTGGGCTCCAGAAGGGTAGAACGCAACAGGGCTATTAGCGGTAGATAAGTTTTTGCCAGAAGCATTAAATAATATATCATCAAATGTATTTCCACAATCAGTTGATATTTTTACAGATAATTTATCTTCAACATCTCGGTAAGCGTATGCGTAATCGAATAATAGTTTTGGCGAATTTGCTCCAAGTAAAAGTTTTGGAGAAATGTAAGCATCAGCCCGAGTTTCAGAGTTGTAAAAGTTAAACACCGCTGAGTTATTAGTTACTGAATAAAAAATAGATTGCTCTCTTTCTAAAACACCCAATTCCTGATTCGTTCGCACAGTCCACTGTGGGTTATTCGTAGAAAAATCTTCAAGTAAAGTTGAGACTGTTTCTGCTCTTAAACTTGTAACCTGAACTGAGTTATTATCTTCATTAATATCAGGGAAACTGTTAATTGAGTTTATAATAGCTTTAAAGTTGAGGTTGCCAAACTCGGATAAATTAACTGGGTTAAATATTAACTCTGTAGATTGATTTGTGCCTAAATCCACAATAAAATCTTGATTGGCCAACAATATATCGTTGATAAATAATGAAGCATTTACAAGGTTAATATTGCTAATGCCCACATTTTTAACCAAAAAACCAGATGAAATCTGAGAACCACAAATACCCAGACCTGGAGAGGTAAACTCAATAGCTGCAAGGTCTTCGCTATCGGGAGGATAAAGACCTGGAGATTTTGTAAGGCTTAGCCTTCTTGGGCTGTTTTCCATTATAATGACCATTCTGTCTTTTTGGTCAACACTAAAAATGTTCATGCAGTTATCATCTACATAATCCATATAGTTCATAAACATATTTTGGTTACCACATGAAGTTGTGGATGCTCCTAATGTTGGGCATCCTGTATAATTATCTTCAGCAATTGGGGTGTCATTTACATAATCATCAATACCGCAGCCTCCATCTCCCCAAATATGACGTAAGCCAAAAAAATGACCAATTTCGTGGGTTGCTGTTCTGCCTAAATTAAATTTAGCCTGCAAGTTTGCTGTTTGGTCTTTATCAATTGAGCCAAAGGCATTATAGGTAATAACTACACCATCGGTAGTAGCATTATAGGGAGGGTCTAATCCCGCTAATATATCTGATTGAGGAAATTGTGCCCACCCTAACCAGTTACAGCATAACGGAGCAACCCAAATATTAAAATAATCTTCGGATGGCCAATAATCATGAGATTTTAATTCTATATCTTCAGCAGTATTTAAATTCCAAGATGTTTGGCTGCCTTTAATTCTTGTAATTCCGTTTGTTGCCTGATTAAGTGGATCACGTTTTGCAAGAATAAACTCAAAACCAATATCACTATATAGAGATTTAAACTGGGATGGTATATTTATGCTGTCTCCATTAAGTTTTCTAAAATCTTCGTTTAATACATCGATTTGAGACAGAATTTGGGCATCGCTAATGTTAGCGCCAACACCAATTTCTTCACCATTATGAACAATATGCACAACAACTGGAATTTGATAAACAGTTATCTCATCAACATTAAAAACTTTTTGCCCACTATTTGGTGATTGAATTTGTTTTTGTAGAATCCAATTTTCAAGAACCTCTTTTGTTTCAGTATTCTCTAACTGGTTCATATATTCTACAGTTCCGCAATTACGCTGTGCTTTAACCTGTAATATAGATAGAAAGGCAACAATTGTTGCTGAAATAAAAATTTGATAAAAACGCATTAATACAAATTTAACATTTGTTCATGGATAAAGAACAATTTGTTTGA
>Ga0256834_1002776_pt1 | contig 10799 bp, 10 predicted proteins | sample 4281140metaG_FD_190536 | JGI IMG/M metagenome (GOLD analysis project Ga0256834, IMG submission 190536) | Hydrothermal vent microbial communities from East Pacific Rise, Pacific Ocean - 4281-140 | ecosystem: Environmental > Aquatic > Marine > Hydrothermal vents | place: Pacific Ocean: East... | reverse complement strand
TTTTTTTCCCCCCCCCCCCCGACAAACCACATAAAACCAAGCTTTCGCTCTATTTTTACCCCCACCTATATCGATATAACCCTATAACCCCCTCTAAAAAAATTTGACTTACGCTTTATTTGGGAATAAAATCCCAATTAAGCCGAGAAGATCCATTTACTACTACAACTCATTGAGGTATACACCATGAAAACAACCACAAAATTAACCGCACTCTCTTCTGCCATTCTTTTATCGCTTGGACTTACAGGCTGTGGTGGGGGAGGTAGTACCGATGGAACCAGCGCCAGCTCTTCTAACATCACCTCATCCGGCACCATTACCGGATTTGGGAGTGTTTACGTCAATGGTGTTAAGTTTGAAACCAACAGCACGACCTTTAATATTGAAGGTACAGAAGGTAGCCAAGACGATCTTGCCATTGGGATGGTGGTTCAAGTCGACGGCGTGGTAAACCCCGATGGCATCACTGGAACCGCCACCAGCATTACCTTTGACGATGACCTACAAGGCCCCGTTGCAGGCTATGTCTTATCTACAGACGGACTCACTGCCACCTTTACCGTAATGGGCATTCCCGTTCAAATTGACAGTAAAACCACCTATTTTGACCCTGATAATGGAGGCATCGCCATTAACACCATCACCAACGGACAATTTGTTGAATTAAGTGGCTTTTTTGATGGAAATAGCACCCTAATCGCTTCACGCATTGAAAACAAAAACAATGCTGAAGACAATATTGAAAACAAAGTGGAACTCAAAGGCAATATCACAGGGTTAAACATAGGCAGTCAAACCTTTACACTCAAAGGCATTTTAGTGGATGCCTCAAGTGCGCGCCTAGAAGACTTCTCTAATGGCCTACAAGAAGGTTTATACGTTGAAGTCGAAGGCTCTTTTAATAGCACGCAAATTATTGCAACAAAAGTAGAGTCCGAAACATTTAAATACGGCGACAGCGACGAATTTGAAATGGAGGGCTTTATTACCCGTCTTAATGGCAATCAATTTCAAATGAATGGCATTACGGTTGACATCAGTAACGTTCGAAAAATGGAACCTCGCAATATGCGACTGGCCAATAACCTGCAAATTGAAGTGGAAGGCCGCCTAGTGGGTAACGTATTATTTGCCACGGAACTCAAAATGCGTACAGGCGAAGTGGAGCTGCAAGCCTATATTTCAAGCGTGGATTATGCCAACAATACCTTTGAAGTAACCATGGGGACTAATAATAAAATCTTGAAAATTATTACGGGCATTGAGACTGAGTTTGAATTTGAAACCCGTGATATTACCAACCGCTTACAAAATTTACGCGTAGGACAGTTTGTTGAGGTGGAGGGCTACTTAAATGACGAAGGGAATATTTTTGCCGTCGAAGTTGAAATCGAACGCGATGATGAAATTGAAATAGAAGGCGTGATGGATGACATTCAATCCGATCAAATCTCCGTGTTAGGCGTTCACTTTAGTATTGATGGCCGAACTCGCTTTGAAGATGATGATCGCTACCTAACTCAAGCGCAATTTGAAGCTCGAGTTAGGGCTGGACAAAGCGTGGTAGAAGTCGAAGACGAAAACCATGATGGCATCGCGGATAAAATTGAGTTGGAATCGTAACCACAAAGTACTCTCTTGCTAACCCGTAAGCCTCTATACATTCATTATTACTTTAGAGGCTTACCTTTTTAAAAAGGTTCTTTAAGCGTATTGTTTAGATCCGTACTGCGCCAATGCGCTAAACAATACGCTTAAAAAACCTTGAGCCAATCCAAATGCTTTGACTTAATCAAGGAGTGGGAATACAATCCCAATCATGAAAAATACGCTACAAAATGCACTCAATATCAGCGCCACCAAAATACTGCGACCACTGGCGCGTATTTTGGTGCGTAATGGTATCTCGTGTAAAGATTTTGAAGCGTTGGTACGCAAAGCTTATGTGGACGAAGCCTTTGCGCTCGGTGAAGAGAAACAAGCCAAAACCACCGTTTCCAGTATTTCGGCGCAAACAGGCTTATCACGTAAAGAAGTTAAGCGGCTCAAAGAGCTTGACCTTAACGAACCCAGTGCCAACAAACAAAAGTACAACCGTGGCACACGTATTATCAGTGGCTGGGTGAATGATCCGCTGTTTACCGACTCAGAAGGGAAGCCAAAACCGCTTAACCTTCATAACAATGACACCGATTCATTCAACCACTTGGTTAAACTTTACAGTGGCGATATGACTCCAAAGGCGATGCTGGATCTACTGCAAACGGCCAGGTGCATTCAAATTCAAGAAAACAGCGTGCACTTAATTAAACAGGCCTATTTGCCAGGCAATGACTCCACAGAGGTGGCCTTTATTTTAGGAAACGACACCCATGAATTACTGCACACCATTGGTCACAACATGAGTCATCAAGGCGAGCATAAACGCTTTCAGCGCAAAGTATCCACATCACGACTCGCCAAAAGTAACAAAGAAGCCTTTAAACAACTCTCCGCCAAGCACGCACAAGCCCTACTTGAAGAGCTGGACGCTTGGCTATTAGAACATGAACCCGATACCACCGAAGAGAGCCAGTACGTAAGCCTAGGCATCTATTACTATGAATCAAAAAACAACGAGGAATGTTCTCATGACACCCAAAGCTAAACTCACTACCCTAGCCACAGCTCTGTCTCTTACTACGGTTTTAGTGGCGTGTGGCGGCGGCACCTCCACGGATGGAACGGATACCGCAGGCATAGGCGGCTCTGGATTTGTCTCCTCTGGCACCATCACGGGTTTTGGCAGCGTGTTTGTCAATGGCGTTAGATTTGATACCACCAACGCCTCATTTGATATGGAAGGAGAGGTTTTAAGACGGGATCAAGTCGCCAATGATCAAGAGATTCTCTCCATCGGCATGGTGGTAAAAGTGCATGGTTCCATTAATGCAGATGGTGAAAATGGAGCCGCAACCAAAATTATCTTTGATGATGATTTACAAGGACCAGTTTCTGGCTACCCTCGTGATACAACAGGGCTGACCACCGTAACGTTTACGGTATTGGGCATTGATGTGCAAATTGACAATCGCACACATTTTGATGGGGACATTGCCATCAATACCATCGAAAATGGGAACATGGTGGAACTCAGTGGCTTTTTTGATGGCACTGGAACACTGATTGCCTCACGTATTGAACGCAAAACAGAGCTAGGCGAAAACGTAGAGCTAAAAGGCACGATTACCGAATTAACAGGAAATGATCCCAGCTTCTCTTTTAAACTACAGGAGTTCCCTGATTACACCATAAATACATCCTCAACTACTGAACTAAAAGACTTAAGTAGTCTCAGCGACAACCTTCCTGTAGAGGTCAAAGGAGAATTTAACCCTGTGACTAATACCATTGATGCCACTGAAATTGAGTATGAAGAGCTTGAATATGGGGACAGTGGTGAGTTTGAAATGGAAGGATTTATCACTGACTTCAACAATATTTCAGACTTTAAAATCAATGGCATCCCTGTCGATGCCAGCAATGCACAGCATTCACCTATGAATATGACACTGGAAGACAGTTTACACGTTGAAGTGGAAGGCCAGATGGACAATGGTGTGCTCATCGCCACAGAGATAAAACAACGTGGCGGTGAAGTTGAAATTCAAGCGCGCGTGACGAACATCAACCGCAATGAAGAGACCTTTGAAGTGACTCCAGTAGCAGGACAGGATCCGATCACCATTAAAGTAAGCCACGAAACAGAGGCGGATGATGGTGATATGAACTACCTTAGCTTTTTAGCAGTCTTAAGGGAGAATGATTTTGTTGAAGTAGAGGGATATCAAAATGATCAAGGAGTCATCCTTGCCTCCGAAGTTGAACTAAGCGATTCAGAGGAGGTTGAAATTCAAGCTGTTATTGAAAGCATGGAACCATCAACCATTACCCTGCTAGGCACTGACTTTAACACAACCTCCTCAACCGAGATTGAAGACGACAACAATGCCATTACCTCACTGGATGACTTACGAGATAAGGTCAATGCGGGAGAACGCATCTTAGTCAAAATTGAACTCGATCACAATCAAACCAACATCATTACTAAAATAGAGATTGAAGACTAAACCCAACAGACCTCTATTTTAATACGGTACATAAAAGGTCTCTCCTTAAACGTACCAAACCTCGTAAACCTACTTGTAAAGGCTCCCCCCGCCTATACAGGTAGGTTTTTTATACAACCACCGCTTTTAGGAGTCATAAAAATGAACATATACCTTCGCATTAAGCGGTTTTTATGGCTCTTAAGCACCCTTCTTTTTTCTGTGCATGGCTTTGCGGCAATAAGCTCTCCTGAGCAACCTTGGCAAGATCCCAGCTACATACAAAAAGCCTTTAATGAGATTGCACTGAAAAACGAATACCGCGCCACAGAAGGACGTATTCTTAAATGGAAAAAACCCATTCGTTATGAATTTGTATACCACAACCTACCTAAAAATCCGCTAATTGAACGCCTGTTTAACACGCATCTACAGCACTTACAAACCATTACAAAACATCCGATTAATCAACACAAACCCCATCATTTTGGCAAGGCCAACCTCTCCATTCACCTTACGCCTGACCAAGACTATGGGCAAGTCATTAAATCCTTCTCTTCCCACACCATCAAAGACCTTGAACGCAAGAGCCACTGCATGGCTAATTTTAAACGCAACCGACAAAACGCCATTATTCAAGCGCAAGTGGTACTGCCAGTTGACCACGTTTTTAGCAAAGGGCTTTTGGTCAGTTGCATTGTGGAAGAGACCACCCAAATACTGGGTTTACCCAATGATGCCAGCTGGGTAAACCCCAGCATTGCCAACGATGCAACCAAAGTGGAACTTTTAACGGGACTGGATTATCTTTTTCTTAAAATTCTTTACGATAAAAGTCTGACCGCTGGCCTACCTTACCCTCAAAACCAAAAGACCATTCAACGCATCATTCAAAAGCTCAATGCCAATGGTGAAATTAAAGACGCGGGTCAAACCATTAATCAGTCGGGACTACATCCAGAGATTAATTAAAAAATAACTGAAAGCGCATTTTTCTTACTTTCAAATACCACAGTGCAATCATTTTTTCAGTACAATATTCCTATTTATATTTTCTACCCCTCAAGGGGGTACTAAAAAGAGCCCCCCTTAATCTAAATTAAATAGGAAGCAACATGGTCAGCTTAACCACCCCCGTTTGTGAATTTAACCAATCCGCCACCCACTTCTCTCTGCCTAGTATTGACGGTCAAAATTGGACACTTGAAAAAGCCACAGGGGATAACGGCCTGCTGGTGATGTTCATTTGCAATCACTGCCCTTACGTAAAATCCATTCAACAACGTTTAGTGAGCGACACACGTATTTTGCGTGACGATTATGGCATTAACAGCATCGCCATAATGTCTAATGATCCCAATGAGTACGTCGAAGACTCTTTTGAAAACATGAAAAAAATCTCCGAACAATTTGGCTTTCCCTTTCCCTATGTAATGGATGAAACTCAAGCCATTGCCAAAGCCTATGGTGCCGTTTGCACCCCCGATTTTTTTGGTTACAACGCCAATCTAAAACTGCAATATCGTGGGCGATTAGATGCCTCCCGTAAAGAAACCGCACCTGATGATGTGCCACGTGATTTATTGCAAGCAATGAAGCAAGTCGCCAAAACGGGGCAAGGCCCTTTAGAACAAATCCCCAGTATGGGCTGCTCTATTAAATGGAAAAGTGAACCATAAAATATGCCCACCTACCTCATTGCACCCGATGACTTTAAAGGCTCTATTTCAGCCGTTCAATTTTGCCAAATTGCCCAACAAATCATTGCCAAAAAGCAACCCAATGCCACCGTTTTAACTCGCCCCCTATCCGACGGAGGAGAAGGGTTTGTGGCCGCTTTTATTCACGCAGGTTTTACCGAATCCAAAACTCTTTGGTGCTCGGGGCCTCTCGGGCAAAAAGTAAAAGCCACCTTTGGTTGGATGCCCGAAACTCACACAGCCATTATCGAAATGGCGCAAGCCTCGGGGTTAACTCGATTGCGTCCAGAGGATCGAAATCCACTGCAAACCCACACCACGGGTACGGGTACGGGTCAAATGATTCAAGCGGCAATTGATTTAGGGACTAAAAAAATTATTTTAGGGTTAGGAGGCTCAGCGACCAATGAGGGTGGTGTGGGAGCATTAAAAGCACTGGGCATTCCCTTTTTAACCGAACAAGGCAAAGAAATTGGCTTAGGGGGGCAAGCACTCAACCGCTTGCACCGCATTGGAAAAGTTCCCCCCCTCCTACTTGAGATCGAATGGATTTTGGCCTGCGATGTCACCAATCCATTACTGGGAAAGCAAGGGGCTGCTCACGTATTTGGATCACAAAAAGGACTCACTCCCCACACCGAACCCATTATTGAAAAAGGCTTAGCACGGCTGGCTGAAAAAATTGAGCAGGCCACTCAAATGAAAGTACAGCACTGCTCAGGATCTGGCGCGGCAGGTGGCATGGCGGCAGGGTTTATGGGACTACTCAATGCTAAAATACACCCTGGATTTGAGGTACTAAATAACCACCTAAAATTAAACCAACTGTTTAAACAACACACCATTGATGTGCTAATCACAGGGGAGGGAAAAATAGATACTCAAACCGCTCACGGTAAATTACCCCAACGAATTGCACGCTTTGCCAAACAACAAAACCCACACTGAAAAACCATTGGACTATGCGGTCATTTAGCCAGCAACAGACAAGTGCTTCCCGAGTTTGATGCACTGTTTAGTATCGTCTCTCACCCCATGAACGAATTGACAGCGATTCAAAACACTCCCGCACTGCTGGCACAAACACTTGACTCAATTTTAGGGCTTTACTAAGGAATCTACCTATGAAAACTTATGCACTGGTCATTGGACATAAAAAACTCACCTGGAGCTATTAACTCATATCAAGACCTATCCGAATTTGATTACAACGAACAACTGGAAGTTAAAGCAGCAGAAAAAGTAAAAATACAGCGCATCTATCGCCGTACCTACAGCACACTACCTGACGAGATTAATACTCTAAAACCTAATTTTATTATTTTTTCATCGCTCTAAAAAATGGAACAAAATTGTCAAAATACTGAATAAAAATTTAGTCAACACACAAAGATTAACCAATCGTGGTATTAAAGCCAAAACCATGGAAGACAGAGGGGGTTATCTTCTCAAACAAACCCATGCCCCTTGCTTAATTTCTGAACCATTTTTTTATTGATAACGATAATGACTTAGCTACGGCAAACGAAAAACGTGCCGAATTAGTCTGTGCTTATGTAAAAAGTATCAAAAAAATGGCTCGTACTCTTTCAAAATAACAAACCATTCATTATGTTTTATCTGAAAACTCGAAGTAACGTTTTTAGCTACTTCGTTTTAAAGAAACGCATCAATTCTGCCATTTGATTGGCAAGTTTATTTAACTCTACCGCTGCGGCAGTACTCTCTTCTACCATATGGTTATTTTGTTGGGTCACTTCATCCATACTGGCTACGGCAGTGTTGATCTGCGTAATTCCCGCTAATTGTTCATTAGAGGACTGTGAAATATCTCCAATAATGGTTCCCATCAGCTTAATGGATTCGTTCATATCTTCTAACGCATCAGCCGTCTGTTTCACAAACTTAGAGCCATCCGCCACCTTAACGCCACTGTCATCAATTAATGCCTTAATATCTTTAGAAGCATCCGCTGATTTTTGTGCCAACGATCTTACCTCGGAAGCCACCACGGCAAATCCACGACCATGTTCTCCTGCTCTAGCAGCTTCAACGGCCGCATTTAATGCTAAAAGGTTTGTTTGGAATGCAATCGAATCAATAAGAGTAATAATTTCAGAAATTTGCTGACTGGATTCTGAAATGGCCTCCATTGAATCCATTGTTTTATTCACCACTCGAACACTGGTGTCTGCCTTTTCAATCGCCTCTTCAACAATTTGGTGAGCTTCATGAGAGGACTCCGAATTTTGAGAAACCGTTGCCGTCATCTCCTCCATAGAAGAGGAGGTCGCTTCTAACGTTGCAGCCTGCTCATTGGTTCTATTATTTAAATCCTGGTTACCTGAAGCCACTTGAGTCGATATATCTAAAATATTATGAGATGAACTAACGACTTCAAAAACCGTTTCATTTAATTTTTTAGACATTTTATTAATCGCCATTTTTAGCTCAGCCAATGCGCCTTGAAAATCTCCCTGAACCTGTTGAGTTAAATCACCATTGGCTTGTGAACTGACGACTCGATTAATTTCTGAAATAGCCTGTTCCAGTGCGTCCATTGAGTTATTAATCAACTCTTTTAAATGCTGTAAATCCCCTTTGGCCTCCACGGTTACTCGATGTGTAAACTCACCTTTTTGTACTCGATCCATCACGCTTGAAATATCGGTAATGGAAGTATGAATACTGTCCATCGCTTCAATTGCCGAATCAATAATAAGCTTAAACTCACCATTTGCTTTAAAAGTAATTTTATTTGTAAAATGACCGTCTCGCATCTGAGTAATCACTTGTTTAAGCGTTTGCATCGTACCACTTATCTCATCCGCTGAAAGATTAATACCCTCTTTTAACTCCGCAAGTTTACCTGAAACATTAGCCATAACTCGCTTATCAAATTGACCCTTAGCCATATTTTGCATCACCGCAACACATTCATTAATGGTATTGCCTACACTGTTTTGTGTGGCCTGTAAATCTTGTAAAAACAGAGAGACTTCATCTTTACCATCCGATGAAAATTGTGTTTCAAAATCGCCATTTGCCATATTTTGAGCCACTTCTACCGCAACATTCAATTTTTTAGCTACTTTTCGTTGATAAGTTAAATACAACACAATCACAACTAAAATCATCATAATTAATACCGCTAACGCAACCAAACGGCCCAAAATAATCCCACTCTCTAATTCTGAAGTAATATCTTGTTTTACCTCTAAAACACCACGCGTTTGCCCGAGCTTCCAATCTGTTTTAGGTGAATCTTTATGAGAATTGTGGCAATTTACACATCCTTGTGCAGACATGGTATCAGCCACTCCCACACGAATCATTTGACGACCATCCGTATCTGTTTCTATTTTAGTCATCACCGCGTTAGGATCCTGCAATACCTCCCAAGCTTCTTTTTGATAGGAATCCAGAGCACGGCTCTGACGATTTGGAAAAGGGTACTTACTGTAAAGCGAAATATAAACCCCCTCTTTTTCAAGCAGCTGACTTAAATCTAAAATCATCGTAGCTGGCAAAGGAAGCATACTAGGGTTGTCGGCATGGTCAATACCAAATTGCATCGTATTTTGCTGTTTCGTTGGCGAGACAATATTTTTAACATAATAACCTCGCAACACCTTGTATTGCTGAGTAGTTTGTTTAGCGCTCATAACCGCCTGTTCAATGACATTTTCCTTTACTGCATTAGGCACCCACCATGCAAATGCAATCGAAAAAAGAATCCCTAAAATAACAATCGGAAAAATTAATTGAAACTGAATACTGTCCTTATTCACGGTAGAGCCCTCTAAAATAATTGATAATTTCAACAACTTAAAAAGTCTAATATCTAGACGCTTCACTATACTTTAATTTTAAACAAATAAAACAATCTTATCCCTAAAAAAAATAGGGGAGGGGTAAATTTAACCTATTTGATATCAAGCACTAAGCAGTGGTATTCTGTATCAAAGTTTCAAGTAAATCGAATCCGAAAAACCAAGGACGTTGAATAATGAAATTAACCAAGCATACCGATTATGCCTTTAGGGTACTGCTTTACGTTGCCGTCAAAAACAGTGACGAGCTTTCAACCATTAAAGAGATCACTCAAGCCTTTGAGATGTCACAAGACCACGTAATGAAAATTGTACAAAAGTTATCCAAAGCAGGATTTATTAACGCGCTTAGAGGAAAAAATGGGGGCATTCGTCTGGGTCGTCCTGCCAGTGAAATCGTTATTTCCGACGTAGTTACCTTAATGGAAGCCACCCTAGCCCCTGTTAATTGTGAAGCACCTGCTTGCTGTATCAAAGAGGGTTGCAAACTGGCGGATATTTTATTTGAAGCACAAGATAAGTACTTATCCCACCTCAAACAATACACGCTTGCAGATTTAGTGCCTGAAAATGGTCAAACCGTACAACTAATTAACACTATATTTTTAAAAAACTTACCAGAAAAACCGACACCACAAAATAAAAAAAGCTCTGCATAACCATGCAGAGCTTTTTTTTAAGCGCAAAATAAAACGATTTTATTTTGCGTTATTTTCCAAAACAAATTTTGCTAATGTTTCTAGCTCAGCGTCTTGAATATTTGGGAAAGCGGGCATGCCCATGGTACCTTCACTAATTACTTTTTTAATGTACTCTGCATTTTGCTCTTCTGCCGTTAACTCCCAGTGATGAAATTCACCATTGTGGCAACTGGCACAACTGGCGGTATACATACTTTGTCCTGTCGCGCCCGCAGCAGGTGTGTAGTCATTTGTACCTGAACACGCCGCTAAAAATGCCGTACTGGCGATAATAAACCCTATTTTCTTATACATCTAAAGACTCCATAACTTGATTGTAAATATGTTTTTGAAATTCTTGATCTATAGTACGTACCTTTTAATAAATTACAAGCAAGGGATTCAAATTCCCGAACCCCTAATAAAAATAAATAAAAGCGAAAAATCACCCCTTTTTCTCTAAGTTCGCATAAGCAGTCACTAACCACTTTGATC
>Ga0256834_1002775_pt1 | contig 10805 bp, 9 predicted proteins | sample 4281140metaG_FD_190536 | JGI IMG/M metagenome (GOLD analysis project Ga0256834, IMG submission 190536) | Hydrothermal vent microbial communities from East Pacific Rise, Pacific Ocean - 4281-140 | ecosystem: Environmental > Aquatic > Marine > Hydrothermal vents | place: Pacific Ocean: East Pacific... | reverse complement strand
TCATCACGATAAAAGATATAAGTAGCGATTGGATCACCCATTGAATTTTTGGCAGCACGAGAAAAATACAGCTCCATTCCATTGGTATAAATATGTGTTTTACCCCAAATTTTCTTACCGTCTTGCATTTCAATAGTTGTATTAAAATCTTGCAGATCCTTTAAAACTCGATCTTTATTGCGCCATTTCATAACATTGGAAAACAAAGCACCCAGAAAAATAAAACCAATTGTGAGTAAGAAAATACTATCCATAATAGTTATCGTTAAACTTATAAAAGAGACAAAAAAGCAAAGAATGCTATAAAGTTTACATTAAAACTGAGACCCTTTGTATTAAGGAAAGGCTGGTCAAGTCCAATTATTTTTAGCTTGCCAAATTTGCCGCTAAATTCTAATCGACTTAATCAGTCTTTCCTTAACGGTCTCAAAACGAAAAAAGCCAGACCGAAGTCTGGCTTGAAGTATCCACAAAAAAGCAAGGGGAGCTTAATTGTGGATGGAGTCCCTAAGGACTCAGGGGCTAACAACAGTTATAAATTTGGGGGCAGTTCTAAAAATTGTTATTAACCCTTACGTTTTGTAACAATGATTTGAAAGGTAAAGAGAAATAAACTTAAAGGGGAATAAATTTATTTGGTACACTCATTTGTGTAGCCGTTATCGCTTCTTTCTTCGAATAATTATTGCTTAACGTGGGATTAATATCTCACAGTTGTTTAAAACTGTCATTCGAAAAAGGATGAACAACCTGACTTTCTGATAAAAGGACATTTAAAAAAAATGCTAAAGTATGAAACTATGACTAAACACCAAACTATTATTTACAGCACAGTATTTTTTTTACTACTCCTAAGTGGCTGTAATAAATCCACAGAGTCTACTGATACTGTAGCAAAACATAACGATCTCACCACCACAGGGCAATGTAAACCTGTAGAAAATAAATGTGAAATTTTAGGCGCAAAGATAAAACTCAAGTTGCAATTTAAAGCTACTCCTAGTTATCAGCGATTACTGCCCGTAACCTTAGAATCTTTTGACACCCCATTAGAGTCTGCTTTTATAACAATGATTATTGATGGTGAAGAGATGCCTGCTGTAAAAATGACAAATAGTAAGGGTAAAAGTTGGGAAGCCCAATTAATGACTTTCGCTAAAATAAAAAAGGACAATATAAAAATACGTTTGTTAATTTCTCATAACAAAGAATTGCACTCTGCTACATTTCCTATTCAATATTAAGGAGCCACCTCAATTAATTGATCTTTTTAGTCATCTCTCCCTAAATAATCACTGCTTAAATTATAAAAATAATCTTCTATCTTACGAAAAATAGTGAACTTGCGTAGCTCATATTCAATTTCTAAAATAGCCAAAGTATTACCACTTTCTATCAAATAATCTAAATCTTCGCCCGTGGCAAAATAGGTATCTGTTAATGCCGATGCTTGAGGTGCAGCAAATAGAGAACCGCATATAACAAATATTTGAAGAAATTTTCTCATTATTAGCCCGTGTTTTTGATTTTATTCTTATTTTTAGTACCCTCTATTCTAAGGGATTTGCACTTGATTGTGAAGGATCAGCACACTACCCAAGTAGTTTACCTATTGCTTGTCGAAGTAATATCAATGCATCTTTCTTACCCTGAATTTTGCCACGCATTTTATGTGTAATTGTTTTCCATGGGTGTTTTTGCAACACTTTTAGAATAATCATTTGTTTTTCTTCTTTTTTTAGTTGTGAGGCATTAGAAAGTTCACTGCACACCAATTTCCATAGAGGATAAAGTGTATTTTCATATCCTCTTTGTTTTTCAGAGAATGCTCTTAATAAGGATTTTTCCTCATCAGAGTGAAATGATTTTTGTGGTGAAAATAATGCTAGTACAATTTCAGTTTCAAGCTCACAAAAAGGTTCTGAAAGTAAGTGGGGAAATGAGTTTACAAAGTACTCTCGCCCCTCTTTTAACAAGTTTTTTCCTGCTTTGTTATTGGCAAACAACATAAGGGCAGAATGTGTTCCACTGCTAGCATCACGCTTCATACCTAAATATACGGGCATAAATTTTAACTGTTGCCAAAACTGAAGTAGCTCAATGCTTGCTCCAAAACTAGTACTAAGATAATCGGCTTTTGATTTTTTAGTTAGCGACTTTAGCAATGCTGACCCAAAACCCTGCTGTTGAAAGTCAGGGTGTACCGCAATGCGAATTATCCGTTCGCCATGTAAGCAAGGTGCTTTTTCTATCCCTACATTTGCCGCCAAGGATTGCGCCACAAGATGCCCTTGCAAACGTCGCGCGCCTTCAAAAATATCTGTCGCTATTTTAGAATCTATTCTGCCTTCTTGAATGAGTAATGCTACGGCAATTATTTTGTTTGCAAATTTGGTGACATGAATGCTAAGCAGATCATCATCAAGCATATACATTAAATCAGAAGGTTTTGTTTGATAATGCGCGCTCACTAAAAGCCCAAATAGCTCCGATAGCATTGTTGAATTTTTAATAAGCTCTGCTTTATCTAGCTCTACGATTTTGCATTGGGAAGGCTCTAGCTTATCTATGACGGCAGGCTCAGCACTGAGCAATAGACTTTCAAATACAAAATTTTCTAGCCTGTCATTTTTGCTCCAACGAATTGGGGTGCTTAGCCCACAACTCACCCATTCAGGCGCGAGCTTATCCAAAACCTTTTTAAAGTTGATTGTAAAACCACGACCACTACCTTCATAGCCGTGTTGTGTTGTGGCAAATACAATGCGCGAATAGTGTTTAAGGAAGCTAGTGAGTAAAGCAACTGGGATTGCGGCCGCCTCATCAACTAACACCAAATCTGCTTCTGGTTTTTTGTACTGTAACTCATCGGGCGAATAAAAAGTTAGCTGGCATTCAGGATGATCTGCCAAGGCGTGTTTAAAAATGATAGCGGCTGTTTTTTTGCTAGGCGCGCATACAATAATATTTTTGTAACCCTCATCAAACAGTTTTGCTGCGGCTATTCCCAATGCCGCTGATTTACCTCTACCACGATCAGCAGTCATCACTAATGGGCGGCGGCGATGCCCTTTAACAACATGGATAATTTTATCAACCGCATTTTTTTGATCGCTTGTTTCATAGCTTGTTTGTTGTGGGGTTTCTAGCTCAACAGCTGTTGCACTAGTGCTATCTATAAACTGATACTTAGTTGTATCTACGATTGCCCAAAACCGTTTTAGGAATAAGCTATCGCTCGTTTCTTCTTTTGGTTTTAATAAAATCAGATACCCATTGCCACGAATCGTGCCCGTGATTGCGCCAAAAGCATTTGGATCGAAACTATTTTTTTGTTGCTGATTTTGCTGATGCTTTGGATCAGGATGACAATCAAAGATGACCGCATCGAACTCTTGACCTAAAAAAGTGTGTGCTTTTTTTTGATCATCCAGTAAGAGACAATGCAAGTTTGCCGTGATTTTTTTTGCACAGTTTAGGCTATCTAACGGGCTACCTGAAATAACAATTAAATGACGGTTTTGATTTGAAGAAGACATATATACCTATGCCTTCGTACAAAACATCGAAAAACAGGGGGGGTGGGTTATAAACTTATAATAATTTAAAGACCACCCCCCCTGTTTTTCGATGTTTTGTGTTTTTAACATGATGAGATATTGTATGAATATATGTATTTAATCAAGATGCCAACGGTAATGCGATGTAATCGGATAACGGCGGTCTTTACCAAAGGCACGTTTAGTAATACGAATCCCAGGTGCTGATTGGCGACGTTTATACTCGCTAAGCAAAACTAAATTTGCCACACGTTTAACTGTCTCACGCTCATAACCTTGCGCGACAATATCATCCACACTCTGAAACTCTTCGATAAACATTCTCAAAATAGCATCTAAAATATCATAAGGCGGTAGTGAATCTTCATCAACTTGATCGGGAGCAAGCTCAGCCGATGGTGGGCGAGTAATAACACGGTCTGGGATTATCTCTTTATATGATGCAGAGTCACCTGTTAGTAAATCTCCATCACCAATGCTATTTCGGTATCGAGCCAAATCATAAACGGTAATTTTAAACACGTCTTTTAATGGTGCATAACCTCCAGCCATATCGCCATAAAGTGTTGCATAGCCCACTGCCATCTCACTTTTATTGCCAGTGGCAAGTAGCATTTTGCCAAGCTTGTTCGACATTGCCATGAGGATTACGCCACGTGACCTTGCTTGTAGGTTTTCTTCGGTAACATCGTTTTCCATACCATCAAACTCTTTTGATAGTGCATCGGTGAAGCTATTAAAAATAGGCTCGATAGGAATCTCGCGATATTTTACGCCCTGAGTTTTTGCTTGCAGTGCGGCATCATGCTTACTTATATCTGCCGTATACCTAAAAGGCATCATAATCGCTTCTACATTTTTTGCACCCAAGGCATCGACTGCAATCGCCATTGTCAGCGCCGAATCAATACCGCCAGACAAGCCCAGTATTACACCCGGAAAACCATTTTTATTAACGTAATCTTTTACGCCTAATACGAGCGCATTATAAATACTGGCAAGTGTATTTTGCTCACGTGGCGCTATTGCATTGTCTGATTTACTAAAAGGCACATTAACCGTAAATACACCAGACTCAAAACTAGGTGCTTGAAAAATTAGTTGCCCAGCACAATCAACAACCAGTGATTCGCCATCAAAAATTAATTCATCTTGCCCACCGACTAAGTTAGCGTACACGATGGGAAGGTCATTATCCGTAGAGCGTTGTGCCAATATTTTTAAACGCTCAACTGTTTTATTTGAACGAAATGGAGATGCATTTAATACAAGGAGCATTTCAGCACCTGCTTGTTTGGCATCTTGCGCGGGGGCTTCCATCCAAATATCTTCACAGATTAACAAACCCACTTTATGCCCTGCTACCTCAACTACAACACTTTCTTTTCCACGTCTAAAATAGCGCTTTTCATCAAAAACACGATAATTGGGTAAGTGCTGTTTTGCATAGGTTTGGGTGATTTTTCCATTTTGCATTACACAGGCTGAGTTATGTAACTTGCCTTCTTTTATTAACGGCGCGCCAATAATTACGGTTATACCTTCAACAGACATTGCCATTTTTTCGAGCGTATCCTCAACCTTTTTTAAAAAAGCTGGTCTAAATAGTAAATCCTCAGGTGGGTAGCCTGTAATAACTAGTTCAGGGAAGAGGATAATATCGGCATTTTCATTTTTTGCCTCTAAAATTGCATTTAAAACCATTTTAGTATTATGTTTAAAACTACCAACGATGGGATTAATTTGAGCGATTGATACGTTTAGTGACATTGCTTAACTTTTTATGGAAGAGGGTATCTATAAAGCATAAACGAAAAAAGGGGGATATTCTAAGAATATCCCCCTTTTTAATGAAGCAAGAGCTTTGTATAAAGTTCTCGAGCTGAATGTATAGCTTATTTCTTTACAAGCGCATCACGAATTTCTGTTAATAGTTCTTCTTGTGATGGTCCTTTTTCTTCCTCTTCTTCTGGCTTATCGTTACGTGTTGCAATTTTCACGATGATAAATACAACTGCCATAATGATTAAGAAGTCGATAAAATTTTGTACGAACGATCCCCATTTCAACATAATCGGATCAAGCCCTTTATCCCCACCACCTATATCTGCTAATTTATAGCCAAGCTCAGCAAAATTAACACCACCTAGTGCAACACCTATGGGTGGCATGATCACGTCATTTACTAACGATGAAATTAACTTACCAGAAGCAACTCCGATAATAATACCCGTTGCCATATCAATTAAGCTTCCACCTAATGCAAACTTTTTAAAATCTGAAATCATGCCCATTTTGAATCTCCTTTTATATTAATATATTCCGTATTAGACCCCACTATAGTAGGGCACCTATCAGCAAGGTTCAATTTATTTGATTTATGTCATTTTTCAGCGGGAATAATTACAATTTTCTTAGGATTAATTTCTTGAATTTGTTTAGCTATTTCAACAGGAATCAAGCTACGTTTGCTTGCTAAAAAAGTAATTGCTAGTTTCCCATCCATTAGTTCTTCTTGCTGTTTCTCTGTTACAAATAAATACTTAATACTTGTCCCCACAACGAAGTTAAAACGAATTTCAGCACTATCATCATTGAGTAAATTGTCAGAAATTAGTTTGTTCGTTTTATCATTCATTTCTTTTTTGAGCTTTGCTGCTTCTTGTTTTTTCCGTGCTATCTCTTGCTTTTCTTTATTCTCAAGCTGTTTTCGTTCACCATAAAACTTTGCAAGGTCTGATTGCTCAGTTTGTTTTTTAGGTGCTTTTTTAGCAAAGCTTTTCTTTTCCTTGGGCTGAGCCTTTGGTTTTATTTTCCGCTTAGGCTTTTCTGTTACTTTTTTCACTTGCTCTTCGGTAACAAGGCCTGCTTTTAATAATTGATCGCTTAAAGAACTCATAGTGCATCTATTTTGTTGAAAAATAGCCTATTAAAGCATGATTTTTAATTTTTTATAATTCCATCTCCTCTGTTTTTAGACGTTTTGTGCGTTTTTCAGACTAATCCCAATGCTCTAACCATCATCGACACTTCCATCAAAAGCTGTAGCGATATACTTTTAGCAAGCTTACCGTTTTATTGTTTAAACTGGATAATTTAATTATTAGAGTGAAATCGTTTAGCGACTAGGCACACAAAACAGCAGGGGTGGGACTACAAATACCCTCAATTTAATTATTTAATGCCTGAAAGGTAGGAAAGCGGTACTTTTTACGCTATCAGCCGTTATAATGTGGCGTTTAATTAAGCTAAAAAGTGGATAAAAATGATTTTTGATAATATTGATGTAGGAAGCGATGTTCCAAATATTGTAAATGTTGTTATTGAAATACCAGCAGCCTCATCACCCGTAAAATATGAAATAGAAAAAGAGAGTGGTGCGCTTTTCGTAGATCGTTTTATGGCGGCACCGATCTTTTATCCTGCTAATTATGGATTTATTCCACACACATTAGCAGATGATGGCGATGCGATGGATGTTTTAGTTGTTACACCAACTCCATTGGTTCATAACTGTGTTATTCCTGCTCGCCCAGTTGGCGTTTTAAACATGACAGATGAAGCAGGTATTGATGCTAAAATTTTAGCAGTTCCTGCACATGGCTTGCACTCAGCATCTGACCATATTCAGAGCTACAAAGATTTACCACCACTGCTTATGGATCAAATTGAGCATTTCTTTGAGTACTACAAAGTGCTTGATAAAGATAAGTGGGTAAAACTTGACGGTTGGGATGATGCTGCCGTAGCTAAGCAGATTATTTTAGACAGTATTAAAATGTATCAAGATAGTCTTTAAACTATTTTTCAAGAATGAAAAGACCTCTGTGTGAGAGGTCTGATAAGTAAAAGGGCCACATGGAAAAACGGGTAACCATAAAAAGTGAGCGGGCAGAATATCGCCTGTTTCGCTCGCGCGCTATCGTTGCTGCTGTCCTTGTTTTTATCGCCTTAGCCCTTATCCTTTTGCGCCTTGTTTTTTTGCAGGTCACTAATTTTGAGAATTACACTAAACTCTCCAAAGAGAATTATCAAAAACGCATTCCCATACCTCCTGTTCGAGGCTTAATCTATGATCGCAATGGCGCACTTCTAGCGGATAACCATATCGAATATGTTTTAGATGCTAAGCGTGATGATGTAAAAGATATGGACGGCATGTTAAAGCGCCTTATGCAACTCTTGCCAATCACACCTCAAGATGTAGCTAAATTTAAACAAAAATTGCGAGTAAACTCTCGTTTTCAAGCTGTGGTTTTACGAAAAAATTTAACCGAGAAAGAAATTGCTACCTTTTCAGCAAATCGTCTTCGCTTTGAAGGGTTTAACGTCAGTGTTCGTGTTCAACGAAACTACCCATTAGGCTCCGTTGCCAGCCATTTATTAGGTTATGTTGGTCGTATAGATAAAAAAGACCTCGAAAGAATTGATAATGAGGAATACCGAGGCAGCACTCATATAGGCAAATCAGGTATCGAGAAATACTACGAATCTCGGCTTCATGGCAAAGCAGGCTATGAGCTAATGGAAGTGGATGCTCATGGTAAACCTCAATTAAAGTTGGATGATGAAGCCCCCATCGCAGGCGAAGATTTGTATTTAAGTATCGACCTAGAGTTACAAGTAAAAGCTGAAGAGTTATTGCGCGAACACAATGGAGCAATTGTCGCTATTGATCCACAAAATGGGGAAATTTTAGCAATGACAAGTATGCCTTCTTTTGACCCCAATCTATTTGTTAACGGTATTTCTTACTCTAATTACAATGCATTAAGAGATAACCCTGATAGACCTTTATACAATAGAGCTTTGCAAGGCTCTTACCCTCCTGGTTCAACTATAAAACCAATGGCGGCATTATTAGCTCTAAGCGCAGGTGTTGTTACGCCTAGTAGCTCAGTCTACGGCAAAGGTTTTTTCCAAATTCCAGGCAATAAACACAGGTTCAGATGCTGGAAAAAAGCAGGTCACGGACACATCAGTCTTAACCGTGCTATTTATCAATCCTGTGATGTGTATTTTTATGATTTAGCCTTTCGTATGGGTATTAAACGATATGCGAAAGCAATGAATAGATTTGGTTTTGGCATGAAAACAGGCATAGATTTACCCAGTGAGCGAGCTGCATTAATGCCAACAGCCGAATGGAAACGTAAACGCTATGACCAATTTTGGTACCCTGGTGATACGGTGAACGCAGGTATTGGGCAAGGTTTCTTCACTGCCACGCCATTACAGCTTGCTCATGCTACTGCCACATTAGCTACGCGTGGAAGAAAATTTCGCCCCCATATATTAAGAGCTACACGCGTATCACGTAATTTACCTGAAAAACTAGTCAAACCTGAACAAATGCCGTCCATCGGTGTCACAAAGCTAAGATATTGGGATGATGTAATTCAAGGCATGGTGAATGTGGTACACGGTGAACATGGCACAGGACGACGTTCAGGTCTTGGTGCAAAGTATCGCTTTGCTGGTAAAACAGGTACAGCACAGGTTTTTGGTATAGCCCAGAATAAAACTTATGATGCCAAAAAACTCAGAAAGAAATTACATGACCACTCTTTATTTGTTGGTTTTGCACCTGTAAAAAATCCACGTATTGCTATAGTCGTCATTGCAGAAAATGCAGGGGGTGGTAGCAAGGTCGCTGCGCCTCTGGCAAGAAAACTACTTGATACTTACTTGCTTACCGACAAACAAAAAGAAGAAATTAAACTATTAGAAGAAGCTAAAACCAAGAAAAAAACAGTGGGCGAACAATGAGTACTAATACCAATATTGGCACTATTATTTATCGATGGTTATCATCTATCGACCTCGTTTTAATCGTCTCTCTAATTTTATTGATTTCTCTTGGAACCGCAATTTTATTTAGTGCGACGGGTGAGAATGAAGCCATGATGAATAAGCATACTATTCACCTTATACTTGCAACACTCGTTATGCTTATCGCTTCACAAATTCCCAGTGAAATGTTAAATCGCTGGTCTATTTGGATTTATATATTCGGGGTTTTTGTGCTTATTTTAGTATTGGTTCAAGGTACTATTGGCAAGGGCGCGCAACGCTGGCTAGAGGTTGGTAGCTTACGTTTTCAACCTTCAGAAGTAATGAAGCTCGCCGTACCTATGATGGTAGCAAGTTACTTCTCAAAGAGAAATCTACCTCCAAGTTTTAAAGATATATTTATTGCAATCATTTTAGTGCTTGTACCAATGCTTCTCATTGTAAAACAACCTGATTTAGGAACAGCGCTACTAGTTGGTACAGCGGGGTTTTTCGTTATTTACTTCGCAGGCCTACCTTGGAAATGGTTAGCTGCAACTGCTGTATCCGCCATGATTGCGGCACCCTTGGTCTTCTATTTTGGAATGCATGACTATCAGCGACAACGTGTATTAACCTTATTCAACCCTGATGCCGATCGCCTAGGTTCTGGCTATCATATTATTCAATCAACAATCGCGATTGGCTCTGGCGGGGTTTATGGAAAAGGCTGGCTAAATGGCGACCAATCTCGCCTAGATTTTTTACCAGAACGCCATACAGATTTTATCTTCGCTGTCTTTGGGGAAGAGTTTGGACTGTTGGGTAATATCATTTTATTTGGACTTTACATTTTTATTATTTGGCGTGGTTTATACTTAGCCTCACAAGGGCAAGACACCTTTGCAAGACTTTTGGGTGGCAGTTTAAGTTTAACTTTTTTCATCTACCTTTTAGTCAATACAGGTATGGTAAGCGGTGTTTTACCTGTCGTTGGTGTACCATTACCACTTATCAGTTATGGTGGTACATCCTTGGTAACACTCATGGCCGCGTTTGGTTTTCTTATGGGCATGAAACGACGCAAGAAAGGCTATGGACAATCATCACAATAATTAAGGATAGAAGTGAACATGAATATTAGTTTCAAACAGATGATTTTTATTTTGCTACTGGCCAGCAGTTATCAAACCATCACTGTGGCAGATGTCAAAAACAATTATTTACACTACCCTGCAATGCAGAAATTTATCAACCGTATGGTCGATAAAGGGTTTGATCGTCAGACATTAATCAGAACCTTCTCTAATGTTCAGCGTGATGATAATGTTTTAGCCAAAGTTCATTCGCCTGCCGAGGCCAAGCCTTGGCATAAATATCGTCCCATTTTCGTTACTGAAAAACGTGCTTCTGCTGGTGTTAGTTTTTGGAACCGCCACCAACGTGCCTTGCAAGCAGCAAGCCAACAATTTG
>Ga0256834_1002774_pt1 | contig 10807 bp, 10 predicted proteins | sample 4281140metaG_FD_190536 | JGI IMG/M metagenome (GOLD analysis project Ga0256834, IMG submission 190536) | Hydrothermal vent microbial communities from East Pacific Rise, Pacific Ocean - 4281-140 | ecosystem: Environmental > Aquatic > Marine > Hydrothermal vents | place: Pacific Ocean: East... | reverse complement strand
CTGCAGGGTGCCTCGCCTGCAGGCGAATCCTGGAGGCTCGCACGGCGTAGCTTTGGACATTGCGCGAAGCCGTGTCAAATCAAGCAATGTCGTCTAAGCATGTAGACGCCGGAAGTTGCTTGTTTCTGGACAGGGGTTCGATTCCCCTCAACTCCACCAGTGAATAGTCTACTACTCTCTTTAAAAGTCTACAAAATCCCTAAACTTAGGGCTTCAATCTAAAATCAAAGTCTTTCTCAGTCTACTTGAATATATACTAATCCAAGCATTTTCGGGGTATCCTTGGGGGTATCGAGGCTGTGTAATTCTGTTTGCTTTGACACACTTGATCCATCATTAATTATGTACAATTTCAAATACTTGTGAAGCTATACTTTGAAAGCCCTCAAGTACATGATCATATATAAAAATGGCATTTCATTCTGAAAAAGCTAGCCCGCAATTTCAATATCAAAACCGCACGGAATAGGAGAGAGTCGCACCGAGTGCGGCGGGGTGGCGCAAAGAGTCGCTGCGAAAAGCGACAAGGGTGTTTTTGTAGCGTATACTCAACCCGAAAGAGTCGAAGCGGCTCTCGTACGAAATGGTCGTTTCGGCATCGGGGCCGAATCGGTAAGTATATCCGGCATACGGAAGTACTCTGCGTTTGATACCGTCTGCTCCTATAGCTATACAGCTAAAACTGTCGATACCGTACTTTCCTTCGAGTCGATATTTCGGATATAGCTTCTGCGTATAGTCTACATACTTTTCCACACCGCTTACAGCAGGATTGTAGACGACATATCCGTTTTCGTCATATTTTTTTGTAGAGGAGCTGATAAAGACATAGCTGTATGGAAGCTCTTTCCAGAAAATCCTCCCGTATAGATCATTGACGATGGCTCGAAAAACCGTCCTTTCTCCTTCTATTTTGAAAGAAAGATGGGTCGTAAATCCATACCCTTCCGCCTGGAGTACATCGAGGTTATATAGATAGTTTTCGGTATAGTAGTAGTCTGCAACGGCACTGTAGTCATAATCTCTGTCGGAGTTGGCTACCGCGTACCCTTTCAGATAGCCATCTTGCATATTGCGTCCGCGAAGCAGCTCCATACCGATCGCCATCTCTACTCCGGCACTCTTCATCGAAGACGGCAACGGCACGGGAAAGGCGCAAACGACTCCGTCACCCTCAAAAAGCTCGATCCCGATATAAAGGTCGTATATTTTCCCGGCTTCGAAAGGCTCGTCGTTTAACTGCTGCCATACAAGAAGAGTGGAGTCGTCACTCGCCTTGGTAATCGAGTGGTGACGATACGTATAACCGATATAGGCGCTATTTTCAAAACTTGCACCTATATCGAACCTTGCATCGTCTATAGCGAGATTTTCACCGTTTCTATAGCGGTAGGGTCCATGCCATCCGTTGAGCAGATCGCGCAACGAAACAGGGTCGTCGGCAGCGAAGGCATCCAGCTTCATATGTACCTGTGATCGGGAGATCGCATCCAGAGGATCGAACAGCGCCAGTGGACCTGCCGCAGAGAGCGGCAGGAGTGAAAGAAGTAGCGGCGGTATAAAGCGCATCGAGCCGATCAGTATAGAGACTCGAAAGAACCGTCGTAGTACTTGATTCTCCAGATACCGGTTTCGTTATCGAGTCTGCCGATCTCTTTGCCGTCTTTGGTAACCGGAGTGGTATTTGCAAGATCTATGGTTCCGTTGGAGGTGACTATTTTTATACCTACGCCGGCTCCCGATCCTATATCCAGTCTGCCCTCTTTGGAAGCTTCATTGTACTCGCCATCTATTGTCACGAGCGTATTGTCGTAGCTGTAGGATCCTTCATATCTGTTTTGCGTAGTGGCAGGATCGTATGAATAACTCAAATTCAAGAGCATATCGCCCATTCCGCTGCGCTTGAGCGTTCCGCTAAGAGTCACTTCGATTTGCGCCTCGTTATCCCTGTTTATATCTATATCTGCGGCATTCAGCAATTTGGAGCCGATCGATCCGTTAAATGCGGTTCCTGTCTTGAGATTTGCGATCTCCCCTTTAAAGAGGACACTTTCCGGAATATAGCCGCTGTTTCCTATGATCATATCATCTACATAACTATAGGTATTGAAATATTGAAGCACCGGACTTCCGATGCTGCAGCTGTCGGTGTATGTTATCGAAACGGCAGGATCTATATTTTCGTAGATACCGTCCACCCTGGTATAGAGGTTGCCGCCATAGGCGTATGCGTCGACTATATTTCCGTCACCGAGATCGATCTTCAAATCGCCTCCATAAGACTCTATATAGTTTCCGTCGGAGTCGATACAGGCTATATATCCTTCTATATTCGTAACCCATACATCCTTGAATCCCACGCCTATACTCTGCATCGGAGTACTGATCGTATACGATATGTCAAACACCCCTTCTGCCGTATAGTCCTGTCCCAAAACTCCACCGATGCCGACTTGAGTCAGTTTTATATAGTTGAGAGTGAAAGGATCGACCGTATCGCTTTCATTGAAGTCATATCCTACCTGTGCCTGCAGAGTTCGAAGCCCTACCTGCGAACCAGCGCTGGATGTAAGAACGATATCGCTTACATTCAGATCCATCCCGTCGGTGATGGGCGAAATATGGATAGAAGCGCTTATCTGCTGAACATTCTGTACCTGTTCACCGAAATAGTTTTCAGGCAGTGTACCGTCTATCGCCATATAGAGATCTGTAAGACTGGAGAGGTTGATATCGGCTGCCGGATCGGCGGAAGGAAGAGTGACGCTTCCGCTTGCAATCATCGCGGCGTTACCTCCTATATTGTCGTAAAACTCGTAGTTCCACACCGAAGCATCGAGATCTGCACGGCTGACGTTGATCTCTCTCGCGTTTCCTGCGGTATCGGATGCTACCGTAGTGCTGTTTGCCGTCAGATTGCTATCGATGGAGAGCGTGATCAGCGACGCTATGTTTCCTATCGCAGATCCTGCCAGATCTACATTGAATGTCGTACTCTCAAGTACGGACTGAAGCGCCTTGGCTTCATCGTATAGCAGACCGGAGTTCTGGTCTACACTGTAAAGAGAGTACGCCTGGCTTCGCAAAGAGGCAAAAAGCGCCTTGGCCGCGGCTATATCGTCTACGACCGGCGAATCGTCCGGAACATATGTAGTCTGGTTGTTCTCCACGATTGCCGTTACGAGCTCGGTTGTAACGCTGTTTGCGGACATACTCTGCGCAAGATCCGCTACAAGCTGTGGCGTATCGTCTCCGAGTATGCCGTCGGACGCGTCATCGGCGATATCGTCTACAAACTCCTGAATGGAGATATTCGCATCGTCGGCCGCTTCATGAAAAGCTTCTATGACTTTCGCATAGACACCCTCTGTCGGATCGTCGGCTATGGGATCGGCTCCAAAGATATTGGCTGTAATCTGCCTCGCCTCTTCGACCCTGGTCTTGTCCAGTACCGCATTCACATTTCCTCCAGTTGCCATCATGAACATGACATGAGTAGCGGGCGCTACGTTTACGGTGACCTTTTCGGACTCTACGGAAGCCGCCGAGAAGAGCTCTGTCTGAAGCGGGCAAGGCTCTTTCTTTCCGGTTGCCGGAAAATAGAGCTCGGAGTCGGCGTCACAGGTGACCTTCACTACGGCGACACCCTTGAAATCACCCACATCTATAGTATATGTACCGTCCGTATCGCTCGTTCTTCCTTCACCTATTATATTTCCGCTCGCGCTTCCCTCGCGCACCTGAACCTTTCCGTTCAAAATCAGCTCGTCAACCGCCGTACCGGTCAACTCCACGCCGGCAGCAGTCACAGTTGGTGGGGCATCGTCTCCTCCGCCGCATCCGGCAAAAAAGAGAGATCCGGCCAGCAAGGCGGCAGTTACCGCTCCAATACCCATTCTCCTGACAATCATTGTAGACTCCTGTTTATTTCTGGTATACCATAGATTATATACCTCTCGTCTTTAAAAATAAATAAAATATTATAAAAACAGAGGATTTCGATCAAAACAGGTTATCGAACCGGCGACTTGGAGTGTAGATGACTATTTTGGCCGTCACCAAAAAGACTTGAACATACCGAAGCAGGCATACGCGAAAGCTACTACTGGAAGATCATCGGAGCGAAGGCTTTTGTAGCTATCTGTACTCTCTTTCCAATCTGAAGTCTCTTCGCCTCCTCTTTGGCTACGACCACCTCTACCAGTTGCTGGCCGATCGCCACTACAGCGACATATACCGCATCGACCCTTACAAGATCGAGAAGCTCCCCCTCAAAGGAGAACTTCTGGGAGCCGCTGCTTTTCATCAGTATCTCTTTCGGGCTTCCGTCCGCCACGACTGATCCGTGATGAAGAAGAATGACCCTTTCGGCAAGCCTGTAGATCTCGCTCGGATCGTGACTTACCATGATTGTCGTGGTACCAAACTCCCTGTGTAGCCTCAGGATATCACCCTGAAGCCTCTGCCGCATCGCCGGATCGAGTGCGGACAGAGGCTCGTCCATCAGCAAAATCCCGGGCCGCTTCATCAGCGCTCTGCATAGTGCCACACGCTGCTTCTGGCCTCCGCTTAGAGTAGAGGGGAGCCGATCCTTGAACTGTGCCATCCCGGTCATCTCCAGCAGGTGCGAAGCCAGAGCGCTATCTTTCTCTATAAATAGCAGATTCTCCTCCACGCTCATATTTTCAAAGAGCGCATACTCCTGAAAGATGAATCCGATCCCTCTCTTTTGCGGAGCAAGACTACTCTTTCCGTCCAGCCAGGCTCTGCCGTCGACACTTATTCGCCCCCGGGCACCTTCCAGTCCGGCCAGAATACGAAGCAGCGTCGTCTTTCCACTGCCGCTGGGACCGGTCAGAGCGACGAAACTCCCCTCTTCAATCTGCAAAGAGAGCGCCAGTCGCATACCGCCAAGAGGTTTGCTTATCTCTATCTCTATCATCTGCCGATACCTATGCGGCTGTTATATCTATGGTTGAAGAGATATACGCCAAGAAGTACGGCAAAACTCATTGCGACCATGATTGCGCTATAGATATGCGCCGTTTCGTAATCCATAATCTCTACAAATTCGTAGATCGCCACCGATGCCACCTTCGTCTCCCCCGGAATCGATCCGCCCACCATCAAAACGACACCAAACTCCCCTATCGTATGTGCAAACGTAACTATCAATGCGGTTATCAAAGATGGTTTGATGTTTGGAAGCGCCACCCGAAAAAGCGTAGTGAGACTGCTTTTGCCGCCCAGATATGCCGCCTCTATCATTCGCCTGGAGAGAGATTCGAAACCGCTTTGAAGCGGCTGCACCATAAACGGAAAGGAGTAAAGGATACTGGCGACTACAAGCCCCGTAAAGCTAAAGACCAGCTTCACTCCAAAATACTCCTGAAAAAATTCACCGAGAAAAGAGCTTCCGGAAAATGCCCAGAGCAGGTAGAACCCCAGCACGGAAGGGGGCAGAACGATCGGCATGGATGTGACCGCTTCGATGAAAGGTTTGCACCGGCAACGCGTCTGCGATAGCCACCAGGCCAGAGGAAGAGCTATAAAAAAGAGCAGCAGTGTCGTAACCGCGGCGAGTTTGAAGGAGAGCAGAAACGGGCCGAAATCGATACCGCTCATTCGTTCGCCTCGATAATGAAAAGATCGCTCGCCTCTATCAAAACGGTCACCTCATCACCCGGCTGCAACGACATCTTCCTTGCGGACTCCGCCGTAAGAATACTCTCTATACGCGATCGGGCCACATGCAGTTTCACACTGCACAATAGCTCTCCCGTATCGACAGCTTCGACAACACCTTTTAGGCTGTTGGCTATACTTATATTTCCGGAAAACTCTTTGGCCAGCGCCACTCTGGTAGCTTTCACGCCGAGAACCACCCCGCTTCCCTCTTCGACCGGAAGAGTGAGTTCAAGTCCGGCCATTACGGCCCGCTCACCGGAGAGATCGAAAGAGAGCACAGTAAGCCCCCCGCATCTTTCTATCTTCGTCACTTTCGCCTCTATCCTGTTCATCTTGTCCGGTATCCGTAGCGCCTGAATATATCTTTTGCACTCTCCGAGAACAGAAATCGATAGAAGCTCTTCGCCTCCTTGGCACCTTCTGCTCTTTTGAGCAGAACTGCCCCCTGCTCTATAGGGCTATAGAGCTCTCTATCCACTTCCACCCAGTTTATACCCTCCCGGTATCTTGACATTCGCGGTCCGTAAAGCGCCGATTTGGCCACCATCCCTATATCGGCCGCTTTAAGAGCGTAAGAGAGCGTCTGTGCCACCGACTCTCCAAAGACGAGTTTTTCCTTTACTTCATCATAGATTGCGCTCCGCCTTATAGCCTCCATCGCTGCGGTACCGTACGGTGCGGTCTTCGGATTGGCGATCGCTACCGTAGTTACAGACCGATCTTTCAAAACTTCCATACCTTTGCCGACATCGAGATGCTTCACACTGAAAAGAACAAGCACTCCCTCGGCGTAGATTTCAGGCTCCGTAGCGGCCGCTCCTTCTTTGTAGAGTCGCCGCGGATAACTCATATTCGCAGAGAGGTAGATATCGTACGGTGCACCGTGTAAAATCTGCGCGGCAAGCTTCCCGCTGCTTCCGAGTGTCACCCTGACTTTCGTACCGGGATCGATCTTTTCGTACTCCTTTATCAAATCCTCAACGGCATATCCGACATTTGCGGCAGCGGCTATCCTGACTTCACCGCCGTTTAGAGAAACAAGAGCAAAAAGAATAAAAAAAAGCACTCTTCCCATACAGATCTTTCCTAAAAGAGGTAGTTCAGCTCAAACCGGCCGTCAAGATAGTCGTCGCCGTCGCCGTCCAGAATATCTCCATATCCGACTCGTACCCGCCACTGAAACGATGGAACACTCGAAAGATTTTTCACAACTCCGGCATAATAGTAGACTTCGTCGCTCATATGGTATCCCGCCTTTTTGTCGTCGGCATCGATATAGAGGATCGAAAGCTGAACAAGAGGATCGATGTAAAGAGCGTTTGCGGCATAATTTTTCACCACTTCGAGACGATAGCTTTTTGTATTGGCTCTCCAGTTGTATATCCCCATAGAGCGGGTATATCCGGCGGTCGGGAAACCGCGCCACGGTGTAACCAGGTCGGCTTCGTCAAAAACATGCGTATAAGCGAGATTCAGCTTGTAAAGCGGAGTTTTGGCAACGACTCTGGCACCTATCATCCCGCCCTCAAGGGAGTCCGGATCCTCGTAGCCTGTAGTATCGCCGGTATAGGACGCTCCGCCTACCGCTCCCGCTCCGTTGTCAAACTGCCTGATATAGCGCAGGCCCGGAGTGAGCGTAAAACCGTCGAAATGGAGTGTATACTCCGCTTCTCCCATCGCCTGGGAAAGCAGCTCCGGCACACTATAGAATGCGGCACCTACCTTGAGAGTCTCCGTCGGCTTGCCTTTCAGTTCTCCAATTATCAGCGGTGCGTCCGTCGGCTTGCCGGCAGCCCTCAATGCACTGCATGTAAGCCCCCTGTGCATCGCACTGTCGTCGTTTTGACTCCACTGGGGAAAGAGGTGGCTGTCACAGCTACTGTCTCCATAAGCCAGTACGGAGTGGGAGCTCGTATGATCCCTGAGCTTCTGTTTGGCAAGATAGCCGAATATACCCTTTATCGCACCGTTTAGATGCAGCGTCAAACCGTCGAAGGTGTTGGGTATCATTTTGGTGTCGTTGGAACGCGTGTAGAAGCTCTCCACCAGCTGCCGTCCCAGCAGAATCTCGCTATCGCCTATACCGCCGTAGCCAATATATGCCTGACCCACCACTCCCATGGAGCGGCTGCCGCTGTTTACATAGTCATAACGGCTAAGAAGATCCTTGCCGGCCTTGAGTCTGGCTACCGGATCGCTCTGCGCGTCGAAAAAGGCTTGCGATCCATATAGCCCGAGCCTCATGTAAAACTCTTTGTATATGGCGCTATCGAAGACTACAGAAGCCCCTATCCCGGCTATGGCGTGGTTGTCGTGCTCTGTATCCTCGCGCTCCCACCGATAGACAAAGTTGTTCGAACGGATTCGCCCGTAAAAATTTCCTTCGGCAAATAGCGCCTCGAGACTTTCGACCTCTTTGGATTTTTGGCAGTAGAGTACCTCCCCGTTGCTTTTGAGCAGAGCTTTACAGCCTCCATGCGCCTGATAGCCGTATAGCATCGATGCCGCCAAAAACGGTAAAATAAAGCGTTTCACCCAGACCCTTCCACTCTTTCGCAATAAAAATACCGTAAAGAAGATTTAAAATTTACCTATTATATCGTCCGGTATTTTAAAAAACAACGGCTTTTTGCATATTTGCGATACTATGCAGCTATCTTTGCGATTTGCAAAGAGCGGAGATTTCGTTTGGGATCCGGCAAGAGAGTCTTTAGCTCCCTTGCGGTCTGTCCAGATGCACATCCATCTGAGGATACGGTATGGAGATCCCTTTTTCATCAAAGACCAGTTTGACTTTTTCTATGGTATCGAAGTAAACGCCCCAGTAGTCACCGCTTTTTACCCAGGCGCGGCAGACGAAGTTGACACTGCTGTCGGCAAGCTCGCTTACCGCGACAAAGATTGCCGGATCCTTCAGGATACGGTCATCCTCCGTCAGTATCTCTTCGAGACTCTTTTTCGCCAGCTTCAAGTCGTCATCGTATCCGATACCGAAACTCCAGTCGACCCTTCTGGTCTCTTTCGCCGAGTAGTTGGTGATGGTTCCGCCGATTATGGCGCCGTTGGGTACGATCACTATCTTGTTGTCACCCGTTTTGAAGATGGTGGAGAACATGTTGATCTCCTCCACCACCCCGGCCGTTCCGCCTGCTTCCACGAAATCTCCTACCTTAAACGGACGAAAGAGTATCAGAAGTACAGCCGCGCCTACATTGGATAGAGTACCCTGCAAGGCAAGACCCACGGCAAGACCGGCGGCACCGAGTATAGCTACGAACGAAGTGGTATTTACGCCAAGACCGCTCAACGCCGCCAGTATTACGACGACCATCAAAAGCACATAGACAAGGCTTCCGACGAAAGAGGTCAGCGTAGGCTCCACTCCGGCACGTTCCATGAGCTTCTTGACAGTTTTTGTCAAAGCCCTGGCGACCCACTTGCCGATAACGAAAATCGCAAGCGCACCGAGTAGCTTCAGCCCGTATGTCATACCGAGCTGCGCAAGCTGGTTGAAATCTATATCTTTCAAAAAATCGACACTCATCTACAAAACCCTAAAAGCTGTACACAACGCCGGCCGTCGTTGTAGTATCGGTCTTCTTTTTCCCTGCCGGAGGCATATTGTCATACTTCAGCTGAAAGCCCATTCTGAAAGAGAGCTGATCGACTATGAGCATTTTAAGACCGAGATTTACAACCGTTTCGTAATCTTTTAGATATTTCATATTGTCAAGTATGCTCCATGTCGCGGTAAACTGGTTAGTTTTACTGAAGTTGTAGACGTAGTCGAGAGCGCCCTTGCCGTAATAGAAGTTGTCATGAGGCTCGGTAGTGTAGTTGCTTCTTCTAAACTGCACACCGCCTTTGCCTTTGAGCGACTGTTGCGTATCCTTGAATATATTGTAACCCATACCTGCACCAAGGTTGTACTGCTGATTGTACCCTTCGAAGGTGTTCCTGATGGCAGAGGCCTCACCGTATGCGAACAAATCCTGACTCATATATCGGTTGACATTGTAAAAGAGCCTGTAACGCTCGTCGGATGTAACACCGCTCTTTTCTCCGTAGAGAATATCGGCCTTCAGGCTCATCTGTGTGCTGGCGTCGTACTGGTAGTCGTTCTTGTAAGCGGCATTTAGCGACTGACTCTGGGAGTTGCCGGTAGAGCCTATATATCCAAGCTCCACACTCTGCTTCATGGTCCCAACGGGATCCGCCGCCCAAAGGGCGCAACCGATAAATCCGATGGCAACGATTTTTTTCACTCTATCTCCTTTTTTATCCGATTTCAGTTTTTGCAGGCCGATTTTAACCAATTTTATGTGAATCGATCGTGAAGCGCAGGATCTTCAGCCACTGATGAAATTAAACGAATGCAAACCAGCCCCTATAAAAACTCTCCCGTATCGCTTATGCGAACATCCAGATACTCCACATCCGTCTCTGCCGATCCGGCGGCATTCGTAGCACCCGCTCTGAACCGATACGACCAACCGTAGCTGTTTAGATCGAGCGGCTCTTTGAGGTAAATCGTTCCGTTATCGTCGATATAAAAATGTGCCGCATCCTCTCCGCTCAGATAAAAGGAGTCTATCCCCCCTTCTCCACTGTAAAGAATCTTCACGGAACCTATCTTGGAACCTACCGCCGGAGCCCGCTCGCTATTGAACAGCATCGATCTAAACCCCAGAATACCCGGAGGCTTTGGAAGCGGCAAATAACCTCTCGCATCGACAGCAACGACAGACCCGTCTCTATCGAGTGCATATACCACACCGTTCCTGGCAAAAGAGAGGGTAAAAACCTCCAGCGGCAGATCCACCCTTCCGAGCAGGCACATCTCTATAGGATTTTGCATATCCACTATATCGATAGCGGTACCGAAATAGATTCCGGCTTCGCATAAACATACTCATAAGCGTCGCTGTAGATATCTTCGCTCTCATACAGTTTCATGACTATCGGCTCAAGATACCTGTCATAGCTCTTTATAAGCCAGTTTTTATGGGCAGAGGGGATCCACCACATCAGATCGTCCCTGCCGATAGAGGCATTCGCATCCGGATAGAGCTTCTCTATCAAAATACGTGAGGCTATATCATCAAGCCGCTCTTGAACC
>Ga0256834_1002772_pt1 | contig 10812 bp, 7 predicted proteins | sample 4281140metaG_FD_190536 | JGI IMG/M metagenome (GOLD analysis project Ga0256834, IMG submission 190536) | Hydrothermal vent microbial communities from East Pacific Rise, Pacific Ocean - 4281-140 | ecosystem: Environmental > Aquatic > Marine > Hydrothermal vents | place: Pacific Ocean: East Pacific... | reverse complement strand
TATACGAGCCATCTTGTCCTAAGGAAACTTCAGACATGAAAAAATACCGTGTAGCATCAACTCCATATTTTTCAACCAAGGAGCTAGGTGAAATAACATTGCCCACGGACTTGGACATTTTTTCGCCCCTATTATTTAAAAACCCGTGCGCAAATACTCGTTTTGGTAATTCAATTCCAGCAGACATTAAAAAAGCAGGCCAATATATTGCATGAAAGCGAATAATATCTTTACCCATCATATGTATATCAGCAGGCCAATAATGGTTTTTATTATCGCTCTTACTAGGGTAGCCAGTTGCAGTAATATAATTTGTTAGAGCATCAACCCAGACATACATTACATGTTTTTCATTTCCGGGAACTTTCACCCCCCAGTCAAAGGTCGTGCGAGAAATTGAAAGATCTCTAAGTCCAGATTTTAAGAAACTAACCACCTCATTTTTGCGTTCTGGCGGTAAAATAAAATCTTCATTTGCTTTAATATGGGCTAATAACTTGTTTTGATATGCAGATAATTTAAAAAAATAGCTCTCTTCTTCAACCCATTCAACTGGTGAGCCAAGCGGTTCGCGACGCACTCCATCATCACCAAGACTAGTTTCTTTTTCATCAAAATATCCTTCTTGGCGCACAGAATACCAGCCAGCATATTTATCAAGATAAATATCACCATTAGCCTCCATAGCTTTCCAAAGGGCCTGACAAGAAAGATGATGCCTTTCTTCTGTAGTGCGTATGAAATCATCATTAGAGATATTGAGCATTTTCATCATAGCTCGAAATTGATCAGAATTATTATCAGCTAATTCAAGTGTAGAAATGCCCTGTTCTATTGCGGTTTGCTGCATTTTTAACCCATGCTCATCTGTGCCAGTTAAGAAGAACACATCACGGCCATTTAAACGTTCAAAGCGGGCAATAACATCGCAAACCATTGCGGTATAGGCATGACCAATATGCGGCACGCCATTGGGATAAAAAATCGGGGTTGTGATGTAAAATTTTTCTTTTGTCATAATTTTCAAGTTTTATTTTGCTATTGTGTAAGTTGTTTATGTTTTACTATTTCATCAAAAATTGAAATAAGTGTTTGCTTCTTGTCGAGATTATACTTCTCCATATCAGCAAACAAAGATTTTGCCTTGTCCCACAGCTTAGTAATTGAGGCAAGATAAACTCTGCTAACAGGGGTGTTTTGCGTTGTTATTTTGGCTAAATTTGCAATATGTGTAACAATTATCTCTTTAGCAAAGGCTTGCGCAGCCTCATTTGACTTAACAATGTCCTCAGCCAAGATTAGTTGGGTAATCGTTGGTTGTTGTTCACCCAACTCAAGCCAATCTTGCAAGTCATTCAAAAGTGCTAACTCTTTAAGCATTGCAGCTTCAATTGCTCGCCTTGGCCTTCCTTGAGCAAGCCTTACGCACTTATCTAAATCACTTTCATCATTTATATTTTGAAGTGCAGCATTTTTAACTTCATCATCATTAAGAATGCGCAAACCATATGAGTGACTACGAGAATGAATTGTGGGTAATAAAGACCCATGGCGATGAGAAATTAAGATGAATAAACTGTCAGCTGGGGGCTCTTCTAAAATTTTTAGTAAAGCATTACTAGCTTTTATTGAGCAATCATCGATGGCATCTATGATGCAAATTCTATGCCCTGCTCTACCACGAGTTTTATGCATTTTGCTGTGTAATTCTCGCACTTCATCAATTCTAATTTCTGAATAAAATCCTTTAGGTTTTTTGGCCGCCTTCCTTAAAATGAATAAATTAGGATATGACCCTTGCGCCACTTGTTCATTAATTTCATTTTTAGCTTGTGGGTTAGAAAGACTAAAGATTTCTTTTGCAAGAGCAAAGGCAAAGGTTGCTTTACCGATGCCTTTTTGTCCATGAATTAACATTGCACTAGGTAGTTTATTGTTTTTTGCTTGCTCAACAATTTGAGAAAAAACTTGTTGGTGGCCAATAAGGTTTTTTGTCTGCTCAGGCAAAGAAACACCCTCAATTTGATCGGCCTCTCGAGCAGTATCTATCTCGCTCACTTAACTATCACCATCATTAAGTTTTCTTCTCTTCTTTAAGCTCAGGAAATTTACTAACAACAGCTTGCCAAATTGCTTTCGCTAAGTCTTCTTCGCTTTTATCTGCAGAAATTATTACAAATCGTTTTGTATTATTATTAGCAATTTTTATAAAATTTTCACGCAATTTTATATGCCAATCTAAATTTTCTTTCTCAAATCGATCAACCTCTCCCGCTAAGCTCTTATCTGCATCCCGTGTTCTCATTCTTTGAAAAGCCTTTTTAGGATCCATATCAAGCAAGATTGTTAAATCTGGATTATTATCATTTAAAGCAAGCTCCTCTAGGGCAGAAATAAGCGTATCATTCACCCCTCCAGTCAACCCTTGGTAGGCTCTGGTCGAATCTAGAAAACGATCTGAAATTACCCAAGTTCCTTTTTTTAAATTTGGAGCAATTAACTCGTTTACATGATCAAGCCGTGCAGAGGCAAATAATATTGCTTCAGCCCCAGCCCCCCAACTTTCAGATTTTCCTTGCAAAATAAAAGAGCGAATTGCTTCAGCTTTTGGAGTTCCGCCAGGTTCTCTAGTGCGGACAGCCATAATTGCCTTGTTTTTCAGGCTATTTACTAAACGTTTCGCTTGTGTAGATTTACCAACACCCTCACCACCCTCAAAAGTAATAAACCTTGCCTTTGGCATGAGTTTTGCTTTTGCTATTGCTTTTTGCTTAACTTTTGTCATCAAATAAAACTAACTCAATTACTTCAGCCAACCCAGTGTAAGCTCTTTAATGGCATCACTTGCTCTACGCATTAAAGAGCCTTTTTCAACTGACTTATTTGCGTAAAGTGGTGTGGTTTGAATAACCTGTTTATCACATTTAATTTGCAAATGTGCAATTTTATCACCTTCAACTACAGGAGGTAAAATCGGGGAATTATAAACAATATTCGCACTAAGACATTTTTTTGATCCCTTTGGAATATAAAGAGAAATTGCCCCATCGCCAACAAGGGCAACCTTTGCCTCTTCCCCACCATATATAGGCACATGAGAAACAATTGCCCCGCTGTTATAGGCATCAACAAGCTCAAAGCTACGAGTTCCCCAAGTGATTAATTTACGCGCCTCTTCTGATCTTTCTTTTTTACTTTGCATGCCATGCAAAACAGCAATAACCCGTCGATCGCCTTCAGTGGAGGAAACAACCTCTCCATAACCTGAGGATTCTGTATGACCAGTTTTCAAGCCATCAACCCCAATATCCATGCTCAACAAAGTATTTCGGTTAGATTGTTTAATATTGTTCCACTCAAAATCAGGCTCTGAAAATATCGAATAATAATCTGGAAATTCTTTGATTATATATTTGGCAAGAATTGCTAAATCTTGTGCGCTTACATACATTTTTTCATCTGGCAAACCAGTTGAATTTGTAAAGTTAGAGTTTTTCAGGCCTATCTCTTGCGCCAACTCATTCATGATGTTTGCAAAAGTTTCCTCAGTTCCACCAATTCCTTCGGCCAATATAATGCTTGCATCATTACCAGATTGAATGATGACAGACTTTAGCAGGTCTATGACTTTAATTTTAGAATTTAACTTTGCAAACATGGTTGAGCCACCAGAAGATGCACCACCCTCACGCCAAGCATATTCAGAAACAAAAAACTCATCATCAACAGAAAGTTGACCATTTTTTAGCATATCAAAAGTGACGGCAATCGTCATCATTTTTGCCATACTAGCTGGCTCAATTCGCTCATTCGCTTTTTTTTGAAACAATATAGTTCCGCTATCATAATCCATCAAAATAGCATATGGGGCTTTTGTTGCAAATTGCAGCTGCGCCATGCTTGCCTGTGATGAAAAAACAAAAACAACTAAAAAGAGTAAAAAGCCCTTTAATAACAATGAAGTAGGTTTAATCATTTATGTGCTTTCCCTCTGGGTTAAATCCCATTCGCACTAATTATACAGAATGATGTCCTTAAGTCCAAGCTCTCTTGCAATAAGAATTGCATCTTTTCGAGTAACCCCAGATTTTAAATAACTAAGTGTAAGTTTTAATGCAGGTTTATTATATAATTGAACTGGTGTTTGCTCAACAGCCGCAATAAGCGAAAACGCTCTTATAACTTTGTTTGCATGATCTAAATTTGCAAAAACACCAAGCTCAAGATTAATTTTTCTAGCATTTTCATCATTGGCATTTCGCCATTGCTCTAGGTTATTCGACTTTGACGCCATTGCATCAACAGCCAAAAATGCTTGATTTATGATAATATCACTATTTTTATTAGAAATATTAGGAGCATAAAAGATTGGACTAAGAGGCTCACTAAGCGTTGTTTGCTGATTGTTTAAGTTTGAAGAAAAACTATTAGCAATAAAAAACCCTTGGGAGGTTTGGCTGTAGCCAGTATTGACACCTGAGCTTTGGCGGATTGATGGTATTGGTGCGTTTGTTCTAGTAAATATATTTGCAACCTTAATTGCGGGGCGATCAAACTGTTCCATTCGCTCAATTGAGCTAGATTTATTCATACTAGCCAAAAGCATACGTGTATCATCTCCTTCAAGTGGAGCTTTGCCAACATAACGCACACGAACCCTAGCAGTTCCTTTTTTTATCACCCCAAGTAAATCAGCTGTTCTTTTAGATAAATCAATAATCCTACTGCTAGAAAAAGGACCTCTATCATTCACCCTCACCATAATGGACTTGTTATTCTCTAAATTAGTTACCCGCACATAAGATGGAAGCGGCAAAGTTGGGTGCGCTGCACTAATTGCATATTGGTCAAAAATCTCACCATTAGCAGTTTCCCTACCGTGGAAATTTGGACCATACCAAGACGCAACACCAGTAGCATCATAATCTGGGTCATGTGCAGGAGTATACCATTTACCCCTAATTTTATATGGTTTGCCAATTTGAGAACGACCCCCACCCTTCTTTACTCTTGATGATGTGGTGACACGCTTTGACGCTACAACTCCATATTCAGAGGAGGAAAATTTTGTTGTGTTATTAATGTCTGATTTTTTATCAAACATTCCACCGCCAATTGAGCAAGCACTCAACAAAGGAATGGCAATAAGTAAAATAGACAAGGATTTAAGCGGTGAGTAAATATTCATTTTTTCAACATAACTATTCATTTTAAGTAACATCATACATCATTATAGCTAAAATTTTAACTAAATATGTTCGCTTTATCATTATTGGTTAAGCCAAGATTAATATGAATTTGCCACTAATCAATATGAGAAACAAACGGATCAGTTGATTCTATTTATTCAAACATATAAAGATATCTTTATATGCCAATTAAAAATGACTCGCTAGCAGGTAATCTTATGCAAAATAATAGAATTGAACTCTTAAAGAATCTAATGAAAACACGCATTATTTTAACGGATGGTGCTATGGGTACATCTTTGCAAAAGTATAAATTAAGCGAAGAAGATTTTAAAGATGAGTTATTTAAAAATCACACAATTTTGTTGCAAGGTAATAATGACGTTTTAAATATTTCTAAACCTAAAATTGTTCAAGAGGTTCATAAAAGCTATTTTGATGCTGGATCAGACATTATTGGCACAAATACATTTGGCGCAACTTCAATTGCCCAAGCTGATTATGGACTTGAGGATTATGCATATCAAATGAATGAGGAAGGTGCAAAAATTGCGGTTGCAGCTGCTCGTGAAGCAGAAAAAACTGATGGCAAGCCACGCTTTGTTGCAGGTGCTATTGGCCCAACAAACCGCACAGCTTCAATTTCACCTGATGTGAATGATCCAGGTTTTCGTGCCGTAACTTTTGATGATTTAAAACAATCATATGGCGAACAGGTGCGTGGATTAATTGCAGGCGGGGTTGACCTTTTATTAATTGAAACAATTTTTGACACATTAAACGCCAAAGCCGCTGCCTTTGCTATTGAGGAAATTTGCCAAGAGTTAGGTCTTAAAATGCCAGTTATGATTTCTGGTACAATTAGCGATCTTTCTGGCCGTGTTCTATCTGGCCAAACTGTTGAAGCATTTTGGAATTCGCTTAATCACGTTCACCCCTTTTCATTTGGCTTAAATTGCGGCCTTGGGGCAACGCAAATGCGCCCATATGTTGCACAATTATCAAAAATTATAGACACCCCAATTTGTGTATATCCAAACGCAGGCCTTCCAAATGAATTTGGTGAATATGATGAAAGCCCAACAGCAACTGGTGAATTATTGGGGGAATTTGCAAGTGAAGGACTGCTAAACATTGTTGGTGGTTGTTGCGGCACAACTCCAGAGCATATTAAAGAAATTTACAAAAATATTAAAGGCAAACAACCTCGAGCAATTCCCAATTTTGAGGAGGAGGGTTAAATATGCAGCGTTTACTTCGACTTTCAGGACTTGAACCGTTCACCCTCACCCCCGATATGAATTTTGTAAATGTTGGTGAGCGAACAAATGTTACTGGCTCAGCAAGGTTTAGAAAACTCATCAGCTCTGGTGATTATGACACTGCTCTTGAAGTTGCAAGAGATCAGGTGGCGAATGGCGCACAAATAATCGACATAAATATGGACGAAGGCCTGCTTGATAGCAAAGCGGCAATGATTAAATTCCTCAATTTAATTGCTTCTGAGCCAGATATTGCAAGAGTTCCTATCATGATTGATAGCTCTAAATGGGAAGTAATTGAAGCAGGTTTGCAATGTGTACAAGGAAAATCCATTGTAAACTCTATCTCACTAAAAGAGGGAAAAGAGGCTTTTATCCACCACGCAAAATTGGTGCATCAATATGGTGCAGCAGTTGTGGTTATGGCTTTTGATGAAAAGGGACAAGCTGATACTTATGAGCGTAAAATTGAAATATGCAAAAATGCTTATGATATTTTAGTAAAAGAAATTGGCTTCCCCCCTGAGGACATAATTTTTGACCCAAACGTATTTGCCGTTGCTACAGGCATTGAAGAACATAATAATTATGGAGTTGATTTTATTGAAGCAACTCGCTGGATAAGAAAAAACTTGCCTTATTGCCATGTTTCTGGTGGTGTATCAAACCTTTCATTTTCGTTTCGTGGAAATAATGCTGTACGTGAGGCAATGCATTCTGTGTTTCTTTATCATGCAATTAAAGCAGGCATGGACATGGGAATTGTCAATGCCGCACAATTAGTTATCTATGAGAATATTGATCCAAAGTTGCGTGAACTTTGTGAAGATGTAGTGCTTAACCGTCGAGCAGATAGTACCGATAGGTTGCTTGAAGTTGCAGCTGATTTTAAGGGTGATGGAGCAAAGGCAAAAAAAGCTGATGACCAAGAGTGGCGCAAATTTGACGTTGTTAAAAGAATAGAGCATGCACTAGTTAACGGCATAACAAAGTTTATTGAAGCAGACACAGAAGAAGCTCGCCAAAATTATGATCAATCACTGCATGTGATTGAAGGGCCGCTTATGTCTGGCATGAACGTGGTTGGCGATCTTTTTGGTGCTGGGAAAATGTTTTTGCCACAAGTGGTTAAATCTGCCCGTGTTATGAAACAGTCAGTTGCTTATCTTATGCCATTCATGGATGCAGAAAAAGAAGCATCAGGAGAAGAAGCAAGTGCATTTGCTGGCACTATCATCATGGCAACGGTTAAGGGTGATGTGCATGATATTGGTAAAAATATTGTAGGTGTAGTTTTGCAATGTAATAATTATCAGGTGATAGATATTGGTGTTATGGTGCCAAGCGAAGATATTGTTAAAGCTGCGATAGAGCATAAAGCAGATATTGTTGGGCTTTCAGGTTTGATTACTCCCTCACTAGATGAAATGGTAACGGTTGCAAGCGAGTTTGAGCGAAATGGCCTTGCAATTCCTCTCCTAATTGGCGGTGCTACAACTTCAAAAATTCATACAGCCGTGAAAATAGACCCAAAATATCCAAGCGGACAAGTTGTGCATGTTGATGATGCAAGTCGTGCGGTTGGCGTTGTTTCAAATCTTCTTTCTGTTGAGGGAAAAAGCAAATATATAAAAGAAATACGCAATGAATATGCACTCGTGGCACAAAAACACCAAAACTCAGAGCTAAAAAAGAAACGCATTAGCCTAGGTGAAGCACGTGCAAATGCATTAAAGATTAACTGGACAAATTATAACCCGCCAAAGCCTAGCTTTTTAGGTGTAAAAGTTTTTGATGAGTGGGATTTGGCTGATTTAGCAAAAACAATTGACTGGACACCGTTTTTTCAGGCTTGGGAGATGAAAGGGCGTTTTCCTGCGCTCTTAGAAGATGAAAAACAAGGTGAAGTTGCTCGCAGCCTATGGGCAGATGCACAGGTAATGCTCAAACAAATAATAGATGAAAAATGGTTTTCGCCAAAAGCAACATTAGGTTTTTGGGCGGCAAATAGTGTTGGTGATGATATTCATCTTTATAGTGATGATGCAAAAAAACAGCATATTAACACCTTTCATGGTTTGCGTCAGCAAATGGCAAAAAGAGAAGGCAGGTTTAACCTATCAATTTCAGATTTTGTTGCGCCAATTGAAGCAGGCATAAATGATTATGTCGGAGCTTTTGTAGTAACAGCTGGAGCAGAAGAAGAAAAAATAGGCAACGAATTTGTAAAAGATAATGATGATTATAAATCAATAATGGTAAAAGCCTTGGCAGATAGATTTGCTGAAAGTTTTGCCGAGCGTCTGCATCAAAAAGTTAGAAAAAACTTTTGGGGCTATGCCGCAGATGAGAGCATAAAAGACGAAGATTTATTACAAGAAAAATACCAAGGTATCCGCCCAGCTCCGGGGTATCCGTGCCAACCAGATCACACAGAGAAAACTGCTATTTTTGATCTGCTAGACGCAACAAAAACCATTGGAGTAGAATTAACTGACAGTTTTGCAATGTGGCCGGGATCGTCAGTATCAGGTCTATATTTCTCGCACCCTGAAAGCTATTATTTTGGGGTTGCAAAAATTGAGCGAGATCAGGTGAAAGATTATGCAAATCGAAAAGGCAAAACGGTTGAGGAAATGGAACGCTGGCTCGCACCAATCTTGAATTATATTCCTAAGTAAAATCGGACAACTCTGTTATTGCGAGTAGCAGCAAAGCAATGTGGCAAACCCAAAAAACCACAACGTTTCTGAAGCGTTTGTGGATTGTCACGTCACTCATGTGGTAAAAACCCTATGCAGTCAAATCTTTTGGCGGCTTTAAGCCATTTATTAGACATGCGGTTGTAACAGTGTTTGCCAATAAACAAGCAATCGTCATTGGCCCGACTCCGCCGGGAACTGGGGTAATAAAAGCTGCATTTTCTTTTGCGCTTTCAAAATCAACGTCCCCCACGAGGCGGGTTTTCCCCTGCCCTCGCTCTGGAGCATCAATTCTATTTATCCCTACGTCAATTACGCTCGCACCCTTTTTTATCCAATCACCTTTTACCATTTTAGCACGTCCAACCGCCGCCACTACAATATCTGCTTGGCGTACAACATTGGGTAAATCCTTTGTGCGAGAATGCGCCATAGTTACTGTGCAGTTATCGCGCAATAAAAGTTGCGCCATAGGTTTGCCAACAAGGTTTGAACGCCCAATAACAACCGCATTTTTTCCCTCTAACGATCCATGCACATCTCGCAACATCATAAGGCAGCCAAGCGGTGTACAAGAAACCGGACCAATCTGTCCTGTCATCAACTTGCCAGCATTAAGCGGGTGAAACATATCAACATCTTTGGCAGGATTAAGTGCGTTAATAATTTTGGTGGCATCAATATGTTTTGGCACTGGCATCTGCACTAAAATTCCATGCACCTCATCACGGTTATTAAGCTCGTCAATCAGCTTTAAAAGCTCAGCTTCACTTACATCATCAGCAAGCTCATACTTAAAACTATTCATACCCACTTCAAGCGTTTGCTTAGCCTTGTTGCGCACATATACTTGGCTTGCTGGATCATGCCCAATAATAATAACCGCTAAACCAGCTGTTATATCATGCTCTTTTTTTAAGCGTTCTACATGTATAGCAATATTAGCTCGAAGTTTGGCAGCAAATTCTTTGCCATCAATAATTTGTGCGCTCATTTTAAAAATCCTTAAGTTGATCTCTCATAACGCCGAGCAAATTTCAATGCCAGCAATTTTAAGTGATTTGTGAATGTTTTTTGCTAATTCCACAGCATTTGCATTATCACCATGCAAACAAATAGAGCTTGCCTCAGATTTTAAAACCGCTCCATCTATTGTAATTATATTTCCTTTTTGAGCAAGTAAAAGACATTGCTCAACTACTTGCTTCTTATCTGTAATAACAGCAGTTTTTTGTTTTCGAGAAACAAGTAAACCATTATTCTCATACCTTCTATCCGCATAAGCCTCTTTAATAATTTTAAGCCCTATATTTTTTGCAGCGTCAACTTGTGCGCTGTTATCAAGTGCTAAAATTGCCATTTTATCATTGTGTTTTTTTACTATTTTAAACATTGCTTTAGCCAACTCAAAGTCACTTGATGCCAAATTGGCTAAAGCACCATGCAATTTTACATATAACAGAGGGATATTTTCTTCATTTGCGATTTTTTGAATAACTTTAAGCTGCTCTGAAATTTGCTCTTCAAGCTCTGATATTGGTAAATCAAGTAGCAAACGACCGAAATTTTCCTTATCTGCAAAACTAGGATGCGCTCCACAAACTACCCCTTTTGAATGCGCAAGCCTTAGAGTATTTCGCATTGTTTTTTCATCACCAG
>Ga0256834_1002771_pt1 | contig 10812 bp, 9 predicted proteins | sample 4281140metaG_FD_190536 | JGI IMG/M metagenome (GOLD analysis project Ga0256834, IMG submission 190536) | Hydrothermal vent microbial communities from East Pacific Rise, Pacific Ocean - 4281-140 | ecosystem: Environmental > Aquatic > Marine > Hydrothermal vents | place: Pacific Ocean: East Pacific... | reverse complement strand
GTAAAAATAATGGTCAGAGAAGATCTCGATAGATGGGAAAGGTGGATTAATGGAGAGAAGTTCCCGTGGGATGCACCGAACTACCCCAGCGAGTACAAGATACTGACGCGTGCTTTGAGGGTTTGAGACTAACAAACAGACCTACTAGAGTATGTAAAAATTAGAATATGTTAAAAAATTTATTATACCAAATTTGTTCCAGTGATCCGGTTGTAGATATGGATGGTGAATATTAAAATAACTAAATAACTAGATATATTATATCACTTGAGTAAGAACTGTAAATTCGTCACCCAACTTCAAATTTCAACAAGCATTAACCAATTGTAAGAGAGTACGTTAAAACTGAACTGCAAAACAATTAAGTATTGGCCAAAAGAATAACCATTAGAATTGCCGCAATGCAGGTGAGTATATGACAAAAATACTAAAGCGCTTAAATAGTATGTTATACGACGTAGAGCTTAAATTGAGAGGGTATATAGTGATGCCCTATTACATCTATATTGCCAGAAATAAAGGAGAGTATATTGCAGACAAGGACTGGGATAACTTAATAATTCTCGATGCTTGTAGGTATGATACTTTCGTGGAGGTTTCTGGTATAAATTGCCCATATATAATATCGCGCGGATCGCATACAGTTGAATTCTTAGAAGAGAACTTTGTTGGTCGTAAATTCAATGATATTGTGTACGTTACAGCAAATCCTCAAGTAAATATACACGCCAAAGATTGTTTCTATAAAATAATACCAGTATGGAAGTATGAATGGGACGAATCATTAAATACAGTGCTACCTCAAGCTGTATATAAATACGCCATTGAGGCTGAGCAAAAATATCCAAATAAAAGACTAATTGTACATTTTATACAACCACATATCCCTTTTCTAGACTACCCTGAACTTTCTGTATACGGAATCAAGAAGGACTACCTTCTAGCTATGAATAAAAAACCCAATTTCAAAACTACAAATCCATGGGACGAAGCAGCACGAGGAAATATCGATGCGAGGATTATTTGGGAGGCATACAAAAAGAATTTGAAGAGAGTTTTACCCTATGCATTAAAATTAACGAAAAAATTAACTGGAAAGTGTGTAATTACAGCAGACCATGGAGAGGCATTAAGGAGAATTTGGTTTCCAGTGCCAGTGAGAATAGCCGAGCATCCACAATATGTTCATATACCTGACCTAGTAAAAGTGCCATGGTATGAAGTAGATAAAGGAGAAAGAAAAAAGATAGACTACAATACTACCGAAGAACGTGAAAAGGTTAGGTGTATAGTTAGAAAACTAGTAGCAAAAGGTGGTCAGTATGAAGGTAATAATAACAACAAGAGCCATCTATCCGTTTCATGGATATGGAGGGATGGAAAGATACTATTACAACTTAGCCAAACACTTAATCAGATATGATGTGGAAGTTGAAATTGTGACTTCGCAGAGTGATAAGATAACTACTAAAAAATTGAAATTAGACAATATAAATTTTACATTTATTCCACCTAATTTCAATAAAAAGCGATTAATGAGTATATGGTATTTTCCATTTTTTTTAAATGTTAGAAAATATCTCGAGGAAACGAAGTTTGACATACTACATGGTACAGCAGGAACATATCCGTATTCCGAACTAAGAAACAGAAGACCAGTAATTGTACAACCATTCGGACTTGAACCATTCAAAATGAAAGGCGTTAAAGGAATACTCCAAAGATTGCTGTTCTACAAAGTGTCAGAAAAGAACCTACAAAACGCCGATGCTATTGCATCCGAAGGAGTGCTACAGACTAGAGAAATAGTCCAACTATTTAGCAATATTGGCGAAGATAAAATTTTTTACTTACCGGTTGGTGTTAACTTAGATTTAATCAAGCAATATATCTCAACATCGAATATCAGCAGAAGAGATTATAATCTCCAAGATGCAGACATAGTACTGATTAACGTCAATAGGTTGGCACCAAATAAAGGTGTAACATACCTAATCGAAGCGCTGGGGATACTAAATTATATATACAAAGTAAATACAAAATTAATAATTGTTGGAAGTGGACCAGAAGAGAACAAAATTAAGAAGACCATAAAAGATCTAGACCTAGAAAATAAAGTAATTCATTTAAAAGGTGTATCTGATATAAAAATGTTCCAATTATATACGCTAGCAGATATTTCGGTAACACCGACATTATATGAGGGGCTACCAACAGTAGTATTAGAAGCTATGGCTTGCGGAAAGCCAATTGTCGCTACTAAAATTTCAGAAATACCGCAAGTCGTAAAAGATGGAATTAACGGTCTTCTAGTACCACCTGCAAACCCAGCAGCAATCGCAAAGGCAATTATAGAGATATATGATAAAAATATATATACAAAAATGGGTAGATTATCAAGAAAAATAGTTAGAAAATACAACTGGAGTAAAGTAGCTAAATTGGCAATAAACAAATATGAAGAGCTCATATAAATTTGTTTAAACATACGCTGGTAAAACCAACTTTGTTCCAGACCACGCTAATTGTTATATTAATTGTCAAGAAAATAAGATACACCAAGAGAACACTTACATGTTTTTTTTCAAGCACCAGTAAAGACGTATCCAGCAAAACATTAATCAACTTAGATTCATGAACGAGACACATATCAGGGGACTCGGAGGTCAAATATGAAAGTCTTTTTGATTGGACTGGATGGTGCCACATGGAAACTCTTAAACCCTTGGATTGAGCGCGGAGAGTTGCCCGTACTAAAAAAAATGATTAGCAAAGGCTGTAGTGGGGTTTTGAAAAGTACTATCCCAACGCAATCGATTCCAGCAATTCCAGCGCTTATAACTGGAAGGAACCCAGCCAAACTGGGAATATTTGATTTTACACTAAAAGACGGTACTCTTGTGTCATCAAAATACATAAACGGAACTATATGGGACATTCTAAATAATTATGGGTACAAAACCTGTGTAGTAAATGTGACTGGAACATATCCCCCTAAAAAAATAAATGGTGTTCTAGTTACAGGATTGCTTACTCCCTCACCACATTCAAATTTTACATATCCTAAGGAACTCAAAAATAAGCTAAAAAACTTTCATCCCGAATATTGGCCCAGCGAGATAGGATTGACGGAGCCCGGTAGAGAAAGAGAACTACTAGATTACGTTCTGAATATAGCAAAGAGAAAGTATAATGGTCTAAAAACAATCTTAAAAGACGATCAGTTTGATTTTATAATGTATTGGATATACGAGACTGACGAGGTCCAACATTATCTATGGCACAGAAAAGATCTGTTACTCGAGTTCTATAAATGGGTAGATGGCATTCTAGGAGAATTAACACAAGATTTCAAAGAATATACATTTTTTATTGTATCCGATCATGGATTCTCGAGCAGCCCAAAATATAAATTCCATGTCAACACATGGCTGGCACAAGAGGGGTACCTTGTACTAAAGAACAGGGTGATACAATATATTTGGAATAAAATCCAATCATATCTAATCAACCACCTATCGCTGTCATCAATCAAAAAATTATCAAATATAGTATTCATAACGAAGAAAACAAAAGACGATAGCAGTAATAAGCTAGGATATCCTAATTTTACAAGATTTAGAATGGATGTTAACTGGAAGAAAACAAAAGCTATACAGGAATTATACGGAATTAGAATTTTAATAAAGGACGCAGAAAGTTATGATAAGATAAGAGAGGAAATAATACACAAGTTAAAAAAACTGGAAGTCAATGGGAAAAAAATTGTAAAAGAAATTTGGAAAAGGGAGGAAATATACCGCGGTGAATATGCAAACGAGACACCAGATATAATTTTTCTATTGGATGATGAGTACATAGCGAATAGTGTAATATCAAAAGAAGTTTTCGGAAAACATGAAAGTACATCAATTACTGGAGACCATCACTATGCCAGAGATGGCATTATAATCACATACGGAAGATATATAAAAGAAAATTATAAATTAAACAATGCAGAAATACTTGACATTACACCAACAGTATTGTACATGTTTGGAGTACCAATTCCAAAAGACGTAGACGGAAGAATATTAAAAGAAATATTTAAAACAGATATTGAATCAAAAATTAGACAGGATGAGAAGGTAAGAATAAAAAGGAGGATAAAAGAATTAAAATTATAATTACTAATTAATATCTAAATAAAATATAGTCGATTAATTTTGGGTGGGTATATCACTTGTTTAGTGAAATTTACTATCTGTAAATTTATCTTCCGGAGATAAGTTTTTTTAGATAGTATATATCGTCCATATATATTCCACCTACAACAAGCAATAATATAAAATATACGAAAAATCCACTAACCAATTTAACAGCCTCAAAAATCACAGAATTTAGATGTGGCACCAGATAATAAAACAGATACATCAAAAATGCAGATATAGATGGTTTATATACTGCATCAAAATCAATATTGATATTAAATACTCTCATCGCGATTACGCAGCGCATAATTAAATCAATAAGTTTTGAAATAGTTACTGCAATTGCTGCGCCAAGTACCTGGTACTTTAAAATTAATACATAGTTTAGAATAACACTAATTAACGCCAAGACTATTGAAATTATAGAACTATATTCCGGTTTTTCTTTAGCTCCAAAAAGAACACCAAAGAAATTTAACGAGCTAAACACAACTATTAGCGACATAACTCTTAAAAGCTTTGATGCTGGTAGATATCTAACGCCATAAACAACTTCAATTATTTGCGGAGAATAATACGCCAGACTAACTGAAAATGGAAACGAGAGAATTAAAGAGTATTTAAAAATTTTTTTAAATGCTTCTTTCAAGGCATTGCCCTCAAGTTGCGTAAAAATCGGGAGAAGAACTCGTGCAATATTAGTTAACCCCACAATTCCAAAAACGATATTTGCTGCCGCTTTATAGTATCCCAAATAATAGATGGGTAAAATTGCCCCTACAATCATAACATCAATATAGCTAAAAACAACGTTTGAGAATGAACCAACACTAACTAAACACATAAATCTTAGAATTTTCCTTTTATTAATATAGATTATAGGTTTCCTAAAGAGAAAATTATATTTTACATAGAAGAAATAGGCCATAACAATAAACGTTACCAAAGAGGCGATGGTCAATCCAACAAAAACTCCATCAAAAAATATTATTGCAAAAGATATTGCAAATATAAACTTCAGAATTTCATATACTAATCTTCTAATAACAGTATATCTAAAATTATGAAACGCTTGAAAACAGCAATTAACAAAGTCAGTGAGAAAGTAGAAAAAGAGAAATACAGAAAGAATTTTAAGAGGAATGTAGATATCAGGTTTTCCAAATATACAAAATGCAAGAAATTTTGCTAAAACAAAAAGTAACAAAGATTGAAAAAGACCGATAAACAACCTAAGTTTTAAGAAAAACCTAAAATAACTTCTAGCAAGTACCTTATTCTTTTTTCCAACAGCATATGCCAAATACCGTATAGCACTATAACATGTACCAAAATCAATTTGCATAATAAAAAAACATATTGATATACTCAGAACATATATCCCAAACTCTTTAGGCGTCAAAATACGTGCTAACACTATTGAAAATAAAACTCCACCAATACCACCTATTAAGGCTCTCAAACCATTGAAAATTGTATTTTTTAATGTATTTCTTGCCAACTCAGTCATATTTTATCCTCCAATACCATTTTATACACATTAATAGTCTGCCTAGCTCTAATCTTCCAATCATACTCTTTTACTGCTATTCTTCTACCTTTTTTACCTAATTCTTCTCTTAAGTTTTCATCCTCAATTAAGTAATCTAATTTATTAATAAAATCACTTAAATTACCTGGACTAGCTAGTAAACCAGCATCTCTTACAATTTTTCTTATTTCTTCATAGTTATAGGAGACTATAGGTTTTCCCGCGCTCATATATTCAAATAATTTTACAGGATTCCACCAGAAATTATTTTCCCCAAAATAATTACTATCAAAAGGAGCTATAAGAATATCTGACAGAGCGAGATACCTAGGTATCATACTGTGCGGTTTAGGGCCAAGCAAAATCATGTTATCCGTTTTTATACTATTAACATACTCAAAGAGTTCTCCGGATCCTATAAGTAAGAATTTTATATTCTCTTTTCTAAGCTTCTTAGCAATAATTGGAATTTGATCCACACCGTGCCATCTTCTAAACGATCCAACAAAAGTAATAACAATATCGTCATCCAAAATATTTAACTCCTTCTTTAAGTCTTCACAATATAACCCCGGTTTAAATAGCTCAGTATCCACGCCATTAGGAACTACGTACACAGGTTTGTCTGCAATCTTTTCAATCATATTTTTTAAAGTTTCAGTCTGAGTGATAATTGCCCTACATTGTTTAAATAATTTATCTCTATGTTCTGTCGCAACTTTTTTTTGTTTACCATGATAGATACAATCTTCGATATATAAGCTATTAACTTCAAGTACTTTAGGTATAGTTTTTAACTTTTCATAAATTTTAATACTCTGCAAATTAGGTACGTGAAAACGTTCATGAATAATATCCGGACTTTGATTTTTAATCAAATTTAGAACTTTATAATAAGATAAAATATTTAAAAATGAAAAAAATCGGTATTTTAATTTAAAAGAAACCACAAAACGTGTATAATGTATACGAATTCTATTGTATTCACCGCGCCATTTTAATAGATTAAAAAGATCCGCTCCAGTAGGGATACCATATATAACCACATCATTACCCAAACATTTTAGCGCTTTTGCAATAGAATAAGTATGTACAAATCCTGCATGTTCGGAAGGTATAAACTGATCTAATGCAAAATATGCTATATTAAACCCATCTGCCATATTTCTTTTTAACCACTTCGGATTTTTAAACCATTCTATAATGGATTTCTATCTGTTATCATATTTTCACTCTTAACATTATAATTAAATCAGAAACTAAAAATCTGAATTTATAGACAATCAAAATTAAAATAAAAATAGTCAAGAAATCACTCCAAGTTAACCTTAATCCCGTGCAGCAACTCGGCCGGGGACTTGATCGGATACTCCAGCTTCTCCAGTATCTCCTCAATCTTCTTACCCTTGATAACCAGTCCCTTCAGCCTCCCCTCCAGATCCTCCTTGCCGGCAGGGAAGTCCAGACCCTTTATTCTGGCCAAGACGTGCACGGCCCAGTCTATGTCGAGAACCTCGATCTCCTCCCCACCTATGACGACCTCATCACCCTCGTACAGCTTTCCGCTCTCCTTCAGCCTCTTGTAGGCCATCTTGGCAATTCCACCAGCTATGTGCTCCTTCGGCCTCTCCTCCAGCTCTCCCTCGATGTACTCCATAACCTTCTCCTCGTCAGCGGTGGCTATGTTCCTTACAGTCTGCTCGGTTATGCCCAGAAACTCGGCAATCTCCCTGTAAGTCTTCGCAGCCTCATTCTTCATCACAACTACGTAAGCAGCCTCAGCCAGAGACGGCAGCCAGGTGAGGTTTCTGTACTGAACGAGCTTTCTTAACCCGCCAAGTATCGCTATGCTCTCCATAAACACCTTCTCCGCCATCTTGTCTATGTCTCCACCCTTCGGCCTTGCAATTACCTCCATTCATATCACCTCCTTTCCTACCAGATTTTACCTTAATTTTTCACCTGAATTTTATCTTACGATTTCACTTTATTTTCCCGTCTTTATTTCCTGCCCCTTAACCACACTACTTCCCCTACACTAACAATCGTTTACTAACCTTTATTTAGTCTAAGTGCGACCACCTATATAAAGTTTTCCCTGAGATCGATCAAAAAATTAAATTCAATCGAACAGGTAAAAATTATTGCTCGGACTTCTTGCTGCTCACCTTCTTTATGTACTCGGATAGGGGCTCAAGTATGTTTATCGTGCCAACCTCAGTTATCTCGAAGACCCAAGTGCGGGAGTCGTGTCCGCACAGCCTGCAACCGTCTATTCTGATCGTCCTGAGAACGCTGCCCAGTGGAAGGCCGTAGAGGTTAACGTCCCATCTGGTATCTATCAGCTTCTTGTCGAGAACTATCGTCCCATCAACTATGTGGGCAACAGCCAAACCCCCCGCAGCCTCAGCAGTATCGCTTCCCTGAGAACTCCTCTTCTGGGAAACGAATATGCCCGTTTGCTTCCACTTCTTCAGGAAGTTGAAGAACTGTCTGACTATCTGCCTGGCCATCATCTCCCTGTGCTCGTACAAGCCAGTGATGCTGTCTATTACAACGTTCGTGACCTTCTTCTCCTTTATGGCGTAAGCCATTGTGTCAAGCAGGGCTCTGGGGTTTTCTCTCAGCTCCTCGCTCTGAGATGCATCTATCACCACGACGTTCTCCTCAACCTTCTCGAAATCCACACCAAGAGCCATGCTCTTCTGTTTCAGAGCCGTGTAGAGGAAGTTCGCAGGACTCTCAACGGTAACGAACAGAACCTTGTAACCGTTTCCAGCCTGGGTGACTGCAAACTGTTCCGCGAGAACACTCTTACCGCTATCCGGAACGCCAGTCAGATTCATCACGGAGAGGTACGGAATTCCACCAAGAGGTTTCTTGACGAACTTTCCCTCCTCATCAACGTCTATCTTGTAAAACATCTCATCCAGCTTCGTTCCCGTCGGTATTCCGAAAAGCTTCGGAGCTTTCGTCTTCAGCTCCTTAAGCTCAAAGTACTCGGCCATGGTTTTAACTCAATTTCGAAAATAGTTAACAGTTTTGATTTGCCATCCTGTCTGAAACCGGAGGATAAAAACAAAAAGTTAGGTTGATCCGGTAAAGGTTAAGGGCTGAATTGCCGGTATAGAGGCTGTCAAGATTAACACCTCCAGTAGTTATACAACGCCATAAAACTATCCAACCAGCTCTGAACTGAAGTGAAAGAGCTATTGAATGGAAATCTGTTCCAAAACCTTTTTTGTTCTTTCTTTAAGCCTGAAAAAGAATCCCTCAACAGCATTCCTTTCTCCAAACGTTTCGTGTTTGTACTTCAATCCTAATCTTTGTAAAGCCCATTTATACCAGAATCCCCTGTCAACAACTATTTCTGGCCTGTCTTCACAGTACTTCAGAATCTCTTTTAAGAAAACGTAAGCATGAAAGCTACTTCTACCTTCAGATACCCATATAGACAGGCACTCCTTTGTATCGACGTCTATTGCAGCCCATACGAAGATCTGATTATTTTTCAACTTAATTTTGGTTTTGTCTACTGCTATTAACCTTCTTTTCTTCTTTCCTGGAGGTTTTAGAGCTGTTTTTAGTCTGTGGTAGTAAGTCCTGACTGATTCGTGACTTATCTCTTCGAATAGAGACAGGAAGTTGCTCGTTTTCCTTAAAGAGAGACCGAAGAAGTAGAGCTGCTAAAATTTTAAATTCTACGTTTTTCTTGTTCCTTCGAAAAACTTTTTTAGCTTTGATCTCCTGTATTAACTGCTGGATTGGGGGTTGCATGCTGTTTATTCTGGTTTTTTATTTTTTAATGCTATTCTTGACAACCTCGCCGGTATAAAAATTCAATTCAATAATTCAATCAAAATCAATCCGGAACTAAAATGATAAAGGTTATATCTTGCTTTCGCAGGTGTTTCAAATAACTATGAAGGCGAAAATACTGCTGCTGACAATATCCCTTCTGGCAGTTGGAACTGTGGTCATGCCGCAGACAGCCTCTCTTTTCGCCGGACAGCACTGGTGGTACGATATAAGCGGCAATGGAAACCAGATTCCCTGTCAGAAGTGCCATGCTGACATATACGAGGAGATGAGGCTGCACGTCGGGCCTCACACGGGAGAGAGCGGTTACGTCTTTCAGTGCCAGCTCTGTCACAGGACGTACTTTAACGGATACTCATACGCAACGGTCAACAACAGCAAGATAACCTCAGTCTATCCGGGAGTGCAGGCACACGCAGCAACCACAGTTAGGTGCATGGCCTGCCACGGAGCCTACGGTAACTTGCCTTACGCAACTGGACATGTGGGCTACTACAACAAACTAAACCCGAGTCTTTGTAACGTCTGCCACGGCAATCCTATAGTGTACTACAAGAATATCCTCAACAAGAACGGATCGGACTACGTTCAGGCCGGAGGTTTCGGTTTGACGTCTTTACCGGGAGACACGGGCAGCATGGCAGCCCACAAGATGTTCGTGCTTGAGGCGAAGAACGATTCGACTCTCAAGGGTGCAAACGAGGCGTGCGTTGCCTGCCACACCCACGTCGCCGTGAAGATAAGGTGGCACCACAAGAGGAGCCTGGAGTTCGTCGTGAACATAACGAACCCGGTGACTCTCTCAAGCGGAGTGCACAACTGGAGTGTCAGCAACTGGAGCGTAAACGGAACAGCCATCGCCACTGTCTGGGGCAGCTCGAATGGTAGTGGCAGCATATCGTACAACAGCAGCGTGTGGCCGTGGCCAAACAACGGACAGAACCTGAGTGCAATTTACTCCTGAAATTTTTATTTTCAGCTTTTGTGGCTGATTGGCGGGCTGAAAGAGGCTGGAAGGAGTGGAGGGGCAGGAGAAGGTGGGACTTTGTTGTAGTTTGTTGGAATATAATTTAAAAAAGCAATTAAAACAAAATTAATTAAAAGTTAAAATTACTTCCTCAACTCGTCAAGTCTTCTCCTTATCTCCCTGAGTCTCTCTTCCAGATACGCTGCTTCATCTTCGAGCATCCTTATCTCAGCGTCCCTGTCTATTGCCGGTGCGTTCGGGTTTGCTGAGTAGTAGTACCACCACCAGCACCAGCCTCTGCCTCT
>Ga0256834_1002770_pt1 | contig 10817 bp, 9 predicted proteins | sample 4281140metaG_FD_190536 | JGI IMG/M metagenome (GOLD analysis project Ga0256834, IMG submission 190536) | Hydrothermal vent microbial communities from East Pacific Rise, Pacific Ocean - 4281-140 | ecosystem: Environmental > Aquatic > Marine > Hydrothermal vents | place: Pacific Ocean: East Pacific... | reverse complement strand
TCACGGAATCAATATTTTCACCTTTTGGTGTAGCTGTAAATGTCGCTTTTACTGTACCTGTTTGCTCAGCTAAATTTGTGTTGTACCAAGTGTTGAGTCTATTTGGTGGCGGAGCAGTACCCGTATCTACCTCTTTCAACGAAATAGACAATGCCGTAGGATAACGGTAGGCTGTGTCACCTCTAAGTGCTATATAGGTGGTACTTGTTGTTGCGGTAAACTCAAGTTCTACTGTAGTTGGCGTATTGCTTCTTGCTTTTTGTGTTGTATGTAGGGGTCTGCTGGTTGTACTTGGTTCACTGCTCTCTACCGTAAGGTAAGCAGAACCCAGTGTATAGTTATCTTTGTCTCTATAGTGGTTTGATCCCAACAGTTTTGCTTTTAGTCTATAGGTTTTCCCTGCTTCTGTCTCTACTGCTTGATACATCCCTGCATTGGCTACGTATGGATTGACATGGATACATCTTTCACTAGCACAACCTCCTACACTTAAATCCCATGATTTCCCTCTATCTATCATCATTGTCCACTCTGATGCATCTAGTTTACCATTTTCATTGCCACCGCCTTGAATGAGTTCTGTTCCATAGTTGGCAAAAGTCATTGTAGTTAAAAGTAGCAGCAATGAAAATGCATTATTTAGTAATTTTTTCATTATTTTAATCCCCATAAATTTTCAATAATTAAAACGAAGATATTTATGAATAAAATAAAAATCACCGTTCACCACAGATTAAATGTCTTAACATGCAACTGGGCAATCTTTTAAAAAAGTGTAGAAGATCCGTAGCTTTCCGTCCTACACTCACATGTAGTTTGGCAGTTGTTATACGCACATACTGATATGTATGTAGCTATCTCAAAGTTTACTCTTTTTAAACTTAATATTACCTAAGTGTTACTAGTTAAGTTTTTATAATACTCTACCACTCTAGTATCTACTTTCACTACCCTACGTAAATACTGTGTCAAATCACCCTTATTAAAATCTAACTTCAAATTTTTAGGATTAATTGCTCTGGATATAGCCACATAGAACTGGCTAGGTGCAAAGATGTTATCTACATTACACACCAGATTATCTATACTCATGCCTTGAGACTTGTGTATGGTGACTGCATAGGCTAATTTCAATGGAAACTGTGAAAGTGTTGCTAGATTTATGTTTTCTATAGTACCATCGTCTTTTACTCGCATATCTAGTAGGTCAAATTCATGGCGTTCTACACGTACATACTCTTCTTCTTTTTCTACTATGAGATGATCATCTTCTATTTTTCTGAGAATCCCTCTCTCTCCATTAACAAACTTACCCCATTTGTTCACTGTAAAAAGAATAGGTACACCTTCTTTTAACGTGAGTTGTTCACTTATAGGAAGCATGGATTTCCATGAAGCCAACTTTTTTTCATGTACAGAACCAAACATTTCTATGTTTGCAAAAAGTATGGTCTCTTCACTATCTAGTTCATTTATTTTGGCTCTGTTGGTTTGTTCTACCTCTAAGTTACGTCCATAAAGATAAGTAGGCTCTTTCTCCATTTTTTCATTGTTCCATAGCATTGACATATAGGAAACTACCTCTTCATCACACATACCCTTACGCACCTTGGAAAGTATATGGGTAAATGCTGCATCTGTTGTTCGTTTCATTTGAGTGAGTTCTATCACCATGAGATCAAACCTCTCCCATGCCAAAGACTCAAAAGCATAGAGTTTTTCACCAAAAACATCATTTTTATTCTGTTTTTGTACAGGAGGTAGCTGAAAAAAATCACCCACAAAAAGGACTTTCCCCAAATAACCATAGTTAGTTAACCTATACGCTATCATATCTAGTAAATCAGAACTCACCATCGAAATCTCATCGATAATAATTAAGTCTGTAGCTTTAAGTAATTTTTTTAAATCACTTAGACGTTTTTTAGCACGTTTATCACTTTGGTTAAGTGCCTCAAAATTAGAAGAAATACCAAACACAAAAAAACTATGTACCGTAAAACCACCTATATTTACAGCACTCACTCCTGTAGATCCTAAAGAGACCACTTGTTTTGCACGATTACGGTAGTCACGTATAACTTCATTTGTAATGTAGCTTTTTCCTACCCCTGCCCCTCCAGTTAAAAAAACATTAGCGTGCTTAAGTGCTTCAAGTACATCAAATTTATCTGCCAAAACCAGTCCTACGACTGGTTTCTTTAGTAAAACCAGCCTTATCTATACGTCCACCTTTACAACGACTATAGAGTTTTTTACCATTTTTAAGGGATGTAGCCAAGTTATCAGACCCAGAACCAAGTTGTAGCCATATCTCGGTAATCAAACCTTTTTTACATTGTATGGCTATACTCTTTGAAGTACCTTTACCAAACTCTTTTTGGGCTATCTTTTTTATTTGCGTCAATGTCACACGTTTGCCTTGGCTAACTTTAAAAAAAGCAGCTAAGGAAGAGTGATTAAACTGTTCCAATAAAGAGATGGATTTTGCATAATATGTATTGACATCACTGCCATAACATGTCCCATGCTTTATCCACTCATGTCTATGTAAAGCAGAAGCAAACCCAGGCATAGCTACAGAAAGTTTTTTCTCTAGTTCTTTATCTAGCCCCAAAGATGGTAAATCTCTCCATCGCTTCTTTTTATCTAAAGCAATATTTTTTTTACTTACGTTACAGTAAACATTTTTACGAGGCTGAGGCCAAAGTCCGTGTAAAACAAATTGTGTTTCATCTCTAGCAGAGCGTAAAAGTGAACCAATACCTCTTTTACACTCTTTTTTATAACGATGTGTTTCACAAAAAGCATTGTGCCAGCTTAGGGCTAAAAGGTTTTGCTTAGATGCATGAACTTTCTTTTGGTTTGGTTTTAATGTTTTCCCCATCTCTTTTTCTAGACGAGCCAACTCTTCTTCCATATTCAATGGTGTTTTGGCTTTCTTTCTTACTGACTGTTTCGCTAAATTATGCTTCTTCTGTGACCCTAATGTAGCTTTCATCTCTTTTTCTAGACGAGCCAGCTCTTCTTCCATGCTTCTCATTGTTTCACTGTTTTCTGTTTTAGGTGATGAAAAACAATTTTCATCCACCCAACGTTGTGAAGGGTTTTCTCCCTTCACAAGAATGAGTTTTTGTCCTTTATGTGACTTTAAAATAGTATAATTTCTTGCAGTATCTAAGACAATGTTATTTGTATTTTTTGAATGTTTCATATTGTTAAATGCTTCACATGTCTCAGATGGTTTAGCCTCAAAACGTGCCAATAAAAGTGTCGTCGTTAGAAAGATATAAAATAATGTTTTCACTGTATTTCCTTAAAAATTATTCTGCTATTATACTCTATGATATTTAATAACCTTGACACACTACCACAAAGCTTTGGAAGATTAAAAAAGAACCCTTGCCATCATACGCGAAAACGATCCAATATGATGCTCAATCCTCTACATCTAAAACATTTAAACCGTATGGATGAGAGTAATGCCGATATGATTACCCTTAATCTTGAAGATGCCATTGCCCCAAGCCGAAAAAAAGAGGCTTTAAAAAATATTGGACTTTTCCTGTCACATATGGAACATTCAAATAGTTTTATCATAGTACGTACCAATCCACTTGACTTTGGTGGGGCAGAAGAAATTAAATTTCTCAATGATTTTTCTTTTGACGCAGTACGTGTAGCAAAAATTAAAGACCAAATGCAAATAGCACAAGCACTTACACTTCTACATAAAGATAAAGAACTACACATCTCACTAGAAACAAAAGAAGCATTTAGAGACCTCTCTAAGTTACGTATAGACCCTCGTCTTACCACTGCAAACCTTGGTATACTTGACCTACTCACTTCTTTAGGACTACCCCAGTCTATTGTTACAGTATGCAACCCAAGCATAGATTATATACTTTCCAAGTTTTTAGTTGATGCAAAAACAGCGGGCTTACACCCCATTAGTTTTATGTTTCAAGAATATAATAATACGCAAACATTTAAAGCATGGTGTGAACATGAAAAAACAATGGGGTTTGGATCTAAAGCTTGCATGGGGCCTAAACAAGTTACTATTGCCAATGAAACATTTCAAACAAACCCCTATGAAATAGAACGTGCCATACACATTAAGCACATATTTGAAATACAATCATCTAAAGGCATCAATGGGTTCATGGATGAGAAGTATGGCTTTATAGATGAGCCTATTTATCGCGATAGCTTACTGATACTAAATAATATCAAGGATACAAATTGAACACATTAAAAGCAATACTATTGGGACTCTTCATACCTATGATTCTTATGTCAAATAATGATAGAGACCCTATAAAATACAATTATCTAGCAAAAAAAGAAGTACAAAGATTTATCCATATGATGGTAAATAAATATCATTTCAAACGCAGTTATGTTACATCGGTGCTTAAGTCTTCCAAACTAGACAGAGACACACTTGCACGCTATAGTGGTAAGTTTAGACCCAATACCACTGTAGGCTCTTGGGAACGTTTTAAACGAAATGTAGTCAATGAAAAAACATTTAAGAAAGCCCGAGCATTTAAAAAAGAGCACTATAAAACCCTCAAAAAAGCCCAAAAACATTATAAGGTAGATATGAACTATATTGTAGGTTTTTTAGGCGTTGAGAGCCAATTTGGTACCTACACAGGGGATTACAATATACTTGATGCCCTAGCTACCCTAGCCTTTCATCCTAACCGAATGAAAAAACTTTTTAAAAGTGAGATAAAACATCTCTTTTTATTTGCAAGAGATAAAGGACATGACATCACTAAACTTGAAGGATCATTTGCTGGAGCTATGGGTTGTGTTCAACAATTGCCTTCTATAGCACGTAAATTTAATTATGATTTTGATGGAGATGGTGCCAGTGTTTGGGACATTGAAGATTGTATCGGGTCTATTGCTAAATTTATGCATAAAAATAAATGGCGTAAAGGTGCTATAACCGCAGTATCTACAAAATATAATAGTGGCAATCGATTTAAACGTCTTAAAACTTCTCGTAAACGTATGTTATCTCTATCTACTATTCGTAAAGCTGGTGTTACCCCACTTGAACCTTTTCCGTATTCTAAAGCATACCTACTCAAAACACGTAATAAAACACATGATGATATTTGGCTAGGGGGTAAAAACTTCAGAGTACTCACACGCTATAATAATTCAACAAATTATGGTGTAGCTATCCACCTTATCGCTAAATCTATACAATAAATTTACGTTGTATAGAGTGATAAAAAATCTATTTTAGAAACTGCTTTATTAAAATAATATCCTTGAAAGACATCACAACCTTGCTCTACTAAAAAATCAAACTGTTCTTTTGTCTCGACCCCTTCAGCAACCACACTTAAATCAAAAAGTTTCGCAATGGAAAGGATAGCAGGTACCATTGTATGGTCTAAATCAGTTTCGGAAAGATGACTTACAAATGATTTATCAATTTTAATTTGATCAATAGGAATTTCTTTTAAATGACTTAAAGAAGAGTACCCTGTACCAAAATCATCCATAGAAAATTTTATGCCTAGCCTTTTTATTTTATCCATTGTTCCTATAATTTTAGATACATCTTCAGCAAGAACACTTTCCGTCACCTCAAAATATACTTTTTCCCTTACATTTTGAGAAAGGTATTGATCACAAAGTATTTCAACATGATCTGAAAAAGTATCCACTAAAAATTGTTTTACACTAATATTAATGGCAAAATGCTGTATTAACATCCCTTTTTGATGCCACTCTACTAACGTTTTAAATGCTTCTTCTAGTAAATAATAACCCATATCAATAATAAGCCCTGTTTTTTCTGCAATGGGTATAAACACATCAGGAGGAATATAGGTATCATCATCTTTCCATCTAACCAATGCTTCACAGCCAATCATTATCTTATGCTTATCAAATAAAGGTTGGTAATACAATTCAATCACTCTATCTTTAAATGCAAAATAAAGTTTTTGCTCAATTTCATGATGCTTTTGTACACGTTTTGCTAAATGTTCATTGAATAAGACAATACAATCACGTCCTGCATCTTTAGCTTCATACATAGCAATATCTGCTTCTTTTATAAATTCATTACCATCTGAAGAAGAAGCAATAATTTGTTTAATTCCTATACTAGCACTCAAATGAAGACGATGTTGATTAATTCTATAGGGCTCTTTTAAAATGTCTAATAATCCTTCGGCTAAAGCATAGGCATCCGCAGAAGTATATTCATATTCTTTATGTTCAAGACTTAAAAGTGTAAATTCATCTCCACCAAAACGGGCAATAATATGTTTGTCTTCTGTAAAGTTTTGAATACGTCTTGCTACAGACTGCAACACTTTATCACCAATATCATGTCCCAAAGAATCATTGATTATTTTAAAATTGTCCAAATCAATTAATAATAGATAAGCTATTTTTTTTGATTTACCTAAACGTTGAATCAACCTCTCCATGTAATTTAAAAAATAACGTCGATTATACAATCCTGTCAACATATCATGCTTCGCTTGATAATCATTTTTCTGTATCAGTTCATAGGTATTATTGGAAGCATAAAGTAAAACACCTAAAAAAACCATATTAAATATAGCCAACACGTATCCGTATAATGTATCTATATAGAAAAAATATAAAGACAGTGGCAATAAAAGGATAAGAAGTATTGGTACAAAGATTTTTCTGTCCGTAACCAATAAAGCGGAGGCAACAACTGCTGAACCAAGTTGGGTAAAGATAACTATATAATGTAAATTACTTTTAACTTCCCCTGCATATAAAATAAATAATAATGTCCACAATGAAAAAACTGTATAATAAAATATTTTAATTTTAGCGTACCACTGTGCTAATTCATCAGGGTTCATTGCCTTTGATTCATACTGAGATTTAAGTACAATTCCCCATATTGAAGCCAAACTAAGCAGTATAAACCAAAATAAAGCACCCATTACTATTTGGTTCATCCATGCCAGTATAATAAATACTAGACCTGGTACAAGAGAAAGTAAAATAATGAGAATAACTTGATTATTATAAAATTGATAATTTTTTTGTTCTAACATATGAAGATTATACCATTAGCAAGCACAAAAAACGATATTTATTTTAAAGATTTATCCTATATTTTGTCGGTTAAATATTTTTTTTCTATTCATTTCAATATTTACTTTTTTGACTTTTTGTTTTACAAGTTTAATTTCAAAATCATCTTTTTTTAATGGTTTATCAAAGTAATATCCTTGAAAAAGATTACACTGATGTTCTTTTAAAATATCAAACTGAGTATCAGTTTCTATCCCTTCTGCAACAATACGTAAATCAAATATATCTGCCAATGTAAAAATAGTTTTCAACATCATTTCATCCGATTTATTTTCACCTAATCGACTCACAAAAGACCTATCAATTTTTAATTCATCTATAGGTATTTCTCGTAAATAATTTAAAGAAGAATACCCAGTACCAAAGTCATCTAAAGAAAATTTAATACCAAGTTTTTTTATCTTTTTCATCACAGAAATTATATCATTCATATCTTCAGTAAGTAATGTTTCAGTAATTTCAAATACAATTTTATTTTGAGCTCTATCATTCAAATATTTATTTGATAAATATTCAATACGATTAATAAAGTTTTCATGTAATAATTGTCTTACACTTACATTTATCGAAAGTTGTTCAAGCGTATATTCCTTTTTCTCCCATATCTGTAATGTCTTAAATGCTTCTTCCAGAATATAATTACCCAATTCTATAATAATACCTGTCTTCTCTGCAATTTTTATAAATTCAAGTGGTGCCACCATTCCTAAGTCTGGATTATACCAACGTGCTAACACTTCACAACCTACAATAAATCCATCTTTATTTACTTGTGGTTGATAGTAAAGTTCTATTTCATTATGTTCAAGTGCAAAATAGAGCTTTCTTTCCATTTCAAGTGTATTCCCAATTTTTGAGGAGAGAGTGTTATTAAAATTAACGACACCATCCCGCCCAGAAGCTTTTACTTCATACATAGCAATATCTGCTTCTTTAATCACTTCTATAGAATTGGAGGCTGTTCCATCCAATAACTTAACCCCTATACTCACAGAAATATGTATATGATTGAAATCAATCACATACGTTTCTTTTAGTATACGTCCAATTTTATCTGAAAAAATATCTGCACTTTTTATACATTCATCATAACTTGAATAGACGTAACTGGTTATCATAAACTCATCTCCGCCAAGTCTTGAAACATGTTTAGAGTCTCCACAGAATTCAATGAGACGATTAGATATTTCACATAAAAGTTTATCACCTATATCATGCCCTAAGGTATCGTTAATATTTTTAAAATGATCCAAATCTATCAATAAGATAAATGAAAAATTTTTTGAATTTTTTAATGTTTTTAACAATTGATCTAAATGCTCCATAACATGTCTACGATTATAAAGTCCAGTTAATGAATCTCGTTGTGCTTGGTTAAAAATTTGTTGAATAAGTTTATATCCATTGTTTGATGCATAGAGTAGAAATCCTAAAAAACCTAACGTAAAGATAGCTAAAAAGTATCCTTTTGTTTCATTTAAATTCATAAAATATACGATAAGTGGATAAATTAAAATAAGTAAAACTGGTATAAAAAGTTTTTTATCTGAGAAAAGAAATGTTGCTGCAATGATAGAAGCAACTACTTGAATTAAAACCGTCACCTGATTTAAATTATGGTCAGTAATATCTGAAAATAATAAAAATAATACTGTCCACAATCCAAATATACTATAGATGAAAAGTTGAACTTGTTTGTACCAGTTTTTTAATTTATTTTTGTTAATAGTTACATCGTTAAATTTACGGTAAAGTTCCCACCCCCACGCACATACTACGATAATAGCAGCAAACCATACAAGCGTAAATGGTGCTAAATCAAATACATAACACAATATTGTGTACCCTAGTCCTGTAAATAGAGACCACACTACTAATAATAGTATTTGTTTTTGTAGAAAATAATAAAATTTATGTTCATTCATAAAAAGTATTTTAATATAATTATGTCAAAAAAAGTCAAATACATGAATAAAATATTTTATACAGCAATTAGGTATAATAATGCATATATATGAGAAAGGTCTTTCGATGAAGATAAGAGTCTATTACGAAGACACTGATGCTGGTGGGATTGTTTATCATACTAACTATATTAAATATTGTGAAAGAGCCCGATCTGAAGTTTTTTTTAGTGAAAATATTTTACCTACGCTTGGTAATGAAAGTGGTTTTGTTGTGCGAGATATTAAAGCATCATTTTTAGCTACATCCGTATTGGGTGATATGTTAGAGGTAACTACAAGTATTTTGATGGTAAAAATCTCATCACTTGTACTCTTACAAGAAGTATGGAAAGAAAAAGAAAAGTTATTTAGTATGGAGATTGTTCTAGTTTATCTTGACAAGGGAAAACCTTGTCAAATACCTGAAATATTTAAAAAAATATTTACAAAATATTATGATTAAGTACATATACTATCCCTAACCCTAATCCAGAAGCAGTCATGTATCCTGCCCCAAATAAGAAGGATGAAACAAACTTAATAAAAGGTTGAAATCTCCACTTTACTAATAATATGATAAGGGAGCCTATGGCTGAGGGAATGAGCATATATGCTAAAATAGCTGCAAGTTCTAAAGGTTGAGGCAAAAGATATTTTCCTACTAGCACTGCTAAAATAGTCACTAAAATACCAAATATTAACATATATTTTACTGTACTAAACTTACTACTACACTCATCAAACTTTATCTCTTCAGAGAACACATCTTTCATATCTGAGAAATTTGCATCTTTAAGTGACATTTCTTCCATCCACAAAAAAATTGCAAATCCTACAAAATACCCAATTGCAATTGAAATCATTATCATATCCATCTTTAAGCTCCTTAAATTTAATTATTATATTATATCATAAGTTTTATTTATAAAATAACATTAATATAAATTTTAGTATCAATATCAAGAAAGAGTACTCTAGCATTGCCTTCATTTATTTAAATGAAGGCTTTTATAACTTAAATTGCGGAGTCTATCACTTTTTTAGCAACTTCTTTTTTAATTGGGTCTGAACCCACTACTTTTTCTACAGCCATATCTACAGCTTTATCTTTCATGGAAGTTCCAGAAGTAGCTTCTTTGGTTACACTATCAACAATACCATTACTTTCCATTGCTTTAGTATCTATGGCAGATGAATCATTTCCCATAACACTATCAACTGCAGAAGCCTTCATTTTATCCATTGGATCTTCTTTCCCCACTACCTTATCTGCCACTTTATTAGCAATTTCTTTTTTCACTACATCGTTACCAGCTACATTCTCAATAACAGCAGATTTTGCTTCACTTTTTACTTTAGAAATAGCAACATCTTTTGCAACATCAGCCATCATATCTGCAAATAAACTTGTTGCTAATACCCCAGAGAGTAATATAATTTTTTTCATTTTTTTTCCTTAACTATAATAAATTGATTAGATTAACTAACCTAGTATATATTTAACAAAAATATTGTGTGGTAATTGTGTGGTAATTGTGAAAAAAGAGTGATATTTAAATGTAAAATAGGCTTTCTCTCTTCCTATCTAAAGAAGAGAGAGTATATAACTATGAGGTAATTACTCAACCATCGCAACAAGTTCTTCTTTAGATACTTTGTTAAAGTTCAGGTACTTGTAGATGTCATCTGACATTTCTGGTTTGATTTTGTTAGCAACAATTTCAGCATACTCAGCTGCTGTTGGTAATT
>Ga0256834_1002769_pt1 | contig 10822 bp, 9 predicted proteins | sample 4281140metaG_FD_190536 | JGI IMG/M metagenome (GOLD analysis project Ga0256834, IMG submission 190536) | Hydrothermal vent microbial communities from East Pacific Rise, Pacific Ocean - 4281-140 | ecosystem: Environmental > Aquatic > Marine > Hydrothermal vents | place: Pacific Ocean: East Pacific... | reverse complement strand
CCACCAAACAAAAAGCGGCAGCTTATCCCAAAGTGGTTATTGTTTGCTATTCCGGGCAAATGGCTTCTTATGTTACCGGCATAACTCGCTATGCAGGTTTTGACAATACGTATGTTATGCTATATGGTATGGCGGGTTGGAATAGTCAATTTTCCGGTATTCTAAAAAAAGGTTTTGGCGACCGCTATCCCGAAATGGTTGTTAAAGCCACCGATAAAGCCGAAGCAATAACAGATGAACATCAAGAAGAGCTTTTGCATAAAGGTATTGATTTGAGTAAATTGCCTCAACTGCCAACAAAACTTCCTACTTTGTTAATTAAAGAACGGGCTCAAAGTTTATTGCAACAAAAACGTCCCGAATTTTTATTAAAAGCCGATGAATTTTTTCCTCAAATTAAAAAAGATATTAATAGTTTTTATACGGTATGCTATTTACCTAAAACCAAATATTATGTGGCACATATCAAAGGTGCACACCAATATACTCCTCGCAAAGATTTAAGTTTGGACGAAAGATTAACAGAACTTCCTGTAAATAAGCCTATTACTGTTTATTGCAAAACCGGACATACGGGTGGCAATATTACCGCTTATTTGAATATGTTAGGGTATAAAGCACACAATTTGATGTTTGGAGCAGGCGGGTTTATGTATAATCTTTGGAAAGAAAAAGAATGGATGGGGGATATAAACAATGTCATCAATGATTTTCCGGTTGTCGAAGGTAAGAAAAGAACCAATAACAAAGTTATTGCACTAACACCCAAAAAAACGGCGGCACCCAAAACACCTATTAAAAAACATAAGAAAAAAGAAGTATCGGGTGGTTGTGGGTAGGTAAGCCGTTAATACAACAATATAATTCGGGTTGTTTTATGTTTATTAGAATCACTTGTCAGGGTTTGATAAGTGATTTTTTTTGTAATTATTTGTTAAATTATTATGGCTGTATTTTGGTATAAATATTGAAAATCATGCACTTACTTTTATAAAACGATACTCTTCTTATCCTATAAACCCAGTTCTTTAGCTATGTTATTAGAGCTTTCTTTTATATCGAACCAATGAATATTTTTATTTTTTCTAAACCAAGTCAATTGACGTTTGGCAAAGCGACGGGTATTTTTTTTAATTTCGGATATGGCAAAACTCAAATCAATATTTCCGTCAAAATACGAAAATAATTCGCGGTAACCTACGGTTTGCAAAGCTTGCAACTTGCGGTGCGGATATAGTTCTCGAGCTTCTTCAATCAGTCCTTTTTTAATCATTATATCTACACGTTTATTGATACGTTCATATAGTTTGGAACGCTCGGTATTAAGTCCGATATACAAGGTTTCAAAGTTTCGTTTGTTATCGTTTTGTAACAATTCGTTCATTTTTTTACCTTTTGATTGCAACAATATTTCAATGGCACGTATCAAACGGTGCGGATTTTGAAGGTCAATTTTTTGATAGTATTCGGCGTCCAAGCTCAGTAATTTTTTTTGTAAACTTTCAATACCGTTAGTTTGTAAGTCGTTTTCCAATTGCCTTCTTATTTCATTATTACGTGAGGGCAAATTATCTAAACCTTTGCAAGCTGCATCAATGTATAATCCCGAACCGCCTACAAGAATTAAAGTATCTTTGTGATGAAAAAGGTTTTGGGTCAATGTTAAAAAATCTTGTTCAAAATCTCCGACATTGTAAGATTGAAAAATACTGATATGTTGAATAAAATGATGTTTGACGACAGTTAGTTCTTTCGGTTCTGGCACTGCGGTTCCTATACACATTTCTTTATAAAATTGTCTGGAATCGGCCGATATAATTTCGGTTTTTAGAATTTGAGCCAATTCAATCGCAAGTTTTGTTTTTCCCGAAGCGGTAGGTCCTACTATGGCTATAATTTTTTTCATAGGTTTAGTCTTACAATTTTTTCAATTTTGTATTTGTCCAAATGGTTTTGTATCAATAAGTGTAAAGACGGATGGTCTTCAACGGGTGTTAAACGTTTTTTTAGAGTATCCAAGTCGGCTTTTTGCCATTCGAGTTTAAAAAATCCGTATCCTATTATACGCTGATTTTCAATATAAATTATAGATTTTTCGCCGGTATGATGTCCTTTGTCAATCAACAACATATTGTTATTTGAAAACAGGTGATTGCTTTGTTGTTTTCGTTTGGTGCACGGGGTAAATATAGGATTGCGAGTAAAACGGTAGTGCCAGGCAATTACTTTGCTGATAAGACTTCCCGACAATATTTCATAATCTATTTTATTGATTTGTTTTTGTAAGTTCAGAGATTTGGGGTTGTTTTTGGCATAAATTCCATTTACTTTTTTTTTGATATTGCGGGTGTGGTATATTCCGATTAAGCGGTCATATTTGTTATAAAGATACACCAAACCTTTTTTGGGAGGGAGTTCGGTTATGGTTTTAACAATGTCTTTTCGGATTTTTTGAACCGGTTTTATACCGGGTGTTTCAATTCGGTCAATAATATTTCGTTGTTTGTTTAAAATCATTTTAAAGAGTTCGACGGTTGCCAGTGCGTCTCCCGAGGCTCTGTGGCGGTCGGTAACCGGTATGTGCAGGCTTTTGCATAGTTTGCCCAAGCTGTATGATTGTTGTTCGGGAAAAAATTCTTTACTAAGTTTGACTGTGCATAAGTGCGGACGTTCAAAACGGTATCCCAAACGATCAAATTCTTTGACCAAAACACGGTAATCAAATGAGGCATTATGTGCAACAATAACGGCACCATCGGTTATTTCCAATATTCGTTTGGCTATTTCGTAAAACTTGGGAGCTCTACGCAACATTTTATTATCTATACCGGTGAGTTTTTTTACATACCAATGAATGGGACGTTCGGGATTGACCAAACTTATAAATCGGTCGGTTATTTCGTTGCCGTCAAAACGATAAACGGCTATCTCGGTAATGGCTTCATCTTCGGGTTTACCGCCGGTTGTTTCCAAATCTACAATTGCATAATCCATACCGTTACAATCTTATTCCTAATGATTTTAATCTTTCCATTTCTGTTTTTTCGGCTAATCGTTTGGGCACAATGGGAGGGACAAGGGTTTGTCCTTTTCTTTTTTTAACAAACGGATACCGGTTTATGGCTTCGGGCTTTTCGTTTTTGTTAATGTATTTGTTAGTGCCTACCAAGATTATTTTTCCGTTATCAAAGTCTTTTTGTTCTTTTTGGGCCGATTCGGTAATTTTTTGTTGAATTTTGCCCTTGTATAATTGATTTATAAATCCGTTTGCCGCTTCAATTTGTTTAAATATTTCGAGGACTTTTGAAGCGATGTGTCGGGTTGTTTCTTCTAAATAATAATTACCAAGGCTTGCTTGTAAAGCTTTTTCAAATCCGGCTTCTTCTTTGAGTATAATCAATTGGTTACGTGCAATTCGTTCGCTAAATTCGTTGCTCTTGTTAAATATATAATCATAAGGCATATTGGCTACCCAATCGGCACCCCCCAAAATACTGCTCATCATTTCCATAGTGGTGCGTAACATATTGACATAGGGGTCAAAAATGGTTTTATTACGTAATGTCGGTTGGGCGAAAATATAAGTTTTGGCATGTGTATTGTATTCATTTTGAATAAGTTGCCAAAGGGTTCGAAGTGCTTTGAGCTTGGCTATTTCAAAAAAATAATGACTACCGGCAGCAAAGTTAAAAATGATTTGAAAGGTGGTATTGGCGCCCAATTTTTCAAGGTATTCGATGGCATGTGACAAGGCATAAGCCAATTCTTGCGTAATATGTGCACCTGCATTTTTATACAGGTTGGCTCGAATTTCCAAAAAGAAAAAATTTTGAGGAAAAAATCTTTGCAATTCTCTGAGTTTTTCAAAATCTTTGGTTTCATTTTCATACCAATTACCAAATCGGGCAAAATGCCCGATAGGGTCAAGCAGAATAGGAGATTTGCCACCGGTTTTTTGATACAGTTTTTTGATAAAATCCGTATCGAGCATGTCGGCTTTAAAAATAAGTTGTTGTACCGGTATGTTTTGTATAAGGGTATCGATGTCAAAAGTTTTGTCAAAATTTAGACTAAACTTTTGACCCCCTTTTATTAAAGCTTTGCTAATGATTGCATGTGCAACCTTTTCATTGTTTATTTTCAATTCTTGAACTATTTGAAAGTGTTGCGGTGCATATTGTTCAAAAGGGCGGTAGTCGTCGTAGTGATAAAAGGGCTTGATGTCAATTTTTTCCAATGTTCGGGTAATCAATTTTTGATAGTCTTCTCCTTTTAAATCGACTTGTATTTTTTGTTTCCAAGCTTTACTGCTTACTTTTTTAAATTCAGAAAATAAATGGTTTCCGGCAGTCATTTATTAATATTTTTTTACGAAAATACGAAAAAAGCACCAATATGGAACTATTATATTTTTGAAGTTGTATCAGGTAGATTAATTGATTTGTTCGAACAATTGCCAAAATTCGGGAAAAGATTTGATAACCACATTTTTATCGGCTATTTGTAATTGGGGATATATTTTTTGCAATATGGCAAAACTCATTGCCATACGGTGGTCATCGTAGGTCTTAATTATTACATCGGGTTGTTTTATATAAGGTGTATGTATTTCAAGGTAGTCGTTGCCGGTTGTAACGCCGGCGCCCAATTTTTGCATTTCCGATTGCATGGCTTGTAAACGGTCTGTTTCTTTAATCCGTAAGGTTTGCAGTCCTGTCAATCGGCATTTGATGCCCATACCCAAACAAGTTACGGCTAAGGTTTGTGCCAAATCGGGGGTGGTAAGCAAGTTAAATGTGAGACAATCCGGTTTGACAAAATTATCAACAGGACTGAGTTCTATTTGTTTGTCGGGTAAAAAACGGGTTGTAATTCCTAATTTTTTATAATAATTAACCAATTGACTGTCGCCCTGCAAACTGTCTGCCAAAAAGGGCGATAAGCTAATTTTTTGATTTCTGAGTAGTGCCAAAATTCCATAAAAATAAGAAGCAGACGACCAATCTCCTTCTACTTCGAAATTTGTTTCGGACAATTGCGTAGCGGGTTTAATTTGTATCCGGTTAACTGTAAAATAAGCTTCTATACCCGCATGTTTTAGTATTTGCAAAGTCATTTGTATATAGGGTAGCGATACCAATTGTCCTTGCAAATTAATTTGTAATCCGTAGGGCAATTTGGCGGCAATCAGCATCAGTGCCGTTATGTATTGACTGCTTGTGCCGGCATCAATTGTTATCGACGATTTTGTAAGTTTTTGACCATTTATATGTAAAGGCGGAAAACCTTGTTTTAATCCGTATTGAATGTCGGCACCGAGTTGTTGCAGTGCTTCCACCAATATTTTGATGGGACGTTGTCGCATACGCGATGAACCGTCGAGTATGGTTTGTTTTTCGGGTAAAATTGCCGACAAAGCCGTTAAGAAACGCATAGCTGTTCCGGCATGACCTATATTTATAAAATTTTTATAATTATCTGATTTTAAACTAATTAAGGCTTCTTGTAAAATACGGGTATCTTTGGCGCTCGATATATTGTCTATTTTAATATTCGGATACAAGTATCGGAGAATCAATAAACGGTTCGAAATACTTTTGGAAGCCGGTATATGCAATGGTATTTGTTTCATATTAAAAGCAAAAATAAACAAAAATGCTCAATGTATATGGTAGCAAAATTTGTTTAAATCAAAAAAAATAATTCTTACCGACTTGAATTAAAATTGTAAATTTGCCATGAAAAATTTGTTATGAAGTTTATTGCCATCAATACCGAGGTAAAAATCAATCGGCACGAAGTTATCGTAACCGGTGAAAAGGATTTTTACAATATGCAACTGTCAGGGGTTGATTATATCATTGTTAGTGGTGGAGACGGTTTATTGCGTCGGATAATTCAATATATTATTTTTTCGGGACAACCCAAACCGGCTATTATTATTGATGCCAAAGGCTCATTTAACGTTATAGCCAAAAAACATCTTATTCCCAAACTCAATAAAGTTTTAAAACGTATTGAAGCCGGTGAAAAATTGCAGACAAAAAAACAAGACGTTTACAAACTAAATGAACATGTCTTTTTGTTTTCCGCAGGAAATATGCACGATGCACTTCATATACATTTGTCCGAAATTTTGCGTGTAGGTTGGTTAAAAAACGGACCTTGGAAATATTTAATTTCCTTTTTGTTTATGTTGCCGATTGCTGTCGTTACATTGCCGTTTTTGATTTTTTCAAAAAAACGTTTTTTTATTTTAACGCCGTTTAAAGTCGGAAACTTTAAAAATCTTTATACAAAGATTGAACATCTGCAAATTGATTTGAAAAATCCGTATAATTTAATTGAAATAGATGGTGATTTAATCATCATTGAAGATTCATTTATCGATATTAAGCTTATTGACAGTGTAGATATTGTGGTTTAAGAAAACATGAAAAACAAGAGGCTTTTCAATTAAGGTGCAATTTGTCTTAATTTAAATTTATTGTCCTGATGTTCAGGTAGATAAATCGATTTTTTGCAAGATTTCAATTGGAGGGAACATAATGTATCGAATCGCTCCATTTAGAACAGAACACGGCGGAGATGTCTCATCTTCTGTTTGTAAAAAATAATATACATGAATTGAAAAAGCCTCTATAAAAAATTATTTCACTGCAATTGCCGAAATTTCCACTTGAACGTCCTTAGGTAGTTTTGCCACTTGAACGGTTTCGCGAGCGGGTGGGGGTGTTTTTCCGTTAAAATATCCGCCATATATTTCATTAACAACCGGAAAATCATTCATGTCTTTTAAAAAAATAGTGGTTTTGACTACATTGCCAAAATTCATGTCCGCTTCGCGTAATATGGCACGTAAGTTTTCCATAACCAAATGGGTAGCCAATTCAATATTGTCTTGAATAAGTTCGCCGGTTAGTGCATTCATGGGGATTTGTCCCGATATAAACATGATACCCCCGGTTTGAATGGCTTGACTGTAAGGACCGATGGGAGCCGGTGCATCGTTCGAATTAATTTGTTTTTTCATATTCTTAATTTTTTTGTGTGTGTAAAAATACATTTTTTTACTTATCTTACTTGGTAATTTATCAATTAATTTTACTGGCAGATTTAAAAGGATTGTTTTTTTAATTTTTTAAATCATTACACTATAAAATGATTAAAAGTTATCTGTCATGCCATTCTTTTGTTTAATTTTTTTAATCATTAGTTTGATTTTTTTGTGATATTGATAAAATTTGAAGGATTTTGAATAGTTTATTATGCACGCATAATAAATTTTTGTATTTTTGGTTACAAATATATGGAACAGAAATTATGTTGAGAGATAAAACCATCGATCAAGTTATCAGAGAATTGTGGATGAGTATAGCCAAAATGTATAATGAACAAGCCGCACAATACGGTGGTACCATGGCAATAGGCTATGTGTTGCTTAAAATTGATCCGCAAGTTGGAACTCCTTCAACGGCACTGGCACCGATGATGGGAATGGAAGCTACCAGCTTGTCGAGAACCTTGAAAAAAATGGAAGAAAAAAAATTGATTTATAGAGAACCTAATCCGGCGGACGGACGAAGTGTTCTAATCAAATTAACCGAATATGGAACCGAGATGCGAGAGCGGTCAAAAGAAACCGTTTTGCATTTTAATAATGTATTGAAAAAAAAATTTTCAACAAGTGATTTGTCGACTTTTATGAAAGTGGCAGGTCAAATGTTGGAATTGCTGAATAACAAAGAGATATTTTAATAAATTACAAATTATCAATTATGAATTATTATCGGAAAATTAATTCATCGTTCATCGGTTCAATTTACCAACTACTTGCAACTACCCGCTAATTTCGTTGGGACGAACTGTTGGAGTAGGATAAACATGCAATTCAACAATAATAAATATATATATAATGAAAAGACGTATAGAAAAAGCAGCAGTAATAGGTTCCGGAATTATGGGTTCCGGTATCGCCGCACATTTGGCCAATGCCGGTGTGCAGGTTTTATTACTCGATATTGTCCCGCGCGAACTTACCGAAGCCGAAAAATCCAAAGGATTGACCTTGGATAGTCCGCAAGTGCGTAATAAAATCGCCACGGAAAATTTGAAAAAAGCCGTAAAATCCAAACCGGCGCTATTCTACGACAAATCATTTGCCGAAAGAATTACGGTAGGTAATACAGAAGACGATATGCCCAAAATAGCCGATGTCGATTGGATAGTAGAAGTAGTTCCCGAACGGCTGGATATCAAAAAAGCCGTATTTGACCAAGTCGAAAAATACCGTAAACCCGGCACCATTGTTTCGTCTAATACGTCCGGAATACCCATTAACTTAATGGCAAAAGGACGCTCTGACGATTTTCGCAAAAACTTTTTGGGTACGCACTTTTTTAACCCCGTGAGATATTTACGCCTGTTGGAAATTATACCTACCAAAGATACCGACCCCAAGCTGGTAGATTTCTTTATGGAATACGGTGATAAATTTTTGGGGAAAACCACAGTATTGGCAAAAGATACACCGGCTTTTATCGGTAACCGCATCGGAGTTTACGGCATCATGGATATATTTCATTTGGTAGAACAACTCGACTTAACCGTAGAAGAAGTGGATAAATTGACCGGTCCCGTTATCGGACGTCCAAAATCAGCAACGTTTAGAACAGCCGATTTGGTAGGACTTGATACCCTGGCACATGTAGCAACCGGACTATACGAAGGCGTGCCAAACGACGAAGCCCACGACCTGTTCAAATTGCCCGAATATGTGCAAAAAATGCTCAAAAACAATATGCTGGGCGACAAAACCGGACAAGGTTTTTACAAAAAAGTTAAAAAAGACGGCAAAAAAGAAATCTTGGCACTCGACTTGAAAACTTTGGAATATCGTCCCAAACAAAAAGCCAAATTTGCCACTTTGGAAATGACCCAAAACATCGACAAAGTCATTGATAGATACAAAGTGCTCGTAAAAGGCAAAGACAAAGCCGGTGAATTTTATCGCAAAACTTTTAGCGGCTTGTTTGCTTATGCATCACACCGTATCCCTGAAATAGCCGACCATTTTTATCAAATTGACGACGCCATGAAAGCCGGCTTCGGTTGGGAATACGGTCCCTTCCAAATGTGGGATGCCATAGGCGTGCAAAAAGCCGTCGAAATGATGCAAAACGAAGGCAAAACACCGGCACAATGGGTGTCGGATATGCTTGACAAAGGCATCAAAACTTTTTATACCGTAAAAGACGGCGCTACCTATTATTACGATATCCAAACGGGCGATTATCAAAAAATACCCGGACAAGACGATTATATCTATCTCGACAACTACCGAACCACCAACACGCTTTGGCAAAACGACGATGCATCTATCATCGACTTGGGGGACGGCATCATCGATATAGAATTTCATTCCAAAATGAATACCTTGGGCGTAGGCGTGATTGAAGCCATTAACAGAGCCATCAATATGGCGGAAGAAAAATACGACGGATTAATTATAGGTAACCAAGGTGCACAGTTTTCGGTGGGTGCCAACCTGGCATTGGTGTTGATGTTGGCTGTCGAACAAGAATGGGACGAATTGTTTATGGCAGTCAAAACTTTTCAAGAAACCGCCATGCGAGTTCGCTATTCAAGTATTCCGGTAGTGGTAGCACCACACGGAATGACTTTTGGCGGTGGTTGCGAAATTACCCTGCACGCCGACAAAGTAGTGGCAGCTGCCGAAACCTATATCGGTTTGGTCGAATTTGGCGTCGGTTTAATTCCCGCAGGCGGTGGAACCAAAGAGTTGGTTTTACGCACGTCGGATAGTTTGGTTAAGGGTGATGTGGAAATCAATCGTTATATGGAAAGTTTCTTAACCATAGCCATGGCAAAGGTTGCCAGCAGTGCACACGAAGCTTTTGATTTAGGCTTTTTGAAAAAAGGTCGTGATGTTATCGTGTTAAACAAAGATCGTCAAATAGCCACTGCCAAGCGTCATGCTTTGCAAATGGCACAAGACGGTTACGTAAAACCCGTCAAACGTAACGATATTAAAGTGTTGGGACAAGAAATACTCGGAACCTATTTGGTAGGAACCGACAGTATGGTAGCCGGAAAATACATTTCCGAACACGACAAGAAAATAGCCGACAAACTGGCTTATGTAATGTCCGGTGGCGATTTGTCCGGTCCCGGAAAAGTTACAGAAGATTATTTGATAGAACTCGAACGCGAAGCTTTCTTGAGCTTGCTCGGTGAACGCAAAACGCTTGAACGCATAGAACACATGTTAAAAACAGGAAAACCCTTGAGAAACTAGTTGTTTGCTATTGACTATTAGATTTTGGGCTGTTTGCAATTAATAAAAAAGCCAAAAGTTAATAGCAAAAAAATTAAAATAAATCATGAGAAATTTTAGAAATTTAGGTATTTGGAAAGATAGCTTTAAGTTAGTTAAGGCAGTGTATCTTTTTTTAAACGATTTTCCTAAAACGGAAACCTACGGTTTAGTCAGCCAAATGTCGAGAGCAGCTGTCTCTATACCGTCAAACATTGCCGAAGGAAGTGCTAGAAATACCGAAAAAGATTTTAAAAGATTTCTCGAAATAGCAATGGGTTCGGCTTTTGAATTAGAAACTCAAATAATGATTTCAGTAGATTTGGGATTGGGAAATAAAATTAAAGCTGATCAACTGTTAAAAGATTTAGATGTGTTAGAAAGACAAATAAATTCATTAATTAATAAATTGAAAGGTAGTCAACGTTTAAATAATAAACACTAACAGCCAAAAGCCAAAAGCCAAAAGCCAACAGCCAAAAGCTA
>Ga0256834_1002768_pt1 | contig 10828 bp, 11 predicted proteins | sample 4281140metaG_FD_190536 | JGI IMG/M metagenome (GOLD analysis project Ga0256834, IMG submission 190536) | Hydrothermal vent microbial communities from East Pacific Rise, Pacific Ocean - 4281-140 | ecosystem: Environmental > Aquatic > Marine > Hydrothermal vents | place: Pacific Ocean: East... | reverse complement strand
TGAATTACGACATGGCGATTGAAGACAACTCGGGCGTGTTGTATTCGGGAACGCACAGTTTTGACAGTGCGCAATTCAGTTATGTGTCCGTTCCGCCCGTAACCTTAATCGCCGGGACCACTTATACGATAAAGAGAACCGTATCCACCGGCAATTTAAACGAAACCATCGGGCCGGTTACGCGCGAATCGGACAACGGCGGCAATATTGTGCCGTTTAATTTTCCCGTTAATTTAGGTCAAATCACCATCACCGGCTCGAGTTTTTACGGGATGGGCGGTCCGGTAGATGACTACGGGATTCCGAATATTTATTTCGAGTATATCGAATTGTGAACATCCTTTCGTTGCACAAAAAAAAACCGCACCACTTGAGTGGTGCGGTTTTCCGGTTTATATGGTCAGTCCAAATACACTTCGTTGCCTTCTTTGTCAAAAAACCTGTATTCCAAATACCTGAATCCGTGTCTCGGTTGGATGTCCAAACGTCGTTTGTATTGCCACATTTTTTTCCATTTCCACGAAAACAGTCCTTGAGTCAGATAGGAAGCGATAAAAGGATGGACGCCCAAAATGACTTTTCCTTTGGTTTCGTTCATCACTTCCTGCAGGTCGTTTTCAATTTTTTCCAATAGTTTGACGGGTGCTTCCACTTCTCCGTTGCCCGGTTCGGGTTCGGTGGTTTTGATGTTTCGTTCGGGTCTTACACGTTGGCGTGTGATTTGGATAAGCCCGAACTTGGTGGGCGGAAGAATTTTGTGCTTGGCACGGTCGTCGCTCATTTGTTCTTTGAGGAATTTATAGAGCTTGTCCCGGTTTTCCTTTTTCTTCATATCGATAAAATCCACGATAATGATTCCTCCCATGTCGCGCAAGCGTAATTGCCGTGCGATTTCTTCCGCCGCTTTGAGGTTGACTTCCAAAGCCGTGCTTTCCTGATCGGCGTTTTTGTCTTTGGACACACCGCTGTTGACGTCAATTACGTGCATGGCTTCGGTATGTTCGATGATCAGGTAGGCTCCTTTTCCGAGCGATACGGTTTTGCCGAAAGAGGTTTTGATTTGTCTTTCGATATCGTATTTTTCGAATACGGGAAGCGAATCTACGTATAACTTGACGATTTTTTCTTTGCCGGGAGCGATTTCTCTGACCGTTTCCGCGATATCGTTAAAGAGATTTTTATCGTCCACCACTATGGACTGAAACGTATCGTTTAACAAATCGCGCAAGAGGGCTTTGATTCTGCCGGATTCGCTCAATACTTTCACGGGAAGTTTTCTAGAGTTGGCCGTTTTTTTGGTCATTTCTTCCCATCGTGACATCAGGTTTTGCAGGTCTTTGTCAAGTTCGGCTACTTTTTTTCCCTCCGCTGCGGTTCTTACGATAAGACCGAAATTTTTGGGTTTTATGCTTGAAGCCAGGCGTTTGAGCCGGCTTTTTTCACGTTCGTTTTCGATTTTTCCCGACACGAATATTCTTTCGTTAAACGGAACCAATACCAAATAACGCCCCGCTATGGATAATTCCGACGTCAGGCGCGGGCCTTTGGTGGAAATGGGTTCTTTGACCACTTGTACCAAAACGGGTTGTCCTTGTTGAAGTACATGATTGATGGTTCCGTCTTTGGGAATGGGGGGTTCGAAGGTAAAATCTCTGAGCTTATGGTCGGTTTTTCCTTTTGAAGTTCTGAGTTGTTTGACGAATTTCAATAACGAACGCACATTCGGTCCTAAATCGTGGTAGTGAAGAAATCCGTGTTTTTTGCTTTTCAGGTCGATAAAAGCGGCATTGAGCCCGGGCATAACTTTGGCGGTTTTAGCCAAAAATATATCGCCCACATTGAATTTCGCACCGATTTCTTCTCTGTGTAATTCGGTTAATTTGCCGTTTTTTAAGATGGCAAAATCTATGGCGGAGGGACTTGATTTTACAATTAAATCAATTCCCATAATGCTATTTTTTTTTACGGTTAATACTGGCTTGTCAAAATGTCAAAGAGCGAATAGGGCTAAAATGAAAAAGCAGCGTTGATGCTACTTTTTCTTCTTTTTGTGCCGGTTGAGTCTGCTTCTCTTTTTTCGCTTATGCGTAGCTATTTTTTTTCTTTTTCTTTTTTTTCCGCTGGGCATAATATCAAGGTTTTACGTTATTTTTTACTAAATCCACAAATTTTCGTGAGGGTTTAAAGGCCGGGATGTAATGTTCCGGCACGATGACGGAAGTATTTTTGGAAATATTTCTTGCCACTTTACGAGCGCGATACTTGGTAATGAAACTTCCGAATCCACGCAGGTAAACGTTTTCTCCATTTTTCAGCGCGTGTTTAATTTCTTCCATGAATAATTCTACGGTTTTTTGGACGTCTTTTTTGTCCAATCCTGTTTTGTCTGCTATTTTTTGTACCAAATCTGCTTTTGTCATGACTCAATTTTTTAGCTCACAAATATACTACATTTTTTTTAATGCCTTACGGCCTTAACGCATTGCCCGTTATCGTCTTATTTTTTGAAAAAACGTTTTGACCAAATTTTCCGAACGTTCGGCAAGGACGCCCCGTACCACTTGTGTTTTGGGATGTAAGGGGCAACCCAAGTGCGCGTAACCTCTCAGCGGGTCGGAAGCACCGTACACCACTTTTTTTAGCTTGGCCCAATACATGGCGCCGGAACACATTTGACAGGGTTCCAGCGTAACGTATAACGTGCATTCGGTCAGGTATTTGGCTCCGATGGCGTGCATGGCTGCGGTCAATGCCAGCATTTCGGCGTGGGCGGTGGCATCGTTGAGCCGTTCGGTCTGGTTGTGGGCTTTGGCTACGATTTTATCGTGACAAACCACCACGGCGCCTACGGGAATCTCGCCTTCGTCCAAGGCTTTCTCGGCTTCTTGCAAGGCTATTTGCATGTAGTAGGCATCGTCACGCTCCATCTCAATATGCTTTTTCGTCTCCTTTGAGGATGTTGATCACGGTCTGAAAAATGATTTTCAAATCGAGAAAAATCGACCAATTTTCTATGTAATACATGTCGTATTTCAACCGGTTGATAATGTCGTCGTCGGTTACTACTTCGCCCCGGTATCCTTTCACCTGCGCCAGTCCGGTAATGCCGGGTTTTACGTAGTGCCTTCCCAGGAATTTATTGACCCTTTTGCGAAAGCGTTCGTTTTCGGCCACCATATGCGGACGCGGTCCCACCACCGACATGTCGCCTTTTAATACGTTGATAAATTGCGGCAGTTCGTCGATACTGGTTTTGCGCAAAATCTTTCCTATTTTCGTTACCCTGCTGTCGTTTTTGGATACTTGCTTCAAATCGGATTCTTTGTTGGGGCGCATAGACCTGAATTTGTAGCAATAAAAGGGTTGGTAATTCAATCCGTTCCTGATTTGCTTGAAGAGCATAGGCCCCGGCGATTCGATTTTTATCAATATATACATCAAAGGCATCAGCCACGACAAGATAAAGATCACGACCAACAGTGAGAAGAAGATATCGAAGCTTCGTTTTACAAAGGCATTGAAGGGGTCGTCCAAGGGTGATTTCCGTATGCTCAGTATCGGGTAATATTCAAAGTATTCGACGCGTAATTTTTTCTTCAAAATGTCTTTGTTGTCGGGAACGAATTTGAGGTTGATAAAGGCTTCTTCGCATTCGCTCACCAAACGGTCTATTTGTTCGTCGGTCCAAGCTTTTAATGACACAAACACGAAATCCACTTCGTTGGCTTCGTCTTTGATATATTTCAATCCGTCTTCAAACCGGCCCGAGATGTTTTCTTCCCGGGTTTTCGTATCGGCAAAGTACCCTGCAAACCTAAATCCGTAGTCCACGCGCTCGTCCAAGAGGGATTTGAGTTTTTTCAGTTCCTTGTTGTATCCGAAAATCACGTAATTTCTTTGGTTATATCCTTTGCTCCGGTACTTTTTGAGCAACAAAAAATACAGGGTTTTAAAAAGAAGCATCAGCATCATGGCCGCCGCCAAAATCAAGAGTAATCTTTTGTCGGACAGGTGTTCGGCATCGAAAACCTTCAGGTAAGCCACTACCGAAACGAAGTAAATAAAAGCGTGTTTGAAAAAAGTATTGAGGAGTTCGTTATAGGACGTATGACGGGTTACGCCGTAATAGTCGGTAAAGAAGGACAATACGAACCAATAAAATACCATAGGAAAAATATGGGAAGGCGCAAGCTTAAAAGCTACGTAAAACGTGGTGAAGAGGATAAGTGTATCCACCACAAAGGATATGGGCGTGATGAGAAATGAAAACCGGTGTTTTTTTCTGTGTTTTCCTACCACGTTTTATCGTTTAATATAATCGGAAAAATCTTTGGGTTCGGTTTTATATAGTTCTTCGGCGGGTAACGATTTAAAATATTCGAATGTTTTTTTCAGTCCTTCCGTTCTATGCACCCGGGGTTCCCAACCCAAGAGTTTTTTGGCCAAACCGATATCGGGGCATCTGCGCTTGGGGTCGTCTTGGGGCAACGGGTGGTATTCGATTTTCAAATCTTTTCTTTCCGACAGTTGTAATATTTCTTCGGCAAAGGCTTTGATGGAGATTTCTTCCGGATTTCCTATATTGACCGGTTCGGGATAGTCGCTCATCAGCAAGCGGTAAATTCCTTCCACCTGATCGTCGATATAGCAAAAAGATCTGGTTTGACTTCCGTCGCCGAAAACGCTGAGATTCTCGCCGCGTAGCACTTGTCCCATGAATGCCGGGATTACTCTTCCGTCATTTAAACGCATCCTGGGGCCGTAAGTGTTGAAAATCCTAACGATCCGGGTATCCACTCCGTGAAACCGGTGATAGGCCATGGTCAGGGCTTCCTGATAGCGTTTGGCTTCGTCATAAACGCTTCTGGGTCCTACCGGATTAACGTTGCCCCAATAGGTTTCCTTTTGCGGATGTTCCAACGGGTCGCCGTACACTTCGGACGTGGATGCTACGAGGATGCGTGCATTTTTGGCTTTGGCCAAGCCCAGCATGTTGTGTGTGCCCATTGCACCCACTTTCATGGTTTGAATGGGAATTTTTAAATAGTCGATAGGGCTGGCGGGCGAAGCGAAATGCAAGATATACTTAATTGCGCCTTCGATGTATAAAGGCCTGGTGATGTCGTGTTCGATAAATTCAAAATCGGGATTGTATTGCAAATGGGCGATATTTCTCGGGCTTCCGGTAATAAAGTTGTCCACCCCGATTATTTTGAATCCCGAGGACAAAAAATAGTCGGCCAAATGGGACCCTATAAATCCCGCTACGCCCGTGATTAAAACTCTTTCCATAGTTTTCTAGTCACGTTAATTTGCGGTCGTCCTATCGAATAATACACAAACCCGTGTTGTCGCATGGCGTCGAGGTCATAGATATTTCTTCCGTCAAATACTACGGGTTGTTTCATCAACCGTTTCATCTTGTGAAAATCGGGAGTTCTAAATGCGTTCCATTCGGTATTGATGAGGAGCGCATCGGCATTTTGCAAGGCTTCGTATGGATTGGAGGCATACCGGATTTTATCTCCGAATTTTCGTTTGACGTTTTCCATGGCTTCGGGGTCGTAAGCGGTTATTTCGGCCCCGTATTTCAGCAATTCTTTGATATTGTATAACGAAGGGGCTTCGCGAATATCGTCGGTTTCGGGTTTGAAAGCCAGTCCCCATACGGCGATTTTTTTGCCCGTCAGGTTTCCTTCGAAAAAATCGAGCATTTTGGGAATTAAGGAAGTGCGTTGGCGTTCGTTGACTTCGATTACGGATTTCAAAATCTTAAACTCATACCCGTGGTCTTGTCCGGTTTTATACAGGGCTTTTACATCTTTGGGGAAACAAGAACCTCCGTATCCTATTCCGGGAAACAAAAATCTTTTGCCAATGCGGGAGTCGGTGCCCATTCCTATGCGTACTTGGTCCACATCCGCACCCACGCGCTCGCAGAAGTTGGCGATTTCGTTCATAAAACTGATTTTCATGGCCAGAAAGGCGTTGGATGCATACTTGGTGATTTCGGCCGATTTTTCGTCCATAATCAATATGGGATTCCCGGAACGAACGAAGGGTTTGTAGAGTTTTTTCATTTTTTCGGCGGCGCGTTTACTGGAAGTTCCGATAACCACCCTTTCGGGTTTCATGAAATCGTCCACGGCAAATCCTTCACGCAGAAATTCGGGATTGGATACGACGTCAAAATCCGCATCAGGAGCGTATTGAGCGATGATTTTACGCACTTGTTCGGCCGTTCCTACCGGAACGGTGCTTTTGTTGACAATGATTTTATAATCTTCGTCAGGGGATTTAGCCAAAAATTTCCCTATTTGTTCCGCTACCGATTTTACATAAGACAGGTCGGCCGAGCCGTCTTCATCTTCCGGTGTGGGCAGGGCTAGGAAAATGATTTCGCCGTGTGCAAATCCTTTTTCGGCGTCGGTGGTAAAATTTAAACGTCCGGCTTTGATGTTCCTTTGAAACAAAACTTCGAGTCCCGGTTCGTAAATAGGCACTTTCCCGTTTTGCATTTGCCGGACTTTGGCTTCGTTGATGTCCACACACACTACGTCATTTCCGGATTCTGCCAAGCAAGTTCCCGTTACAAGCCCGACATACCCGGTCCCTATAACCGATATTTTCATAATAAGTTTTTGTCAAAGTTAATTATAAAAATCGTTATACCGGATGTTAAACGCCGTAAATATTGAACATTATGTGATTTATGTCAACAACGATTTGTTAAAAGTTAAGTTAAAAGCCACCGGTAAGCCTTTTGGACCGATAAAATTTAATTAGAAACACGATAAGCATGGCCGTAAGCGTGGTAAGGGCCGCCCCGAGCATTCCCAACCCGGGCACCACAATAAAGTTTAAACCCACATTGAGCAACATTCCCGAAAAAGCGGCCGCAAGCAAATGGCGGTCTTTCTTGAATCCGTATAACACATAATGATAAATCAACGAAAGATTCAACAGCACGTTCGACAGCAGTAATAACAAAAATACGGGATAGGCTTCGAGGCGTTCCCGTTTGTTTAACACCACCAAAATCACGGGAAGAAAAACGGCGACACCCACTGCCGAAAGTATGGTCCAACGGATGGTTTGCTGCTTGAAAACACTAAATTTTTTACGAAAACTTCCGGCATCACGGGACAAAATGCTTTCGACCAACCCCGGATACCTAAGGGAAATAACCGCCGTAAATACTACCGTATTGACCAAATAAGAGATGTTGCCGAAAAAAGAATACACGCCTACTGTGGCTTTATCGTAAAAATAATCGATAAAATAGCGGTCGGAAAGTTCGATGACTTTGAAGGCGAAGGTGGCCAGAAAAAACGGAATGCTGACCTGCCATCCTTTTTTTAGCCACGGCCAATCGGGGCGGAAGGCAAGCGCTTTTTGTATCCTGTCTTTCGTAAGTAAAGCCATCAGCGGAAATAATGACAAAATATCCCCGAGCAACCAAAATATCAGAATGCTGTGGAGCGAAATATCTTTTTTCGTCAGAAAAAAATACACGACGGGCAACACCCAAAATCCGTTGCGGAAAAACAAGTTGACATTGGCCGCCAAAGGTTTTTTCATCACAAACAAAAGCCGGTGTACTTCAAAAGACAAATGTTCGCCTACCAAAACGGCGTAAAACAAAATCCAATAGGACTTGCTTAAAAATCCGCTTTTGAAAACCAAATAAAATGCAGGCAAAACCAATACGTAAAGAAGCAGATAAAAAAGCAATTGATGTAGAAAAACAAAAGAAACGCCGTTTTTACGTGAAAGCAATTCCCGTTGGGCATAGGTATAAAAATCCATACCGAGCAGGTAAACGCCAAGCATCACCGTAGTGGCAATCAAGCTGAATTCTCCGAACAAAGCCTCAGAGTGCTTGAAAAACAAAGCCACAAACAAAAAACGCAACCCCAAGGTCACAAAACGTATCAGCAAAAAAAACAACGGATGCGAAAAACGAGCGGACATATCGACGCCGGAATTATTTCAAGAAAATTTTGTTAAAGATAGTTCATTCTTCCGAGATGGAAACAAAACGCCTTATCTTTCCACTCAAAAAAAGCACGATTTATGCCTTAGCGCAACAAAAACAAAGAAAAAACGCCCGAAATAATGATTACTTTGACAAGTGTGTAAGCCGAAACGTAATGTTTTTTATAGTATAACACCGACACCACAAGCAACATTACGTAAAACGCACAAACAAACACCGTGAACGCTTCGGAAAAATTTCGCAAAAACGACACCGAAAGCACAATTCCGGTAAGAAATATCAAGGTAAAAAACATTTTGAGTTGGAACCCTTCCCCTTTGGCCACCAAAACGGTTTTGATATTTTGAGCGACATCGCCGCGAAGCGTCAAGTGATTTTTTATAATTTCCTTCAGCAACAGAAGAAGCACAAACAGTATGCCCGCCCAAATGACAAATCCGCTCACGGATTTAAAAAACAGCATAAGGCCGAAAAAAGGATATACGGTGAGTAAGGTTACCGTGAGTTCGTGCCAAAACGGAACGGGTTGTATTTTATGAAAATAAATCCAAATCAAAAACTCGTACACGGCAAAAAACAAAACGGCCCGCCACGAAATAAAATATGCGAAGAGCAAGGTAAGTAAGTTCAAGAAAAAGTACAGGTAGAGCTTTTTGTCCATCGAAAGTTTTTGTTCGAGCAAACTTTGTTGCGGACGGTTGATCAAATCACGTTTGAGATTGTAGAAATGGTTGATGATATAACCTGCCGTGATGGCACTTCCCGTAGCCAAGAGCATATAGATGAAACCTTGTTGAACGAGAAGGGCATTAAAACTCGATTCCGGGGCGAAGATGAAATGTGCCACAAGCAATTGGGCCAAAAGCAAAACGCTTACATTCTGCAACTTAACCAACGAAACAAGACCGGTAAGTTTTTCGTTAAGGTGGGTCATCGGCTTGGGTTAAAACCGATAGATTACTTCCAATTTATAATCCTTCAGTTGTTCTTTGGTTTTTTCAAAATCATCGGTAAAGCCCAGGATAAATCCGCCTCCGCCCGAACCGCAAAGTTTGAGGTAATAATCTCCGGTTTCCATACCTTTTTTCCAAACGTCAAGCATTCTGGCCGGAATCATGGGTTTAAAATGATGATATACCGTCCGGGACAGATGGCGCACGTCCTTGAGCATTTGTTTAAAGTCGCCGTTAATAAAATGTTGAACGCCCGAGTTGGTGTATTTAACAAATTCTTCTTTCATCACTTTTCGGAAGCCTTCGTTTTTGAGTTTTTCCATAAAAATCCGCACCATAGGCCCCGTTTCGCCCGTTTGACCCGAATCGATAAGGAAAATCGCTCCTTTTCCTTGAGGATTTTTTTGCGGAATTCCGGTCGCTTCCAATTGTTCTTTGGAGTGAATGAGTATGGGAACGCTCAAGTAACTGTTGAGCGGGTCGAGGCCGGAACTTTTGCCGTGAAAAAAGTCTTCCATCGCGGCAAAAACGGATTTGAGCTTTAACAACTTGTCGGAAGTCAAATTTTCCAAAACGGAAATCTTACGCTTGGCATAACGTTCGTAAATTGCCGCTACTATGGCGCCGGAACTTCCCACACCGTACCCTTCGGGAATATTGGAATCGAAATAAAGGCCTTCGTTCAAATCGCGCTCGAATGTGTCGAAATCCAAATCGATGAGTTCGGGATTTGTTGCGGCACGTTGTTTTAAAAAAGCAAAAAACTTTTTCAAATTTTCGTTCGACCTACGTTGCAATTCGTCGGTCAAATCGGATTTTTTCAGTCCGCCGCGATAGGATTCGTAGGGAATGGCCAAAGCCTTGGAATCCTGAATGATTCCGTATTCTCCGAACAAAAGAATTTTGGCAAAATACAAAGGGCCTTTTTTCATGACTTGTGCATTACAAACGCAACAAATTTACGATTTTATTCGATTTAGTCCGCTTCATAAACCAATTTCATGGTGATACTGGCGGTTTTTTCTTTGGATGAGGTGTTAAACGTTCCGCCCCAAGAATAATCCTCGTTGGAATATTGTCCCGTGATTTGAAATACACCCATGCGAGCTTGAATAAGTTCACCGAGTGCGGCGCCCGAATTTTCGGCAATCTTTTCGGCGCGCAATTTGGCGTTTTCGGTGGCTTTCGATATCATTTCCAATTTCAAATCTTCCAACTTGGTGTAATAATACCGGGGTGCATACGAATAAAACTTTACGCCTTTGTTGAGCAGTTCGGTGATTTCACGCCCCACTTTTTCAACGGTTTCCACTTTTTCGGACTTTACCGTGATATTTTGAGTCAGTTCGTATCCTAAAAACTCGTCGCCGATATAATTACCGCTTTCGGAGTAAATGGCCCGGGTTTTGGGATGGGTTTTCACGGCCGAAAAAACAAACTCTTCACGACCGATACCTTTATCCGTCAAATATTGCTCCACTACTTTTTTATCACGGTTCAAACGGCCGTAGGCTTGCTTTAAATCCGAGTCAAAGGTGGAAAAACTGCCTTCCCAAACAATCAGGTCGGATGTAAAATCGGTTTTGCCCAATCCTACCACCGAAATTTTCTTTTCGGTTTTGTTACGATGCATAAAAGCGTAAGCCAACATATAAGCCGACAGCACAATGGCCAGCGAAAAAAAAACGGAAGATAAAAGATTTTTGTTCATCGAATCAAATGTTTACTATGTAACAAATATAAGTAAATTTCTTTTCCTTATGATAAAGCGTGTTGTATATTTTATCCCCTTGCCTGTTCATATGAAAAGCATTCCGAATGGTTTATAAATCGAGGGGCCACCCGTAGCCGGGCGTTTCTTATTTCCCGGTTCGTT
>Ga0256834_1002767_pt1 | contig 10828 bp, 8 predicted proteins | sample 4281140metaG_FD_190536 | JGI IMG/M metagenome (GOLD analysis project Ga0256834, IMG submission 190536) | Hydrothermal vent microbial communities from East Pacific Rise, Pacific Ocean - 4281-140 | ecosystem: Environmental > Aquatic > Marine > Hydrothermal vents | place: Pacific Ocean: East Pacific... | reverse complement strand
AACCCTCGGAGGAACGCATAACAATGAAAAAGCAAATTACAACAGCATTAGCTACAGCAGGTTTGTTACTAAGCACAACACTTGTCGCACCAGCAATGGCTGCAGAAACAACGTATGTATCAATTGGTACAGGTGGAGTTACAGGTGTTTATTACCCAACAGGTGGCGCAATTTGTCGTTTGGTTAATAAAAATCGTAAGAAGACTGGTATTCGTTGTTCAGTAGAATCAACGGGTGGATCAGTTTTTAATATAAATGCTATTCGTGCAGGCGAGTTAGAAATGGGCGTAGCTCAATCTGATTGGCAGTTCCACGCTTATAACGGTACATCTAAGTTTGAAAAAGCAGGCCCCTTTAAAGATTTACGCGCGGTATTCTCAGTACATGCAGAGCCAGCAACACTAGTTGTTCGTGCAGATTCAGGTATAAAAAACTTTGGCGATCTTAAAGGAAAACGTGTAAACGTTGGTCAGCCAGGTTCTGGAACAGTAGCAACTTATGATGTCATCGAAAAAGCATTTGGTATGACTCGTGACGATCTTAAATTAGCTTCTGAGCTTAAATCATCAGAAATGGGTCAGGCACTTTGTGATAACAAAATTGATGCTTACTTTATTCTTGTTGGTCATCCAGCTGGTTTGATAAAAGAAACTACAACAACTTGTGATGCAAAAATTGCTGATATCCATGGCCCGGCAGTTGATAAGCTAGTTGGTGATAATTCTTACTACCGCTATGCATCAGTACCAGCAGGTATGTACACAGGTAACCCAGAAGCAGCAAAGACAATGGGTGTTGGTGCAACATTCGTATCTTCTGCAAAAGTACCAGAGAAGGTGATTTACGAAGTGGTTAAAGCAGTATTTGAAAACTTTGATGATTTCAAGAAGCTTCATCCAGCATTCAAAAACCTAAAGAAGACTGAGATGGTTTCAGCTTCTCTTTCTGCTCCTCTACACGCAGGTGCAGCTAAGTACTATAAAGAAGCAGGTTTGATTAAATAATCTGTGATATAAAAAAAGCGAGGCTTCTGCCTCGCTTTTTTTATACCTGCTTTAAACTATGTTTTTCTTCTTATATTTTTAGCTTTTTGGTTAAAAAATATTGAAAATATAAGAAGGCAAATGGAGAATTTGTGACATACATAGAGGCCTTCATATAAAGGTCTCATATATAAACCATTAAGGAGATAGTATGGCTGAAAGTGCAAAAAACAAAGCCGATGATTTTGAGGTGGATGACTCAAAATTACAGGAAATGATTGCCGAAAATGACACAGGGGCAAGAACTCCTGAAGGTGGGGTAGGCAAGTTAATGTTATGGGTTGCCTTTGCATGGTCGCTGTTTCAGCTATGGATAGCTTCTCCATTTCCCTACATGATTCCCGATATTATTCCTGTGTTAAACAATACAGGAACACGTTCGATTCATTTGGCTTTTGCCATGTTCTTAGGATTTCTTGCTTATCCAGCACTTAAAGGCTCTCCACGAGACCGTATTCCCATTCAAGATTGGATTATGGCAATAGTTGCGATTGCTGTTACCTTGTATTTATGGGTGTTTGCACGAGAATTAGCTGACCGAGCAGGACTACCTACTACGTTAGATTTGGTTGTTTCAGGTATTGGTATTGTACTGGTTCTTGAGGCTGCACGTCGTGCGCTTGGTCCGCCTCTTATGATCATTGCGATGATATTCATGGCTTATGTATTCTTTGGGCATTTAGCGCCTGATGTCATGGCATGGAAAGGGGCTTCATTTCAACGTGCAATGAGTCATTTTTGGATAACACAAGAAGGTGTCTTTGGTGTTGCCTTAGGTGTTTCTACCAGTATGGTTTTTCTCTTTGTTTTATTTGGTTCTTTGCTCGAACGAGCAGGAGCAGGTAACTATTTTATCTTGGTGGCATTTAGTCTTTTAGGTAAATTTAAAGGTGGCCCAGGTATCGCGGCGGTTGTTTCTTCTGCTTTGACGGGTTTAATCTCAGGTTCATCAATTTCAAATGTTGTGACTACAGGTACGTTTACCATCCCATTGATGAAACGTGTTGGCTTTTCTGCAGAAAAAGCAGGGGCTGTTGAAGTAGCATCATCTACGAATGGTCAGCTCACGCCACCAGTAATGGGAGCAGCTGCATTTTTGATGATTGAGTTTGTAGGTATCTCATATTTAGAAGTGGTTCAACACGCTATTCTGCCTGCATTGATTTCATACTTTGCATTGGGATACATCGTTTATTTAGAGTCTTGTAAATTAGGGTTAGAAGGAATGCCTTCTAAATACTCATCGACACTGTTACAAAAAATGTTTAGCTTCTTAACCGTGATCGTTATTATTTTAGTGCTATCAATGGCAATGAAATATGGTTTTGGCTGGTTAAAAGTTGTAGCGGGTGATGCTACACCTTGGATAGCAGGGGTAATATTTGTTGTTGCCTATTTCTTGTTATTAAAGCTTGCTGTTAAATACCCTGACTTACAAAAAAGTGAAGACATCACAGAATTACCAGAAGCAGGCCCAGTTGTTAAATCAGGCTTGTATTTTTTATTGCCAGTGGTTGTATTGATTTGGTTTTTAATGGTTGAGCGTTTTTCTCCCTCACTTTCTGCATTTTGGGCATCGCTTGCGATGATCTTTGTTTTGCTTACACATAAATACCTTAAAAGTATGCTGAGAGGAGAAGTCAATCCTGCTCAATACTGGGTTGATGGTTGGAATGACTTCAAAGATGGCATGGTTTCAGGTGCACGCAATATGATTGGTATTGGTATTGCAACGGCTGCAGCAGGTTTAATCATTGGTGCAGTAACGCTATCAGGTGTTGGTTTAATATTAGCTGAGGTTGTTGAGTTTATCTCAGGTGGTAGTTTAATTATCATGCTAATACTAACGGCGGGCATAAGTTTGCTGTTAGGTATGGGGCTTCCTACGACAGCAAACTATATTGTTGTTTCTTCATTAATGGCACCTGTTATTGTTACTCTGGGCGCGCAATCAGGGCTTATTGTTCCATTAATAGCGGTGCATTTATTTGTATTCTACTTCGGTATATTGGCGGACGATACCCCGCCCGTGGGGCTAGCGGCTTATGCCGCGGCCGCAATTTCGGGTGGTGATCCTATCAAAACGGGTATCCAAGGTTTTATGTATGATATTCGTACGGGGATCTTGCCGTTCATGTTTATCTTTAATACGGAACTGTTATTAATTGGTATTAGAGGGCCAATGCATTTAGCCATGGTGATAATTACGGCAACCATAGCGATGCTGATGTTTGCCGCCGCAACTCAAGGGTGGTTTTTAACTAAGAACAAGATGTGGGAAACTCTAGCATTACTTGTCGTAACATTCTTATTCTTTAGACCTGGCTTTATAATGGATAAGTTCTACCCTCCATTGACAGAAGTACCTGCCGCTCAAATTTTTCAAATAGCGGGTGGTTTACCTGATAAGGCTCAATTACGCATTCAAGTAAAAGGTGAAACACTAGAAGGCAAAGCTATCGATAAAGTCGTGATGTTACCTGTGGGTGATAAGTCGTTAGGTGATGGTGTTGCAAGACTTAAAGAAGCTGCTGGTTTAGAGTTAAAAGAAGAGGATGGTAAGTTAATCATTGATAACTTGGTATTTGGTGGGGTGGCTGAAAAGCAAAAACTTGATTTTGATTGGGAAATTGCCAGTGTAAAAATGGAAAATACTGAACGCCCTGCAAAACAATGGCTCTATCTTTTAGCAGCTGGTTTATTGGCATTAGTTTGGTTCTCACAACGTGGTAGAGTGAGAAAGGAAAAAAACTTGGAGGTTAAACATGTTTGATAAAATCTTGGTATCTGTTGATTTATCAACAGAAAACATGACGGAAAGACTTTGTATCGCCGCCAATGATATGGCGCAAAAATATGCTAGTGAAGTTAGACTGATCACGGTGATACCAGATTATGGTATGCCGCTTGTAGCGAGTTATTTTCCTGAAGGGGCGCAAAAAAAACTTCGAGTAGAGATGAACCAGAAATTAAATGATCTTGCTGATAAGCACTTTTCAGTCTCTGTTGAATGCCAACTAACACAAGGAAAGCGAAGAACTGCAATTCTAAAAGAGATTGAGGACGTAAACCCCGATCTTGTTATGATTGGCTGTAGACGTAAAAAATCACGTAGAAATCAACGATTATTAGGTGCTACGGGTACGGTTGTGAGTGATCGTGCTGGTTGTTCAGTAATGGTTGTTCGTTAAAAGCGTCCTAAAGTCTAACGTGCTTAAAAAAGCATATTTTGTAGTATGATAAAATCCCCAGCTTAGACTGGGGATTTTTTTTAAAATATTTTAAGGAAGTTGTGATGTAGCTTACAACGTGGTTATTGTTTTTGGTAGTAGCATTTATCGCTGTAATAAGCCTAGGTCCAGCAATACTACTATCTATTTCAAATAGTATACGCTTTGGAATTAGCAAAGTGGTGCTTTCAACACTTGGAAATATTTGTGGTTTATTTCTTTTATCAACGGCCACTATTTTTGGCTTAGGCGCGGTATTAAAAACATCGACAAGCTTGTTTTTAATGATAAAAATAGTAGGTGCGGCATATCTGATTTATTTAGGTATTCGTCAGTGGAGATCAAAAACTAATTTCTTTGATGGTATTGAAAAGAAAGAGGCTCAGATAAAGAGTAATGAAATATTTTTCATTGAAGGTTTTTTGATTGCCATGACCAATCCAAAAGCTATTTTATTCTTCACTGCCTTATTTCCTCAATTTATTAATACAGAGCAAGCACTCACACCCCAGTTTTTGATAATGACATTCACGTTTATGATGATTTCTTTCATGTCATTAGTTGGCTACGGAGTACTTGCTACTAAAGCAAAGTTTTGGCTCTCTACAGAGCAAAGAGCCAAATGGTTTAATCGAATCTTAGGTAGTTTGTTCGTGTTAATTGGTATCGGTTTATTGCAATTAAAAGCAAAAGAGGCTTAGTTGTTTTCAAAAGAAGTCTTTGGAGTATCCTTTCCAACACAGGTAACCTAAGTAAGTATCCTAGTATTAGCACGATGTGTTGTAATAAATATGAAGCTTACCAATACCGCACCTATTAGGTTAATCACTAAAAATAGAGGCCAAAAAGCACCCGCAATTCCTAATATTAATAAAGGATAGTGCCACTTTTTAAGAGGACCTTCTGAATAGTTTTGCATTAAGCAATTAATGGCATAGATACCAAACAGCGCAAAAAAACCAATTTGAATAATCTCAAGCCAGTTACCACTAATTAAAGGTGTGTAAGCAAACATCAGAGGAACAATGTATAAGCCCTTAGCAATCTTCCATGCTTGAAAGCCTGTAGCCATAGGGGGTGATTTTGCGATACCTGCAGCAGTAAATGCCGCTAAACAGACAGGGGGGGTGACATTGCTATCTTGGCTTAACCAAAATACAATTAAATGTGCGGTTAATAAGAACACAGTCAGTTGTTCAGCATCAATCAGTAATGGACGTACTGTAATAGCGATTTCAAACGGCATAGCAGCCATTAATTCCAATGCTTCTGGTTTTGTCATACCTGAAACTATTTTTGATACATGAGGGCTATCCACGAGCGTAAATAAGGCAGATTGTGCTGGATCGCTAATCCCTAGCATCAATTTTTCAACAATGATGCCATCGGCTAATATTCCTGCTAAAGCAGGGGCACTTAAAATAGCCAGTATAATATATGCTGCCGTTACAGGTAGACCCATGCCCAGCACCAGAGATGCCAAGGCAATTAATAAAATAGCAATAACGACTGAGCCTTGTGACCATTGAGCGATCATCAGTGAGAAACCATTGCCAATACCACTGGTGACAATGGCATTGTTCATAATGCCGATAACGACCAATAAAATCCCCGTCATAATAGAAGCACGAATACCAAACATAAATGCTTCGGCAATACGCGATGGCCCCATAACAGTGGGAGTAAAGTCTGGACGATTAATGAATTTAGCAATAATTTGTGTTGACCAGGATACTAAAATCAATGTTGCGATTGCCCATGAAGCGGCATAACTTGGGGTGACACCTGTCATTAACAACCAAATCATAACAGCGAGGGGAACAATAAAGTTTAAACCACCAGAAATAATTTTCCCTTTATCGATGCTTAAATCTTGATCTTCACCAACTTTATATTTTATCGCTTCGATGCGTACAATAAATGCTACAGAAAGAAAGTATAAAATGGCGGGTACAATAGATACTGCAACAATGGTGGCATAAGGGATAGCAGTATAGCTTGCCATAACAAAAGCACCTGCCCCCATAATGGGTGGCATTAATTGTCCGCCAGTAGAGGCAGCCGCTTCTACTCCACCTGCAAATTTTGCACGAAAGCCATTTGATTTCATTAAAGGAATTGTAATAACCCCAGTTGATGCTGTATTTGCAATGGCAGAACCGCTGATAGTGCCTGTTAATGCAGAAGAAAGTACAGCGACAAATGCCGCACCACCACGTACTCGACCTGCTACTAATTTGGAACTTTCAATAACAAAGTCACTTGCACCTGAGACCACCAAAAATCCACCAAAAATCATAAACAAGGTGATATTGGTCGATGAAATACTCGCTAAAATCCCGAACATTCCCTCGTCGTTATAAAATGTGCGAAACATAACATCATTAAGCGGCAAGCTTGCAGCGCGAAATACCCCCGGTAAGTGTTGTCCTAAAAAGAGAATATAGGATAAAGATAAAATAACTAAAATTGGAATAACCCAACCTGAAACACGCCTAGAAAGATCAATAGCAGCAAACAGTAAAATAGCACCTGCCAACCAATCAATATTGTTGAATTGCCATGCTTGCCCTGTTATTGCTAGTGTATCGTCATAAATTCTAGATTCGGATGCGGCAACCCAGAATGCTGCTGCAGCGACGATAAGTCCGTACAAAATATCAAGTTTAATCGCCCAAGGTTTATAGGCGTTATGACCAAAGGCACTGTAAATAGTAGATGCTAAAAAAGCAAAACCAGCAAAGTGAATAGCATTTTGCCATAGCCCTGGTTCGTTTAAATAGAGATTGGTAGCAATGTGCCAAATACCAAAAATAATAGCAAATATAGCTATTCCCCACTGTAATGGGGATTTGGATTGCCCTTCAAGTAATAACCAATGATCGCGGATATTGTGATCGGGAATAATATCGGTGTTATCTATATTTTTTTGAGATTGAGACATAGGTTATTACTGGTGATTTATAGAAATTTTGATAAAAATTCTGAGATCAAAGAATAAATTAAACCCTAACTCCCACATAAAAACACATAATCAATGTATTTTTATGTGGGAGTTAGGGTTTAAAGGCGATAGGTAGACCTATCGCCATCAGATTTAAGAGCTACTTGGCGATTAAATTATCAGGAATGGTTAAACCTACTTCTTTATAGTAACGTGCAGCACCTGGGTGTAACGGCACGGGTAAACCAGACATTGCAACTTTAACATCCATAGCTTTGGTTGCTTTATGGATGGCTTGCAAGAAACCTAGATTTTCGTAAAGCGTTTTTGTTAATAAGTAAACGTGTTCTTCATCAACATTGGCATTAACGGCAAGAAAGTTTGGTTGAGCGATGGTATTCACATCTTTGGTTTGACCAGGGTAGGTGCCAGCAGCAATAACGCTCGGAGTCCAAAGCCCACGGCCATCATCCATTTTTTTCGCTTGCTCTGAAGTTACATCAAGCAGTGTGAATTTGCCTTCATTTGCGGCTAATAACTTGGTAATTGCTCCTGTAGGTGGTCCTGATGGAATACCTGCACCAGCGATTTGTCCATTAGCTAATGCATCAGCAGTTGGGCCATATCCTGCATGAACCAGTTTAAAATCCTTGTCAATATCAAGACCTAGACCTTTTAATAATACTTTATTAGAACCTAATGTGCCTGAGTTTTGCTTACCCAAGCCCATTGATTGACCTTTTAAAGCAACAATATCATCCATGTTACCCGCTTTTACATACTTATTAGCAATAACAAATTGCTCAACATTTTGCCAAAGCATGGTAACAGAGCGTATGTTTGTTTGTTTTGAGGTGACAGGACCCGTACCCGTTGCGGCGTATGAGCCGTAAAGACCTTGTAAAATAGCAAAATCAGCTGTGCCTGCCCCTAACGCTTGAACATTTGCACCTGAGCCAGCAGAGTTTACGGCAGTCAGACTGAATTTTTGTTTAGGTAGCAATTTAACTTTGGATAGCGTTGAAATTGCAGTACCAACAGGATGATATGTACCACCTGTTGAAGCGGTGTTTAATATATAATCTTTGGCTTCTTTAGCATTGGTACTTGCTACTGATAGAATCAGGGCGGTACTTGATAATAGTGTAATCAGGGTTTTCATTGTTTCTCCAAATTGTTTGTTAAAGTGAACATTTTTAGTATAGGTCAGTTAAAAATAATGTGTGAAAAATATCTACCTATTCAGTACCGTTAAAACATCACAAGGTGCATGATTGATAACACCATTAGTTGAAGAGCCTAATAAGCGTGCTATTCCTCTTCTGCCGTGTGAACCCATTACAATTAAGTCATTATCATTCTTTACCGCATATTCAATAATTTCATCCACAGGGTGTCCTGACACAACCTCTAAATTAATAGACTCTTTAGAATAGTTCAGCTCTTTGAGTAAGTTAATTAATCGTTTTTCAATTTTTTTTAGGTGTTTTTTTTCCTGCTCTGGGTTACTTGCCATAACAGGGACAGCGAGTTCACCGATGGATGGATATATATCAGAAGAAAGTATTTCAGCTGCGTGTATTAGTGTAATTTTAGCACCAAAAGGCTTGGCTATTTCGAGTGCTTTTTTTAGCCCTGCATTGGCATATTTAGAAAAATCAGTAGCAACAAGAATATGTCTGTAACCCTCGTATTCATTCTGCTCAGCTTTATTTTTTATTTCATTAATCCAGCTTAGTGCCTCAGACTCATCTTCAAAATATTGGATTTCTGTTGTGGTAAATAAATCCCCAAATCCACTAATAAGTTTTTGCCAAAGGCTACTGCCAACAATTGCGATACGTAAGAAATCATCATGATGTTTAAAGCCTATTTTCATATCCTCCCATGCTGCTTTTGCGGTCCAGCCTTCAAAATCTTCTAGTTTGATGAGCAAGGAAAGAGGGTGATCTTCTTCTTTAAAAATTTTTTCTAGCCTAGGGCGAAAGGTCTCATAATCATCTGCATCAAGTTTGCCAGTAACTTTAAATGCAAATACGTGTGATGCATTAATTGGAATCTCAGTAATCATGATTTTTCTCCAAAATATTGTTGAAAAATTTCGTTTACTCTTTGGGTTACTTCTTGGTTTTCTTGTGATAATAAATCATGACGTGATTGATCGACATTATTATGAGTGTCATGAATGACTGTTTTACTATAGGTATTTGTTTGGCGAATTTTTTTTCTAATGTCTGCTCTAATGCTATCTAATTGTTTAAGAGAATCGCCATAATTATCGTTCCATAGTTCAGCATCTTTAAGCCAAACCTGTTGTTGGTCTGAATAGTTGGAAGCATCCGTTACCGTGTGTTTACGCAATGATTCACCAAGCTCAGATAATTCTACAATTGTTTGGTCTGCCACTTTTGATAATCTATTCCACACACTGCTGGCTAAATAGCTGGCATCAAAAGACAATGTCTCTTTAAGGCTTTCGTTAAGTTTGTGACTAGCCTCACCAACATCAGAGAGGTTAGATTTTAGCTCTTCACTAATATGAGAGACTTCTTCACGGCTTAGCTCTCGCCATTCGCTGAGTTTTTCTTCAGCTTCTTCAAGTGCTTCTTTGAGTGGTTTCTTATCTTTATCGATTAGTTCCTCAACATGCTCAAGCATACTTTTATAAGCACTTTGAAGTTTTTCTTGGACTGTTTTGGTATCCATTTTTAACTCCTAAAAAAATTGTTGTTATTATTAATATAGGAGCTATTTCAAAAATTACATTAGATATAAGTCAAGAATTGTAATTAATTATCCAGTCCTTTGCTGCGCCCATGCTGTTAAAAACAACTGTAGCTATCGATAAATCATGTCCCGCGGAGTAATCATTTCGTACAGCGCAACAAACAAGCCCAGCAGCAATAGCAGAGCGGATGCCATTTTCAGTATCTTCAATAGCAACACATTCATTGGGTTTTACACCGAGGTGTTCCATCGCTAACAAATAAACAGCAGGGTCAGGCTTACTGTTAGCAACATCTTCACCTGTAGTGATCACATCAAAATACTGCTCTAGTTGATGACCTTGCAGTGTTGATTTTACGCCAAAGCGACCCGCGCCTGTTACAACGCCTAGCTTTAATCCCATTTTATGAAAGTGCTGAATGGTCGCTAATGAGTCAGGCATCAGCGCAAATGTATTATGAGTTAAAAATTCGTGGGTGACTTTTTCTTTTTCTTCGGCTAATGCCTGTGGTGTGATGTTGAGTTTATATTTCTCTACTAATATTTCGGAGTTTTTTGGTGTGGGAGTACCTGAGTGGGAGTCTTTGTAGTCTTGCTCTGATAGTTCTACTTTATGCTTGTTTAAAACTTCTTTCCAAAGTTGGAAGTGGGTAACTTCTGAATCAACTAGGGTGCCGTCGTGATCGAATAGGATTGCTTTTAGATTCATTTGGATGAGTATATTGGATAATTTGGTGATTTTTCTGTGTTTTTATTAATCACCCCCCCTTATATGGTCCCCTCCATTTTTGCAAAACAATATTCAACATATTTAGACAGGGATAGATTTGCTTCCTTATATTCGGCTTCTCGTTAGGATTACTATCCTGAGCCTTGATGAAGTC
>Ga0256834_1002766_pt1 | contig 10829 bp, 12 predicted proteins | sample 4281140metaG_FD_190536 | JGI IMG/M metagenome (GOLD analysis project Ga0256834, IMG submission 190536) | Hydrothermal vent microbial communities from East Pacific Rise, Pacific Ocean - 4281-140 | ecosystem: Environmental > Aquatic > Marine > Hydrothermal vents | place: Pacific Ocean: East... | reverse complement strand
TTGATACCCGCGATCAGCTGGCCCGCCATCTGGACGCGATGCTGCAACTGGACGATAGCCGCGAATTGCTGGTCGATATCGATACGGCCACCATCAAAGCCGCCCGAGATGCTATTGTGCAACTGCCACTGGTCGATCAGGCCTATGCGCTGATCATGGACCGCACCGATACGGCTGGCCTGCCGGACTGGTCGCTGACGGAACGCACCGGCGGCAACGCGTCGCTTGTATTCTCGACCCGCGACGGGGCCGATATGAGCGAGCTCCGCGTGCCTGCCGTCTTTACCTACGAAGGGTTCTGGTCCTATTTCTATCCACAGCTGGAAGTGGTTGCAGACCGTCTGCGCGACGATCAATGGGTGCTGGGCGATTCCGCCCGTCTGGTCGAATTCGATGCTCAGCTGGATCGGCTGGACCGCGTGTTGATGGAGCGCTACCGGCGCGATTTCAAAGCCGCGTGGGATGGTGTTTTCAACAATCTTTCGCTGAACTCGATGGTTTCCGACAAACCGCAATATAACGTTTTGGGTGCTGTTGCCTCGGCATCGGCCTCGCCTATCTTGCTGCTGGTCAAAGAAGTCGAAGCCGAAACCCGCCTGACCCGTGAATTCGAAGGGCTGGAAGGGCTGACCCCTGGTGCCCTTGCTGGCGGTGGGGGCGAAACTGCCGGTGCAGTGCAAAATGCCGTGACACAACGGATGCGAAGCCGATCCTCCGGTGTGCAACGCATTTTGTTTGACGCCTTAAGCAGTGGTGCCGGCGGCAAAGCCCAGGGACGGGTCACTGGCGGATCCTCGGAGGATTCGATCACCCGCCCGATCGAGCGGATAGAAGAGGAATTCACCCGCTGGCACGCCTTGCTGGAAGGTGAAATCGGGCAACGCCCGATTGACGCGGTACTGGGAAATCTGGGGGCCATCTGGACAAATCTGCGGCTGGCTGAAACCAGCCCCGAACAATCAGCCGCCCTACAGCCGACATTGCTAAACAATCTGACGCAGTATAATTCGCAACTGCCCGAAACGCTGGCCAGCCTGATAAATGAGGCCGACCGGGATTTCCGCCAAGGGGCTGCCGACAGCAACCTGACGGTTATGAACCGCGCCCTGTCCAACCAGATCACGTTCTTTTGCCGCGAAAACATTGCAACCGCCTATCCGTTCGGCTCTTCCGCGCGCAGCCTTTCGATCAGCAATTTCAGCAAATTCTTTGGGCCGGGCGGTGACATGGACCGCTATTTTTCCGAATATCTAGAGCCCTATGTCGAACGCACCCCTGAGGGGCTGCAATACCGTGCCGACAGTGCGCTGGCTGGCCGTTTGTCGTTGCGCACCTTGCGCCAGTTTGAACGCGCCGAGAAAATCCGGCAGGCCTTTTTCGCCGGTGGGGGTAGCAGCCCGCAGGTGGAAATCACCGTTGCCCATGTGGACAGTCACAACAGAATCAAAAGTGCTCTTCTGGTGATCAACGATATGCCCATTCCGACCCAGAAAGGCGATATGCCTCGCACCATCGTCTGGCCCGGCACCGGTAAGGCAACGGTTCTGCAAATCAGCCCTGCCCGCAATCGCGAATCCAAGCTGGAATTCAACGGAAGTTCCTGGACGTTCATTGATTTCCTGAAAGCCGCCACATCAAAAACCCAGCGCGGCGACACCCTACGGGCAACCTACACCATCGGCGGGCGCACAATCACCTATGACTTTACCATCAACGCGATAACCAATCCCTTTACCATGCGCGAGATAAAGGAATTCGAATGTCCGCAAAGTCTAGAATAATGGGGCAAACCAAAGCGGCATGTTAAGTATATACGGAAAACATCCCGCCTTTGGCGATTTCATTTCCCACGGGGTTTCACCACGTTTTCGGACGGCAATAGAGCCTTGGGTCGGACAAATACTGGCCGACGTGCGCGACCATCTGGGGGATGGCTGGCAACCGGTCTATGACAATGCCCTGCCGCTCAGGTTCTGGCTGGGGGCCCATGTATTTGGCGAAAGCAATCTGCGCGGTGTCATTCTGTTTGGACACGACAAGGTCGGGCGGCGCTATCCGCTGGTCATTGCCCAAGAGGCAAACGGCCTGCCCGCCCCTGTGCTGGATCACGGGCAAGGGTTTTATGACACTGTTCAAAGCGCACTGGAACAGGCGTTTCAGAATGCAGATCTAAACCCCGCAACGGTGCTTGCCGCACTCGGCGACGATGACAATGATGCCCCCCCTACCGAACCCGAACCGGCAACGCTTTGGGCTGCGAATCCCGATCCGAAAATCGAAGACCTGTTAAAGGCGGTTTGTACCACGGACCACCAGCGCGCCGCGGAATATCGCAGCTATTGGTGGCGGGCGGGTCAGCAGACCTCTGCGTCTACATTCCTTGCCGCGCAGGGTATGCCCGATGCCGCCGAATTCGCCTGGCTGTTGGCCGGTATCCCGACCCAATCCCTGCAACACCCCGACCCGTCGCATACAGACGCCCAAAGCATGTAATTGCAGAAAGCCAGATCTATGACCGGTAATAGTGTTTTCAGTTTCGAGGTTGGTCATGCAACCGACACAGGCTGCGTGCGGGATCACAATGAGGACAGCTATCTGACCCGCCCCGATTTCGGACTTTGGGTTGTGGCCGATGGCATGGGTGGACATGCCGCTGGCGATTTTGCAAGCCAGACAATCACAGGAATGGCCGAAACGGTAGGCGTTGCCAGTTCGGCACAGGACCTTCAGGCGCGGTTTATGGAGCGGCTGACGCGGGCCAACAGCATGATACGCGATCACGCCGTAACCCTTGGCGGGGCGACCGTCGGTGCCACGCTAGTTGCCATGCTGGCATTCGAGGAGGCCTATGCCTGTATCTGGTCCGGCGACAGCCGGATTTATCTGATGCGGAACGGAGTTCTTACCCAGCAAACAACCGACCACACCGAGGTTCAGGCCCTATTGGAAGCCGGAACAATCACCCCCGACGAGGCCACGGACTGGCCCCGTAAAAACGTCATCACCCGCGCAATCGGGGTAACGGACGAGCCAAATTGCGACATTGTTAGCGGCGTGTTGCAGGCGGGGGATGTGTTTTTGTTGTGCTCGGACGGGTTAACCGAACATCTGACCGATACAGACATCAGCCGGATACTGACCGCTGGCCCGGCGCAGGGTATTTGCGATGCGTTGATAGGAGAAACCCTTGCGCGCGGGGCAAAGGACAACACCACCGCTATTGTGATCCGCTGTCAGCCCAGACATCCGGAGGCCATGGAAAATGGCCAATAAAGACGGCAAGGAAAATATCCCGAAGGCCAAAAAAAACGATGCCACCACGGACAAAACGGTAATCACCCAAGCCCCCGTGGGCAAAGATGCCGATACCCCCGAAGAACCGTCAGACTCCGGCCCCTCCGTTGCTTTGGGCACCTTGATCAATAACAACTACAGGGTTCAAAAACTGATTGCTGCCGGTGGCATGGGCGAAGTGTTCAGCGGCGAAAATGTCCACACCGATGATCCTGTCGCAATCAAGATCATCCTGCAATCGCTGGCGCGCGATGAAAAGGTTGTTACCCTGTTCAAACGCGAGGCACGAATTCTGGGCCAACTGTCGGACGAGGCCATCGTTCGCTATCACAACTTTGTCCATGATCCCGATCTGGACCGGTTCTGTCTGGTCATGGAATTCATCGACGGTATCCCGCTGTCGGATTACGTCAAACAGACCGGACCCTTGCCGCTGGAGGCCGCCAAACGCCTGATGCTGCGCCTGTCATCCGGTCTGGAAAAGGCCCACAAACGCGAGGTGACCCACCGCGATCTGTCACCCGACAACGTGATGTTGCGCAACGGCGATGTGGATCAGGCCGTGCTGATTGATTTTGGCATCGCCAAATCGACCGAAATGTCGGATGGCACCCTGCATGGCCAACTTGCCGGCAAGTTCAAATATATCTCGCCCGAACAACTGGGACATTTTGACGGGCTGATCGGGCCGCGCACGGATGTTTACGGGCTGGGCCTGCTGGTGGCTGCGGCGGTCTGTGGCCAGCCCCTTGAAATGGGTAGTTCGGTGGTCGAAGCTGTTGACGCGCGGCGCAGTATTCCAGACCTGTCTTGCGTCTATCCAGAATTGCGCCCCCTGCTGGCCCATATGCTGGAACCGGACCCCGTGAACCGTCCCGCGCGCATGCTGGATGTGGCCCGCATGGTGCAGGACCCGTCCTCGATTCCGGCGCCGTATACCGGTGGCACCAGCAGGCCGCAGCCAGCCAATCCCGACCGCACCATCATCGCCCCGGCCCCGATCCAAGGGACAACCGGCCTGCAACAGCCCCCCGGCGCGGCGCAACCGGTTTCCATTGCCCCGACCGCATTGGGTGACACATCCCAAAGCCCCTTTGGCGGCGGCAATGAAGCACCGTTTTCCAGCGGGATAGACGGAACCACCCCTGCCGATAACCCGACCAGCACAGAGCCTAAATCGCGTAAAGCACTTTGGGCGACAGCGATTGTCGCCATCGCATTGGCCGCTGGCGGTGCTGGCTGGTTTGCGATAAACCGCGATAATATTGCGACGCCCCCAATGCCCGAAGAAGTGCCGCAAACGACACAGGCCGAGCCTGAAAAAACGCCGCTTCCGCCGCCCGACAAATCCACCCGTGAAGGTTTTCTTGCCGCCTATCAGGCGGGAACGTGCAGCTATGTAACGCGGGCCTCAAGCGGATTGAATGCCGGAAAACTTGTCGGGTTTGCTGCGGAACAGGCACGTTTTACAACCCTTCCCAGCGCCTATTCGCGGGCTTTCGGGGCCCAGCCGGATGTCGTTGAAAACATTATCAACCCGTCCCAATGTGCGGCCCTTGACCTGCTGCGCGGATTGCAAGGGCGCAAGGCAATCGCCCCGATCATGACGCTTGATGCGGATGTTTTGCAAAGCGGCGGCACGGTGGTTGGCCGGATACGGGAAATACGCGGTCGCCCGCTGTGGCTGTTTTTGGTCAGTGCGGAAGGCGGTGTTCATAACCTGTCGACACACCTAAAGGCGCAACCGGACGGCAGCTATGTGTTCAGTTTTGGTCTGGCTTTGGCACAAGGCAGCGATCCTACCCCGCAACTGATTGTGGCGATCGCCTCGGATACCGCGCTGGTCAGTGCCGCAGCCGGTGCCGAAGGGGCCGAGGCATCGGCGTTGCTTCCGCTGGTCATGGCCGAAATCGAAGGACGTGGCGGCACCGCAGCCGCAGCGGCCGCCTATTTCCAGCTCGTACCGTAATTTATACCTCTGTCAAAGACAGCCCCAAGATCACTCTTTGGCCTTTAGGCATTCCTTGACCAATGGCGACGCCTGTCAGGGTTGGCACCTGCGCCCCCCACTACCGCCCGGCCCTTTGATGGCGAATTTACAATCATTCAAAATGTCGATCTGCTGATCCTCTAATGTCAGTTCGTTAAAACCGGCGCCCTGATGGGTATCGGTTTTAAAAACGCTTTTGGTTTTTTTGTTGACCGGCAAGGGGTATGCGTAGCATGCCCGAGAGAGGCACAAACGTAAGGCGCCATCGGTAGAAACCATAAGATCAACATCTCGTCAAACGTGTTGAACCGTAACTTTGAAGCGGGTCAACCAAACCAGAAATGGGCTGTTGATATCAGCTATATCTGGGCCGGTGAGGGCTGGCTCTATCTGGCAGTGGCTCTGGATTTGCATTCACCACTCAGATCGGGGCAGTCAATACTGTTCGCATGATTATCAGGAAATCCTGTGAAAGGATGGCTTCAACATATCCATGAGCGGCAAAGGAAATTGCTATAATAACGCGGCAATGGAAACCTTCTTCAAAACCATCAATGCAGAACTGATCTGGGGCACCCATGGCATAGGCGTCGTGCTGCGGAACTGACCATCTTTGAATACATCAACGGTTTTTATAATCCTCGCCGGAAACACTCGGTTGTAGGCTGGAAAGTCCCTTGGCTTTCGAACGAAGAGCCGCTTAACCAAGCGCTAAGCGGGACAGGTCCACTAACGCACCTCAAACGGGATTATAGCCAACAGAAATCCTGTCCCCAACTCATCCTGCAGATCGGGGAAAAAGGTTTCAGCCAGATATCCGGCACGCAAGGCAATAGTTTTAGGGCGGGTTTGTGTCGCGATCACAATTAGAATCTGGCTTGTATCGCGCGCGGCCCCAGGGCGGGTAACCGGAACATCGAATTCTGCGCGCCCCGCCGCAAAACTGGTGAACCGCCTTAGATCCTGCACCACGCCATTGTCATCAATAAGTAAAAGTGACGTATATAGACCTGCAATGTTGTTAATGGTCCCCACCAAACGCCCGCCGTTGCTGACAATCGGCGAGCGTAGTTTCACCGACAGGCCAAATGATGGGTAATTCCGGTTTTCACGCGCCATATTCAGCGCCGGACATTGCCGTGTGTCGACAAGAATCGGGCGTTGCTCGACCGGAGTATCCGCATCATTCAATACCGCTTCGGCAAAGGTGTTGATCACGCGGTCATTGTCGGCCACCACAAGGACCAGCGGATCCCCCCCGTTGTTACGCTGTGGAAACGCAACAAGGCATGGATCGCCCAGCCGGTCGCGAATTTTCTGCACCAGTTGGCTCATCACAGGATCTTGCGGCGCGGGGGCTGGTGTTGCGGGTTTGGGCGGGGGCGTCTGGGCGGGCGCAAGGGCATTCAGCGGCGTTAAGACAACCGGGGTCATCGCAGCAGTTTCTTGCGGTTGAACCGGAATTGCGGTCAGCCGTTCAGGGGCAACCGTCAGTGGGGCCGCGCCCAGCAACGTGATTTCATCATCCGCCCGGATCGGGCTTAGGCGGGCGGATTCGACCGGGGCAATGGCCTGAAGTCTTTCGGGCTCGGGTGGGTTTGCCGGATCGGGTTCGGATACGGGCAGGTTTTCCGGCGCGGGGGGGGCCAGTTCCAGCGTTTGCGGTTCCAGTTCCTCCCCGGTTCCACTCGATGGGGCCGGATCGCTGATTTGATTGCTGACAGTCCCGGTTTCCATATCGTCAATAATCACCGTGGTGACCGAAATATCGGGCATGATACGCGGGATCGAAGCCGGGAACATTCCGTTCGGCCACAAATCGAAAATTGCAACAAAAGCAACGGCATGTGCGACGGCGGATAGGGCAAAGGCCGCTGTCCAATACATGCGTTGATCTGAATTCTGGCGCAGGATCATCGGGTATCCCGCCGATGTAATGTCACCAGACGCACTTCGGTATCCCGCAATTCGGGCCGGTTGATAACGGCCAGCAGCGTATTGGCCGGGGCTGTGCGATTGATCAATAGATACAACACCACCGGCTGCGGCATATCTGCCAGCGCCAGATCCAGGTTTTCGGGAACAATATCATCCCCGTTCAGCGCCCAACTGCCATCCCTATTCACCACCAGAATGGGTTCTGGCAATTGGTCCAGTGGCAGTTCCGAGGTTTCTGACAACTCCAGATCAGCCCCGGCAGGATTTAACAAACGCCCTGTTGCCAGAAAGAAAAAGATCAACAAAAGCACAATGTTAACGATGGCCAGCGACACATCCATATGGATCGGGGCACGGGTGCGGGCCAGCGACTTTTTCATTGGCTGCCCTCCTGCGCCGTCTGCCCGACGATCTGGATTTTCTCAATGCCCGCAGCTGTCAGTTTCTCAAGCACATTGGTCAGATCCTGCACTTGTGCAGACGGTGTGGAAACCAACACAACCTGCGGCGTTCCAGCTGCGATCAGGGCATTGGCCAGTTGCGAAAGTTGCTCAAAATCAAAGCGCTGACCGCTGGCAATGATGCCACCGTTTTCAATCTGCCAGATTGCGGATTGCACGGGTGCGGTTTGCGGGGATTGCGGACCGGATTGGGTTTGCGCTGGGGCCGCAGCTGATCCGGGGCCACTTTGCAAGGTTAGCAGCGAATAGGGGGTCAGGCTCGAGGTTAGCATGAAAAAGATCAGCAATTGGAACATCGCATCCGCCAGCGGCGTCAACGCAAAGGAATAGCGCCGCGTCGATCTGGGTAAATTGCTAATTCTGCCCGTTGCCATATCAACAGCCCATCACCATTAATTCCCCGCCGCAGCAGCCCCGACACGCCCGTAAATCACAACGGATACCAGCGTTTCTATTGCCTGCCGTTCGCCATCAATCCGGCTTTCCAGCCAGTTGGCGGCGAAAAAGGTCAGCAAGGCAATGGCAAGCCCAACCGCCGTGGTCATCAGCGCCGTCCAGATTCCGCCCGCCAACAGCGCCGGATCAGCCGCGCCTTGCGTGGCGGCCAACACGCCGAACGCATCAATCATGCCAATAACTGTACCCAGCAAACCCAGCATCGGCGCGGCCTGCACCACGGCCTCGAGCAGGCGCATGCGGCGCGACATCGAGGCAAGTTCCACCAATGCGGTCTGGCGGCCCAGTTCTTCGGCATAATCATTGTCGTTCGGGCGCGCCCGAAGGGCGGAAAACACTGCCTCGAGAACCCGCGCCAACACGGTTTGGCGATTTGCGGCAACGCGCATCGCCTCATCCGGGCGTCCGTTCAGCCAATGATCGACAATGGTTTCGGCATTCTTGTGCTTGCCGACCCCCATGCGCGAAAACTGGATCAGTTTGAAAAGCGTTACGGTCAACGCCAAAACGGACAAGATAGCAAGAGTAGCAAAAACCGCGATGGTTGCGGGATTAAACGCAGATAGATCGGGGGCGTTCATTCATTAGGCTCCGGGAATTAACGGCAATATCAGGTGGTTATGGGCAGAGCCTTATAAGCCAAACTCGATATCGGCACGGGATTTGGTGGACAGGTCGTTTAAACAGAAATCGGCAGCTTCGGAGTTTTCCGCCAACGTGCACTGGGCCACATCATTCACAATAATACGGGAAATATCGTTGCAGGGCTGATCCGCCAGATTAAACAGCGCGATCTTGGTTTTGCCGCTGGTCAGCGCGCCGAATTCCATCACCAGAATACGGCGAACAATCCCGCCGGCATCAAAAATACCAACCTGATAGGCGATCTGGCTTAGGCCGGTTTCGCTGTGGTTTGTTACCACAAAGGTTAGTTGGCACCCTGCGGCTTCTGTGTTGGACGCATTGTTCAGTTCCAACGATATCTTGGGGGTCTGATCCGGAGCATCGGTGGTGGATTGCGCCATCGCAGGGCTTGCTATAGAGCCGGCAACAACAAGGGCAAAGGTGCGGGAGAATAATGTGGGAAAAGCCATTTCGGTCCTCAAAAAAATACACAGCGCAACAAAACCGTTGCGCATACTGAAAGAAGGCCGGATTGGGCCAAAATATAGGGAAACTGTCAACCGTTGATTAGCGGAAAGCACCAATCACCCACAGCTCGTTTATACGGGGTGCATTCAAGGATTTCTGCACCGGTCGCACCATTGCACTGCCCGACCCCGTAGTTTGTTGAGGCACCAGAATACGCGCCAACGGACGCGGCGATGCTTCAACAGCAGAAAAATTGGCGGTGTCGGATTTGGTAACCGGTTCAGCGTTCGGATTTAGCGAAGCAACGACAGACGCAGGCGATTGCGCGACAACAGGCTCTTGCTGGGTCGGGCGGATTGCAACGGATTCGACCACTGTTTGTGGCAATGCAGGCCCTATTGCTGTCAGCGACAAATCGGGTTGCGCGTCAACAAGACTGTGCGCAGTGGTCAATGCATATGCACTGCCAATTGACAGCGCGCCGAATACAATTCCGAAAATTACCTTATATGACATACCAGCTACCTTGTATGAACGACGCCTATTCTATACCAGATTATTTTAGCTTTCACAACTTTTGGATGCAGAATGGCAATTTCTATCGTATCCCCAAAAAATTATTGTATCTTTACCACATGACGACACGCCTCTTGCCTTATCGCATACTGCAGAGACTGGCATTCACCCTCTGCACACTCTTTGGTGCCGGAACGATTGCACATGCCGAATTCACCGTGTGCAACCAATCTTTTGATGTGCTGAATGTTGCCATTGGTCAATTGCACCATGACAGGTTCCGCACCCAAGGCTGGTGGAAAATCGGCCCCAACCAATGCGCCAATGTCATTCGCAAGCCGCTGGATTCGCGGTATATTTATGTTTACGCCAAAGACGTGTTTGGCAAAGCAGTGCTGAATGGCAGCGTGTCGATGTGTGTCGCACCAGATCGTTTCACCATCGATGGCGAGGCCGATTGCCTTGTCCGCGGTCATTTGCCCGTCCCTTTTATCGAGGTCGACACCCAACAAACCAAACGCTGGACGATCTTCATCGCCGAGCGGGTGCAATAGATAGGGCGCTTGGCGGTCATATAAAACGAAACCATTGAAAATATGGTGCGATTTCATTAGGGATTCCGGTAGGGAAATGCCAAACGCACGGCAAAGCCCGATATATGTAGTGTAAGAACAGACATTTCCCGGCAACCCCGAGGGATGTAATCCAGAGGACTAGTAATATGCTTCCCACAGCGCGCCTTGGTGACAAACATATCTGCCCAGCACACGGTCCCAATGTGATCGTCGAAGGTGGGACCGCAACGATTAACGGGCGCCCCGTTGCGCGCGTGGGGGATAAAACGGCCTGTGGTGCGACAATCACCAAGGGGTCAAGCAATTCCACCGATGATGGCAAGCCGATTGCCTATCTGGGAAGTACGACGTCGCATGGCGGAACGATTGTCGAAGGGTCGACCAATCATTTGGTAAAGCCGTAATACTGGCCGATATTGCCATATACATAGGCTTTCTGGATTGACCTTGCGGGGTTTGTCTTGGAATAAACAGCGCAGGACGTAGCTTTGGGTGAAAAAATGCAGT
>Ga0256834_1002765_pt1 | contig 10836 bp, 8 predicted proteins | sample 4281140metaG_FD_190536 | JGI IMG/M metagenome (GOLD analysis project Ga0256834, IMG submission 190536) | Hydrothermal vent microbial communities from East Pacific Rise, Pacific Ocean - 4281-140 | ecosystem: Environmental > Aquatic > Marine > Hydrothermal vents | place: Pacific Ocean: East Pacific... | reverse complement strand
GAATGATAGATACGGTAAGTTACACTAACTTAAGCAGATATCCTTTTAACTTAGGTAATAAAGTCGTTCCAGAAAAGGACTTAAATGTTTCTAAGGATAACCAGACTAATGGTGTTTCTATGGAAAAAACAGAAGACGAAAAAGTTGTTAAACCTCCTAACTTAACGAGAGTACCCAAAAAGGTTCTTACGAAAGAAGACTTTATAAAGCTTTTCGTTACGCAATTACAGTATCAGGATCCTATGAAGCCTATTGATAACAATGAGATGGCAATTCAACTTGCATTGTTTAATCAGGTGGATCAACTTTTTAACATAAACGACAACTTAAAAAACATAATGGATTTAGCAAAGGACTTCAACTTAACTTATGCTTCAAGTCTCATAGGTAAGGAGATAAAGGTTGATACTAACATAGGAAGAGTGGAAAATGGAAAGTTTTTAGGGGGAGAGTTTAGTATAGACCATCCTGTAAACAAGTTAGAGGTGGTTATAAGAGACGAGAATAACAAAATAGTAAGAAAGCTTGAGCTTACGGATGTTAAAAAAGGTAATCATAAGATTGAATGGGATGCTAAGGATTCAGATGGAAAGCAGGTACCTGACGGAAATTACAAGTTTTCTATAGTTATTCCAGGAGAGACAGAGGTAAAGCCTTTACCTATTACTATGGTAGCAAAAGTAACCGGAGCAAAACTCGGTGACAAAGTAGAACTCGTAATAGACGAGAATAAAACCATACCCCTTGACAAAGTAGAAGAAATAATGGGGGGTGAATAGCTATGGGACTTTTTGGAACGATGTACATAGGATATTCAGGAGTGTGTAGTATGACTACTGGAATGAGGGTGGTAGCAGACAACATTACTAACTTAAATACTATAGGATTTAAGGAAAGTAGGTACGAATTTATGGATGAATTAGTTTCAGCTACGCAAAGAGTTTTTGATCCTGAAGAGGGTATAGGAAGTTTTATAAAAAGTATAAGAACTATTTATTCTCAGGGAGGATTAAGTACAACGGACATTCCTACGGACTTAGCTATATCTGGGAAAGGATTTTTTATCGTTGAAGACGAAAAGGGTAACATTTATTACACGAGAGATGGACAGTTTTACATAAATCAGGTTGACGATGCACACCTTGCACTTCAAAACAGTTTTGGAATGTACTTACTTGGTGGAGCTCCTGATCAAATCACTGCAGACTTAACGACTTTAAAGCCTTACCTGATTCCTAAGACAATGGATGCAAAAGCTACATCTCAAATAAAAGCCATTTTAACCTTAGACAGTAGAAAACCTCCTAATGACAAGACTTTGATAGAAAAATACGATGCTCAAGCTAATCCTTCAGAGCCTTTAACAGAAAACAATTACGATTGGGTATTTGATTGGTCTATATACGACAGTACTGGGAAACCTATTGACTTAAAGTTATATGTAGATAGAGGAGATAGTGCGAATAAGTACGAAGTACTTTTAGCTTTAGCTGATCCTTCTATGGATGGAAGAGGAGACGGAAAACTAAAAGGAGCTTTTTTGTATGGTGAACTTGAGTTTGGAGGTTCTGGGGATGTGATTTCTGCTAATTTTTACGATGTGGGTATAGACGGTACTTTAACTCCTGTAGATCTCAAGTCAACAGGTAAACCACAGTGCAACCTTAATATTAATGGAAACGAACAGCCTTTAACCTTAGACTTAGGATTTACGGTTAATCCAGATGGTTCTATTACTAAGGATCCAGAGTCAATAAAAATGATTGCTAATCCTTTTACTCAACTAAGTTTTACTCAAGATGGATATCCAGAAGGTTTATTTGATCACATAGAAATAATTACTGAAGACGGGCTTATAAAGGCTTGGTACACCAATCAAAAGAGTATAGATGTGTCAAGAATTTTTCTTGCTGACTTTTCAGGTTATGAGGATTCCTTAGAAAAAGTAGATGGTAATTTATTTGTTACTAAGGCAGGAGCTAAACCAGTTATATTTGCACCGAGTCCAGGAGGAAGAGGTAGAATTCTTTCAGGTGCTCTTGAGACTTCAAATGTAGATCTTGCAGACGAAATGGTAAGACTTATAACTTTACAAAGAGCTTTTGAGAGTAATACCAGGATTATTACTACTGCTGATCAAATGCTTGAAGAATTTATAAGACAAAGATAAACAAAATAAAATAAATGCCGAAAAATAAAAATAGGAGGTGAGTTAATATGGGACTTACAGACGCCCTTTTTACTGGAACAAGTGGTTTAAGGGCTTTAGGACACGGGATGAGCGTAATAGGAGATAATGTGTCTAATTTAAATACCACTGCTTTTAAAGGAGCAAGAATAACTTTTAGTGATGTAATGGCTCAAAGTATAAACACTGCAGCAGGTACTGGTCAACTTGGTAGAGGAGCTACTATTCAAGCACTATATCAGCAATTTACTCAAGGAGCTTTTGAATCTACGGGTAATCCCACTGACATGGCAATTGCGGGTTCTGGATTTTTTATGTTGAGGAATCCCCAAACAACAGGAGGAATTTATTATACGAGAGACGGGCAGTTTATTATAGACAAAGACGGATATCTGGTTAATCCTCAAGGATTAAGGGTTCAGGGATGGAGAATTGATGAGACCACAAACGACATTACAGGAGCTTTAACCGACATTCGTATAGATAGAAGCTCTCCTCCTGTAAAGACTACTAAAATAGACATGATAACGAACTTAGACGCAAGAGAAGATACGAGAACGAAAACCGTAAATATAAGAGGACACATTAATACTACGGGAACATACAATAACAGTTATGACTTCGTTATAAGAGACATAGACGGAGAATATGTAAAACTTAGAATTACCTTAGGATACGATTCATCCAAAGGGACTTGGACATATACTATACAAGACATAACAGACATAGCAAATCCTGTAACTCTTGCTCAAAATACAGTAGGTACTACTGCAACCCAGACTACGATCACTTTGCCTAATACTCATGAAGAAGTTACCATAGACTGGAGCGCAGTTACTCAAGACAATACCACAGCACCGTCTCTTAACATTGGAGAAAAAAGTACGGGAAGAATAGAAACAGACACAACCTATCTTACCAATCCTCTTTATTGGACGGCAGTTACTTATGGAACATCAACATGGTATTATAGAGACATTGATGTAAAGGACGCAAATGGAAATACTAAGACTTTAAGACTATTCTTACAACAGAACGGTACAGTTTGGAATTATTATGTATTTCAGGATCCTACGGCAGCTCCAAATACTACTGCATCTTCTCCTGAAACTGATCCTAACAACGGTACACTTCTTGCCAAAGGAGTTAATTACGATATAGACAAAAATGGTCCTGTTAAATTCTTTTTAAACGGAACGACTGAGAAGTTTACATGGGATTGGGATCCAGCAAGGATAAACACTGACGGAAGTAATGATTACAGTTACGAACTTTACGAAGACGGTACAGACGATCCATCTTTATCTATATACGAAGTTTCTGACATTCCTTCACTTTTAAACGAATGGAATGCAACCAATGACACGCCTATTCAATCAACAGACTACACTTATCGTTCAACTTTGTTTATATATGATTCTCTTGGAACTCCTCACGAAATAACTATTTACTACAATCCCACTACTCAAGACAATGTGTGGGAATTTCTCGTAACTTGTGATCCTAAGGAAGATCAAAGAGACTTTTTAAGAGACGAGGATCCAATGCAGTGGTATGACACAGCTACTGGTACGAGAATAGACATTCCTTCAGGAAAAACTTTTACAGAGGCAAAAAAGGGTGTGTTAATGTACGGCAGACTTGAGTTTGACAATCAAGGTAATGTTAAGAAGTTTTACGATACTTACAGATTAGATCCAAACACCGGTGCTTTGGTTGAAGTAATAGACGAAAACGGTTTGCCCGTACCTTCACCAGCAGACGGATACAGTTCCTTAGGAGCTGACGGTTATCCATTAATGATTGCGGACTTTCTTGGAATAGACTTTCCTTACGACGACAGACCAGCTAATAGCCAAGATCAAGGGCAGGCTCGTAACGACTTACAACAAATAGAATTAAACTTTGGATATTATTACAAAGATACCTGGCGTTCTGAATCAGTAAGAACTACTCAATATGCTACTTCAAATGCAACTTTGTTTTACGATCAAAATGGATTTGGTCCAGGAGCACTTGAAAGTATTACAGTAGATAACGAAGGAAGAATTACAGGCGTGTATTCTAATGGTAGAGTTATTCCTTTATGGATGGTAGGACTTGCTAATTTTAATGCACCAGAAAAACTTCAGAGAGTAGGTGGTAATCTTTATAGAGAAACCACGCACTCAGGACCTCCTATTACTGGAAAACCAGGAACGAATGGTCTTGGTACGATTGCTCCTAATTCCTTGGAACAGTCAAATGTGGATCTCGGAGAGCAATTCGTAAAGATGATAATCTTTCAGAGAGGTTTCCAGGCAGATTCAAGAATAATTACGGTATCTGACTCGTTACTTGAAGAATTAATAAATCTTAAAAGGTAAGTTTTAAAAGAGGAGGGAGGTTATCCCTCCTCCAAAAATTCTCTTAACCAACCGTTTTTTTCAAGTCTTTTTATTATTCGGGTAACGGTTTCTCTGGTAAGTCCTATTTCTTCTCCAATTATTCTGCGAGAAGGAAGTATTAACTTTTTGTTTTCTGCTTTTGACTTAGCCCAAAGAAGTTCTATGTACCTTTTAACCCTTTCTTCAGCTGAAGCAATAGAAAGAATTCTTATTTTTTCATTAGTTTCCCTTAGTCTTTTACAGAGTTCTGTCAAAAGAAGTATTGCACAATCTGGACTTTTTCTAATGGCATACAAAAAGTCGTCTCTATAGATTTCAAGTACTTTACAATCTGTTCTTGCTTCAACATTAGCAGACCTTGGAAGTCCTTCTAAAACCGACATTTCTCCAAAAAAGTCCCCTTCTTTTAAAGTATTAAGAAGTACTCTTCTACCTTCAGAACTATACAATACTATGTCAACCATTCCTTTCAAAATTAAATAAAAAGAAAAACCAGCTGTTCCTTCTGTTAATATAGTTTCTCCTCTTTTAAAATTTTTTAAATTACCTTTTTCTCTTAAAAGTTTGCACTTTTCCAAGAAAGTTTTATAAGATCTATAAGGAGATGTCATGGTATTCTCCTAAAAATTAAGGAGCTTTAACTACTTTTGGCACTACTATACTTCTGTCTTTTAATTCAGGAGCGTTTTTTAGTATAGAGTCAATGTCTTCAAAAGGCTTGACCTCGTCATCTCTAAAAGGGGTAGCAACTCTTATTGCGTGAAAAGTTGGTTCAACTCCTTCTGTATTAACCTCACCTAACTTTTTAAAGTAATCAAGAATTTTAGACAATTCTTCACTTAATCCTTTTGCTTCTTCTTCGTTAAACTCAAGTCTGCTCAGGTGAGCTATTTTGTAAACTTCATCTAAAGAAATACCCATAAACCTCCTCCTGCTTCTGTCTTTTTTAAAGAACACCTTAGGTATAAGTATAACCAGTTTTTAGCCTTTTTAAAGGCTTTTTCTAAAGGAAGTCCTTTTATTAAAAAACTGAGTAATGCACTTGAAAAAGCACATCCAGTACCGTGAAATTCAGCGTTTAGTCTTTTTTTAGAAATTTGTATTACTTCTCCTTCTTTTGTAAAAAGTAAATCTTTTACTTTATTTTTTTCTTTTATTCCTGTAACGATCACCCCACGATTGATTCCAAATTCAAATAACTTTTTTACTCCTGAGGTTATGTCTTTTTCTTCAGTAATTTTAATTAGTTCTTCCAGATTAGGAGTGATTACATCTATTAAAGGTAATAATTGAGTTTTTAGCGAATCTATGAAGTTTTTTCCTGAAAATAACTTTTTACCTAAGGTAGCTTTTAATACGGGATCAAGTACTATCCAGTTTTTGTGAGTTTTTTGTTTTTTTAAAAATTCAGCTATTATTTTTATATTTTCTTCACTTCCAATCATACCTATTTTTATTCCTAAAAAATTTATGTCAGAACCTAAAGCATTAAGTGTATTATATAAATATAGGGAAGATATAGGTACCCAATCTACGAATTTGAAAGGGGTTTGTATAGTCAGGGTGGTAGGGACAGCAGAAGACCTAATTCCTAATAGAGTGAAGACTTTCACATCCATAAGAATTCCTGCTCCTCCAGATGGATCAAGTCCTGCAATGCTCAAAGCTTCCATTTTTCATAACCTCAAAATTTTATGTAATTTTTCTTGCCTTTTATTAAAATTTTGTTACACTGATATAAATCAATATTTTTAATAAAAAATTAAGAAAAAAATAAAATGAATTCATTAAAAATTAAATTTAATCCTTTACAAATACTTTGTAAGGGTATAAGATGTAAATTTTTTTTAATGTATTCAATTCCTATTTTAATATTCATAATACTTGTGTCAACTTTTGAGAATTATTATCATTATAAATTTGGTAAAATCATTACTGAAAATTATTTAAAAGCTTTAACTTTAGTAATAACAGATGTTATAGGGGATCATCTTTATACTAAAGATTTAAAAGAAGTGAAATTACATCTTAAAAGTATAACATTTAAAGGTTTAAAAAATATAATAGTTGTTAATCCCAAAGGAAAAATAATAGCTGTAAAATATGGAAAAAATTTAATAGGAAAGAAATTTTTTAATTTTTGGAAAACAAAATGTATAACCCCTGTTTCTATAATTTTTCCTAAAAATAAATTATTATGTTTGGTTAATCCTATAATTGAGAAAGGAAGATTTTTAGGGTATGTAATAATACTTGAAGATTTATCGTATATTAAAAATTTATTTTTTTATCATTTACATCTTTTTTTTATTTATATAAGCTTTTTATTTATAATAATTCTTATTATATCTTACATGGTTTCAAAAAGAATACAAAAGGTAATTGCTCAAGCTACTAAGTACTTAAGGCAGATAGGAGAGGGTAACTTTGAAATTAAGTATTCTTACGAAAGCGGAGATGATGTTGCTCAGCTCTTTGAAGAAATAAAAAAAACAGCAGAACACCTTAAAACCACGGTAGTTTTAAAGGATTACTACAGAGGTTTACTTAACGCTTTACCACAAGCAATTATCGTTATTGACGAAAAAGGTTTCGTTAGAGAAGCAAACAATTATGTTAAAAAATTTTTAAATTTAGATCCAGACCAAATAGTAGGCAAACCTCTTGAAGAGGTGTGCAAAACTTTGTCAGAAATTTTTAAAACTAAAATAAAAGGAAGAAAAACTCCTGTGGAAATAAGAGCAGAAGTAAAGTGTGTTTGTAAAAACTTTTGGGCAAACATCGTTGTTAATAAAGTAAAGGATACATACATTTTACTCATTGACGATGTAACAGAAGAAGTTTTAAGAGAACAAAAACTAAGAGAACTTGCAGCAAGAGATCCATTAACGGGTTTATTTAACAAAAACAGTTTTTGGGCTCACCTTGAAGAACAGGTTAAAGAAGCAGAAAAGTCTCATACGAGTTTTTCAGTACTCGTTATAGACATGGATAACTTTAAAGAAGTAAACGACAACTACGGACACGACTTTGGAGACAAGGTACTTAAAAAAATTGCAGAAGTCTTGAAGAAGTCCTTTAGAAGTAAAGACATCATTGCAAGATACGGAGGAGACGAATTTTGCGTTATCTTAACGGATGTAGATAAAGAGTTAGCCCAAATTTTAGCTAATAGGTTTATAAATAACCTGGAAAACATGAAAATAAAAGCACCAGACGGTAAAGAAATTAAGCTCAAAGCCTCCTTTGGTATAGCTTCTTATCCAATAGAAGCTACAGATCCAAGAGAACTTTTTAGAATTGCAGATAGAAAAATGTACAAGTGTAAAAATAACAAGTGCAAGATAAACAAAAATTAATGAAGTTACTTACCTATACAGAACTTGGAGAAGATTTCGCTTAATACATCTTCAGAAGTTACTTCTCCTACTATTTCTGATAGTTCAGACAGAGCATCCCTTACTTCAACTGCTACGAGCTCTGGTAAAGGTTCTTTTGAAGAAAGGGCTTCTAAAGCCCTTTTAAGTGCATTTTTAGCCTTCTCAAGTAAAACTTTTTGCCTTAAAGTTGGCACGAGTTGTGGTACATCTCTTTTTTCTTTACCAAGTATTTTCTCTACGACCTTTTTGGCTAATAAGTCAAGATTCGTTCCGGTTTTTACGGATATTTCTATCCATTCTTCGTTAAGACCTTTAATCGTTTCTCTCCAATCTTTTAAGTAGCCATTTTTGATGTCTATTTTGTTTAATACAACGAGGTGGGGGAACTTTGCAACCTCTTCTAAAAGTTTTAAAACTTCCTGACTTACTGGTTCACTCGTATCAATTAAAAACAAGATCAAGTCAGCTTCTTTAAACTTCTTTTTTGCAATTTCAACTCCTATTTTTTCAACCGGGTCTTCTGTTTCTCTTAGCCCTGCAGTATCTATTAGTTTTACTGGTATCCCTTCTATAGTTGCCTCTTCTTCTAAAAAATCCCTGGTTGTACCTGGTATAGGAGTAACTATGGCTCTTTCTTCTTTTAAAAGAGCGTTCATTAAAGAAGACTTTCCTGCGTTTGGTTTACCTGCTATTACCAAGCTTATCCCTTCTTTGTAAATTCTTCCCTGATTATAAGCCTTTATAAGAGAATCTATTTCAGGAAGTATTTCGTTTTCTATTTTCTTCTTGAGCTCTTCTGGTTGCATTATTTCTACATCTTCTTCTGGAAAGTCAATAGCTGTTTCAACTTGTACGAGTACTTCTACTATTTGACTTTTTATTTGATTTACTTTTTCAGAAATACCACCAAACAAGTTTTTAAGAGCAAGGTCAAGAGCCTCTTCACTTTTTGCAGAGATGAGTTCTTCAATAGCCTCAGCCTGAGCAAGGTCAATCCTACCGTTTAAAAATGCTCTCAGAGTAAATTCTCCTGGTTTTGCTTGTCTTGCTCCTGAAAGTAAGATCAATTCAAATATCTTTCTAAGTATTAAGTATCCACTGTGGGCATATATCTCCACTACATCTTCTCTCGTATATGTTCTTGGAGCTTTCATGTAAGTAACAAGAACCTCGTCAATTACCTTTCCTTGAGAGTCTATTATAAAACCATAGTAAAGCTTGTGAGACTCAAAAGATTCCCTTGGTTTTGCAGGTTTGAAGATTTTTTTTAAGATAGATAAAGCGTCTTTACCACTTATTTTTATAACACCTATAGCACCTTTGCCAGGAGGCGTTGCAATAGCTGAAATCGTGTCTTCTAAGAAGTTTTTAGCGTTCATAACTAAGTTGAGGGGCAAAGCCCCTCAAGGTTTTAAAAAATTAAACTGGTTCCCACTTTAAAATTACCTTTTTCTGTTTGCCCTCCCCCTCTACTTCATAGCCGATGTTGTTTTCGTTTTTAGCAATATTGATCACGATCTTTTGCTCTCTTGGAGAGCTTACTTTTATTATTTGAGGTTCTTTAGTGTTTTTAACCCTTTCTATAGCCTTTTTAACTGCGTTTACGAGCTTCTTTTCCCTTTCAATGTTAATTCCTTCTGGTTTTAATACTATTTTAGGTCCTACTCCAAGAGCTCTTGCAACTATTTTATTGGTTAAAAATTCAAGAGCTGATAGTGGTTCTGCTCCGTTTTGTAAAAGGTACTTAACATCCTCACCACTAAAAATTATCTCAATTTGAAGTTTGTCTCTTAAAAGTTCTGTTTTCATGTCAATCTGAAAGTCAGCATAATAAAATAGTTCCTTTAAAAAGCTTACTGCTCTGTTTGCTCTTTCAGAAAGTACCTTGTCAGGCTTTATTCTTGCCTTTACCTTAATTTTTTTACCAGGTAATCCAAGTAGCCCAGAAGATGTGCTGTACTCCAAAATTTCAAGCTCTATGTCTTCAGGAACGCAACCAAAATCTTGACAAATAACTTCTACGAGTTGATCAAGGCTTTTTCCCTCAAATTCCTTCTCTACTACCATGGCTCTCACCTCTCCCACAGTTTTTTAGGCTTTCTCCATTTTTAAAGTTATGTATTGCTGAATTATAGATAAAATGTTGTTTACAAACCAGTAAAGCACCAGTCCAGACGGAAAGTTAATAAACAAAATAGTAAAAAATATAGGCATAAACAACATTAACTTGCTTTGTAAGGGATCAGCAGAAGTAGGAGTAAGTTTTTGTTGTAAGTACATGGATACACCCATTAAAATTGTAAGAAGTGGAATACCTCCAAGTAAAGGAATGTGGATGTGATCAATGTAAAGCCTTTCAGGAGCACTGAGGTCGTTTATCCAAAGCATAAAAGGCGCGTGTCTAAGTTCTATTGCCATAAGCAAAACTTCGTAAAAAGCAATAAAAATTGGAATCTGTATTAAAATAGGCAGACATCCTGAAAAAGGATTAATTTTATAAGTTCTATAAACATTCATTAGCTCTTTGTTAAGCCTTTCTGGATCGTCTTTGTACTTTTTTCTTATTCTTTCAATTACGGGCTGAATTTCCTTCATCTTTTTCATACTCTTAAAACTCATTTGATTAAGAGGAAAGAAAATAATTCTTAACAAAATAGTAAGAATAATTATGTCCCAACCAAAGTTGTGAGTGTATTTGTGAGAAAACTTTAAGACATAAAGAAGAGGTTTTGCCAAAATGTCAAAGAATCCAAAGTAAAGAGCCTTACCAAGAAGGGGATATTCTTTTTCCATGTCTTCAAGTTTTTTAGGTCCCATATAGACTTTAAACTTATATACCAGTTTCTCTCCTGGCTTAAGACTGAACTTTGGTCCCCACAAG
>Ga0256834_1002764_pt1 | contig 10840 bp, 9 predicted proteins | sample 4281140metaG_FD_190536 | JGI IMG/M metagenome (GOLD analysis project Ga0256834, IMG submission 190536) | Hydrothermal vent microbial communities from East Pacific Rise, Pacific Ocean - 4281-140 | ecosystem: Environmental > Aquatic > Marine > Hydrothermal vents | place: Pacific Ocean: East Pacific... | reverse complement strand
ATACTTAAGTACTGGCAAAGAATGTATTTTAGGAAAAAATGTTGAGGTTATGGGCTTAAGAAAATGTGGCGAAGAGTTTCCTTTAAGTTTAAGTGTCACGGGAATTGGCATTGATGGACAATCTGTATTTATTGGGCTTTTACGCGATATAACAGAGCAAAAAGACAGAGAAAACCAGCTTAAGAAAGAAACCTTACGAGCGGAAGAAGCCGCCAATGCTAAATCAGAGTTTTTGGCAAATATGTCACATGAATTACGCACGCCGTTAAATAGTATCCTTGGTATAACAGGCCTTTTGTTAGAGGCAGATTCAGAGGATGATCCCGTTGACATGCTTAGCACTGTATACAGATCGTCAAAGAGTTTGCTAGAGATAGTCAATGACATACTTGATTTATCTAAGATTGAGGCAGGAGGTTTTGCCCTTGAGGAAATTCCTTTTGATATGAAAAAAATTGTATCATCTGTAAATGAAATATTAGCGCCAATGGCGAGTGAAAAAGGGATATCTTTTTCTGCTAATATCAAGACACATAACTTTCCCTATCTTCAAGGTGATTCAACGCGGGTTATGCGTATTCTCATGAACCTTGCTGGTAATGCGCTAAAATATACAGAGGATGGCTTGGTTGATCTAAGTGTTTCGCATAAAAGCATCAAAAACGATAAGGTTATGATTTCTTGCTTAATCACTGATACAGGCATTGGCATAGCTAAAGATAAACTAGATCTTATTTTTGAAAAATTCTCTCAGGCAGACCTATCAACTACCCGAAAATTTGGCGGTACAGGGTTAGGTTTAAGCATTACCAGACAATTGGTTGAAATGATGGGCGGAAAAGTTGGCGTCGAAAGTAAAGTTGGTAAAGGCTCTACTTTCTGGATTGAAATTCCTTTTAAGGTTGCTGATAAGTTAATTGACGATGAAAAAGTGATTAACAATAAGCTGATAGAGAAGAAAAGGGTTTCTAATCGCATAAAATCAACCGAAGCCAAAGTTCTTATTGCTGAAGACCATCCGCTTAATCAGGTGTTTATTATGAAGCTACTTACTCGCATTGGGTTTAATGATCCTGATTTAGCAGAAGATGGTATTGTAGCGCTGAAAGCTTTAAAAGAAAAAGATTACGACCTTGTTCTTATGGATTGTCACATGCCTGAGAAAAATGGCTATGACACAACCGAGGCTCTTCGCAGGATTGAAAAAAAGACAGGTAATCATGTGCCTGTTATTGCTATGACGGCCAATGTTATGCGTGGTGATAGAGAAAAATGTCTGGATCATGGTATGGATGACTATATCAGTAAGCCAGTTAGTAAGGTGGAGCTGGTTGATTGTTTAAGTCGCTGGTTTATATTACCTGAAAAAATAAAAGGTAAGAAAATTACTAAAGTTAAAGAAAAAACTTCTGAAGAAATTTTGCCGCCTATTGATATATCATTTATTCATAATTTTTCTGAAGGCGACAGAGATATGGAAATTGAATGTATAAACTTGTTTATAACTTCAATGCGCGAGAGTATAAAAAAGTTGGAAAAAATCTGTGTATCCAATGATGCAAGCTTGGAGTGGAGCGAGATTAGCCATAAAATGAAAGGTGGCGCAGCAAATATGAGCGCAACTTTCCTTCGTGATCTATGTGAAACTGGTGAAGCCATGCCTAATGATGCCACAGCGATAGAGCGAGAAAACATGTTGAGGGATATTAAAAAGGCATTTACGGACATAGAAGAATTTTTTGCTCATGAGGGTTATAGTAATCTCAATTTAAAATAAGAGGGGGGCTAGCAATTGTGAATTTAAGACGCAAATTATCAAAAAATAACAAGCAATTATGACCAAAAATCTTGACAATAATATTTTAAATTTATACGTAAATAAGGTGAGTATAATGGAAATGCCCACTGAATAGCGTTTATGTAGTTACCTTCCTTGATGCAAGTATATGTAAAACATGTCTGTATTAAGTTATTTTTGGTGGGTATTATTGTTGTTGTGAATGTTAGCAGTTTGATTTCCATGTTTACTAATATAGATTCAAAGTGGTATAGAACCCGTGTTGAGTTTTATAATTTATATATGAATAGGTTTAGTATGAAATTTTTTACACTTTTTAAATCATGCATGTTTTCTTTTGCGGTCATTTTTATAGCGATGGCTTTTTCAGCCGAAGTGATGGCTGCGCAAAAAGTTTCCAAGATAGAAATATCGGGTGCACAAAGAATTGAAGAATCAACAATCGCTTCATATATGGATTTGAAAGTCGGTGATAATGTCGATAATGCCGCAACGGATCGTGCGTTGAAAAGCTTATTTTCCACAGGGTTATTTGCAGATGTTAAGGTTAAGCAATCAAAGGGTTTGGTCTTTGTTCATGTTATTGAAAATCCTGTTATAAATATTATTAGTTTTGAGGGTAATGATAAAATAAAAGATGAAGAGCTACTCTCCGAGGTACAATTGCGCCAAAGGCAAGTTTTTACCCGCGCAAAAGTGCAATCAGATGTTTCACGTTTATATCAAATTTACAGGAGGCAGGGGCGGTTTTCTATTCTAATACAGCCTAAAGTTATACGCCTTGATCAAAATCGCGTAAATCTTGTTTTTGAAATACATGAAGGTGATATCACTAAAGTGAGAAGCATAAGATTTGTTGGCAATGAAAATTATAGTGACGCTAAGCTGCGCAGTGTTATTACGACTAAGGAAAAATCTTGGCTTAGATTTATGAGTAGTAGTGACCGCTATGATGCTGATCGTCTTTCCTATGACCAAGAGCTTTTGAGAGAGTATTATTTGTCACAAGGCTATGCTGATTTCAAAATATTATCGGCAGTTGCAGAGCTTTCGAATGACAAGAGCGGCTTTTTTATAACAATGACAGTTGAGGAAGGCTCTCGTTATAAAATATCGGGAAGTGAAATAATCTCTGACATAAAGCATTTTGATGCCGAGATCTTAAACTCTTCGATAATATTTGATGCTGGTGATTGGTATGACCTTGGTGAGGTAAAACGCTCTGTCGGGAAAATGACGGATCAGCTTGGGGATCTGCAATATGCTTTTGTGGATGTGCGTCCTGATATTCGTAAAAATCGTGATGACAAAACAATTATAGTTGCATTTATGATAAGCGAGACACCGCGCGTTTTTGTTGAGCGCATAAATGTTAACGGCAATATAAGAACGCTTGATAAAGTTTTGCGCCGTGAAATGCAAATTGTTGAGGGTGACCCCTTTAACCGCTCTAAGCTTAGTCTGTCTGAACGTAATGTAAGAAACCTGAATTTCTTTGAAACGGTAGATGTTGATGTATCGCAAGGCTCTGCCCCTGATAAAACAGTTATTGATATTGACGTTCAGGAAAAATCTACGGGCGAGCTTTCTATTGGCGCGGGATTTTCTTCTACGGATGGACCGTTGGCGGATGTAAGTATTCGTGAGCGTAACTTGCTTGGTAAAGGGCAAGATCTGATGCTTTCTACGACGCTTGCAGGTAAGAAGAGTGAGTTTAATTTATCATTTACCGAGCCATATTTCCTTGGGCGTGATATATCTGCTGGCTTTGATATGTTTCACACTATACGCGACTTACAAGATGAAAGCTCGTATGATCAAAAACGTAGCGGTGGTGGAGTGCGCCTCGGCTATCCTTTATCCGATAATTGGCGTCAAACGCTTCGTTATAGGCTTGAGCGCAATGAGATTGAAAATGTAAATAGTGATGCTTCGCGCTATATCAGTGATCAGGAAGGAACGCGTACAACCTCCGCTGTTTCACAACGTTTATTTTATGATACAAGAGACAGTTCGATTTATGCCACAAGCGGCACAACATATTGGCTTGATACTGAAATTGCTGGTGCTGGCGGGGATGCAAAATATGTTTCTGCGAAAACGGGTGCATCGCATTACTATCCTTTGGCAGAGCAATGGGTTGTTAATGTGCTGGCTGAGGGCGGCGCAATTCAAGCTTATAGCGATTCTGATGTTGAAATTAATGAACGTTATTTCCTTGGTGGCTCTAGTCTTCGTGGTTTTGAACGTTCTGGCGTGGGGCCACGTGATAGCTCTACTGGTGATTCTCTTGGTGGTAATTTCTTCTATCGCGGTAGCATTGAGATGAGCTTTCCACTTGGTTTGCCAAAAGAACTTGGGATAAAAGCACATACCTTTAGTGATTTTGGATCGCTTTGGGATATTGATGAAGGAGGAAGCTCCTTGCAGGAGGGAAATTCCCTTCGCGCTGCGGCTGGTATTGGGGTTTCGTGGAAATCACCGTTTGGGCCGATACGTCTTGATTATGCTGTGCCATATGCAAAAGAAGATTATGATGAGGAAGAGCAGTTAAGATTTGATTTTGGGACGCGCTTTTAATATAAAAATTTAATAAGGTTAGAAAAGTTAGGGTATAAATTATGAATATTCGTAATATAAAAGCTGTGTGTTTTGCTGTTTTGCTATGTTTATCTATGGGGATATTTTCAGGGCAATCCTACGCACAAGTAAGCATTGCTGTTGTTGATGTTGAGCGGGTATTGGCCGAATCTGACGCGGCTCAATCAGTGCAAAAACAAATAGATACCAAGCGCAAGGCGTTTCTTGCTATGGTTAAAAAAACTGAAGAAAAACTCCGCAGCGATCAAAAAGCGATTGAGGCTAAGCGTTCCGAATTATCCAAGGAAGAATTATTGAAAAAGGCGCAAAACTTTGATAGAAAACGCATCGAGGCGCGCAGCTCTATTCAGAGTAAAAAAGCTAAACTTGATAAAAGCTATAGCGAGGCAATGAATATTTTGACTAAGGCGATATTCGAAGTTTGTCAGAAAATTGCAGATGAGGATAAAATTGATCTTGTGATTACACGCCAAAATATAATTGTAGGCAGTAATTCGCTTGATATTACAGCAAAAGTTATGGAGCGCATGAACAAGACGCTGCCAGAGCTTAATCTCAAATAGATGAGGGTTTTAACCTGATGGCTGATCCTGATTTTTTTCAAAAGTCCAAAAGTTTTTCTATAGCTGAAATCGTTGAGATTACTTCTTGTGAGGTGTCTGGCGATGCTGATTTAATTTTAGATGATGTTAGTGCTTTGAAAGATGCACAAAAAAATCATTTGAGCTTTTTGGATAATATAAAATATAAATCTGATTTTATCGAAACGGCGGCGGGGGCTTGCTTTGTTTTACCTGAAATGGTGGAATATGCGCCCGATGGCGTTGTTTGCCTTATAACGCCATCGCCTTATAAAGCATATGCATTGGCGGCGCAGGCATTTTATCCTGATGACGCTCCAAAAGCGCAAATTGCCAAAAGTGCATTTATTGATGAAAGCGCAAAAATTGGCAGCGGCGCGGTGATTGGGCATAATGTGGTTGTTTGCGCAAATGTGGAAATCGGCGATAATATCTGGATAGAGGCAAATTCGGTAATTCAACATAATGTTAAGATTGGCTCTAATTGCCGCATTGGCGCGAATACTACGATTTCGCATGCTATCATTGGTGATAATGTGCATATCTATACTGGCGTTAGGATTGGGCAAGATGGCTTTGGCTTTGCGATTGATCCTGCTGGTCATGTGAAAGTACCGCAGCTTGGCCGTGTTATAATTGGTAATAATGTTGAGATTGGCGCAAATACTACGATTGATCGCGGCGCTGGCCCTGATACTATTATCGGGCAGGGGACTTGGATCGATAATCTCGTTCAAATCGGGCATAATGTAAAAACTGGCCGTGGCTGCGTTATTGTTTCTCAAGTGGGGATTTCTGGCTCAACCACACTAGAAGACTATGTAGCTATTGGCGGACAGGTCGGTATTGCGGGGCATTTGAATATCGGCATGGGCACTAAGATTGGCGCACAAGCGGGCGTTATTAGTGATATTGCAGCGGGTGAGGAGTATCTCGGCTCGCCCGCTATGCCAAAGCGGCAATTTTTCAGACAGGTAGCAGCCTTAAATCGCTTGATTAAAAAGAAAAAACGCGATTAAATCGTAATATATAAAATATAAAGGCATGGATTAATGAGTGAAGAAAACAAAGTTAATATTGATATTAATAAAATTATGGAGATGATCCCGCATCGCTATCCTATTTTACTGATTGATCGTGTGTTAGAGCTTACCAAAGGTGAGGGCGCAATTAGCCTTAAAAATGTTACAATGAATGAGCCGCATTTCATGGGGCATTTCCCGGGTTTTCCTGTAATGCCGGGAGTTTTAATTGTCGAAGCCATGGCGCAAACGGCTGCGCTAGTTGTTGTTGATTTTATGGGTAAGGATGCGGCAGGTAAGGTCGTTTACTTCATGAGCATAGATAGCGCAAAGTTTAGAAAACCTGTAACACCAGGTGATTCCATGCATATCCATGTTGATAAAATACAATCGCGCGGCCCTGTCTGGAAATTTAAGGGCGTTGCCAAGGTTGACGGCAAAGTCTGCGCCGAAGCAATCTTCAGCGCGATGATCACCGATACTGAAAGCAAATAAATAACGGAAATGTTTTGTAATAAAGCGTGATTTGTGCTTTTGGCCTAAGTCCTTATTATAAAGGTATGTTAAGTTAAAAAAGAGTAGCCCTATGCCTTCCCAAATACACTCTACTGCGATAATTGATGATGCCGCCACAATTGGCGATAACGTAAGCATTGGTGCATATTGCACTATTGGCGCGGGGGTGATTTTAGGTGAGGATGTTGTTTTAAGCTCTCATATTCATATTGAAGGGCGCACAATTATTGGCGCAGGAACAAAAATCTACCCCTTTGCATCTTTAGGCACGCCGCCGCAAGATTTAAAATTCTCAGGTGAGAAGAGCGAGCTTATTATAGGGCAAAATAATACCATTCGTGAACATGTTACTATGAACCCCGGGACAGAGCATGGCGCAATGAGAACTGTTATTGGCGATAATTGTTTATTTATGATGGCTGCGCATGTCGCCCATGATTGTATCGTGGGTAATAATGTTATCATGGCAAATAATGCGACATTAGCTGGGCATGTAGAAGTTGGTGATTTCGCTATTATTGGCGGGCTATCTGCTGTTCATCAATTCATTCGTATTGGCTCTCATGCTGTGATTGGCGGAATGTCTGGGGTGGATAGTGATATCATTCCATATGGTAGAGTTAAGGGAGAGCGCGCATTTTTGGCTGGTCTAAATCTAATAGGATTAGAACGCCGCGGATTTGAAAAAAGTGAAATAAGACAGTTGCAACGCGCATTCAATCAATTATTTGGCGGAGAAGGAACATTAGATCAGCGTATAGATATCATAGCGACTGATTTTTCCGATGATGATTTAATAATGTCCATTATTGACTTTGCCAAAGCAAAAACCAAGTTTCCGCTATGCCAGCCACGCAAGAAATAAATATCAACAAATTAGGAATTATTGCTGGTGGAGGAAGTCTGCCAGCATATCTTATTTCTGTTTGTAAGGATAAGGGGATAGAGCCATTTATCGTTGGTTTTGATGGTCAAACTAACCCTGATATTATGAGCGGTAATACACATATTTGGGCGGGGCTTGGCTCGGTCGGTAAGGTTATCAAGTTTTTTAAATCTAAAGATGTTTCGGATCTTGTTTTAATAGGAGGCGTTAAGCGTCCGTCTTTTACAGAGATTAAGCCTGATCTTAAGGCTGTTAAAATGCTATCTAAAATAGGACTTCGCGCGCTTGGTGATAATGATTTGCTTTGTTTGCTTAAATCTGAATTAGAGGGTGAGGGCTTTATATTACGCGCTATACATGATTTTTGTGATGATTTGCTTGTGACGCAGGGCGCTATCGGGTGTTATAATCTTGAGCCTGAGGATAGAATTAATATTGAGCTTGGCCTTAAAGTCTCTCAAGCCATTGGCGCGATGGATATCGGGCAATCGGTTATTGTGCAAAATGGTATGGTTATTGGCGTAGAAGCGGTTGAGGGAACGGATGAGCTTATTAAACGCTGCGCTCCATTATTGCAAAGCGGGCGAGGGGGAATATTAGTGAAAACCTGCAAGCCTCAGCAAGATAAAGCCCTTGATATGCCAACAATCGGTGTGCAAACTGTTAAAAATGCATATAAAGCAGGGCTTTGCGGCATTGCTTTGCAGGCGGATAATGTTCTTGTTTCTGATTTAAAAAATGTTGCCAAATATGCAGATGAATATAAGATGTTTGTCATTGGCACTTCTGTTTTTAAACAAATAAAAGGTAAGTAAATATGAAGTTCTTTTTTATAGTTGGGGAAGATTCTGGTGATGCTCTGGCTGCGCCGTTAATTACCGCTTTAAAGGAAAAACATGGTGATAATGTTCAATGTATAGGCGTTGGCGGACCTTTAATGAAGGGTGCGAGTTTTGATGAATTGCTGTCTATGGATCAAATATCCGTCATTGGTATATGGGAGGTTTTGCCCAAAATACCGCGCTTGCTAAAGCTTAACAAAAACATTGTTATGGAGATTGAAAAGCAACAACCTGACGCGGTTATTACAGTTGATTTCCCTGATTTTAATTTCATTTTGGCAAAATCGTTGAAAAAACGCGGCATATTCAAGGGTAAGCTTATTCACTATGTCGCGCCTAGCGTTTGGGCTTGGCGATCTGGTAGGGCGAAGAAAATAGCTGGTTTTATGGATGGTATAATGTGCCTCTTTCCTATGGAGGTAAAATATTTTACAAAGCACGGAATGAAAGCCGTACATGTCGGGCATACTCTGGTTGCTAGTGGCTGCGCTGAGGCTTTGGGAAAAATGTTTAGAGAGGAAAATGATATTCCTGATAATGCAAAAACCCTAGGATTGTTTTTTGGTAGCCGTGAAAGTGAATTTAAGGCTTTAAGTTCAACATTAATGGATGCTGCTAAATTTATTAATGAAGCGGGCGATAAGGAAATTCATATAATATCACCAACGCTTCCAAAACTTGAATATCAGGTGCAAAAGTTTTTACAAAAATTTGATATGCCCGTTTGTGTTGTGACAAATGAAAAAATGAAATGGAGCGCCTTTAAGGCGTGTGACGTTGCTATTGCTGTTTCAGGAACAGTTGCGTTAGAGCTTGCATATGCAGGAGTTCCACATATTATCACCTATAAAATCAACCCGATAACAGCGATTATTTTGCGTTTTATGTTGAAGGTAAAACATGCTCATCTGGCAAATATATTGTTGAATAAGGCCGTTGTCTCTGAATATTTACAAGGGAAATGTAATTCTGAAAAAATTGCAGAAGCTGTATATGAATTACTCGAAGATGAAGAGCTGTGCAATGCTCAAAAAGAAGAGTTTAAAGCTCTTGATGGCTTGCTATCAAATAAAGAGGGTATTGCCCCTTCTAAAAAAGCAGCTGATTTTATTACGAGTATGGTATCGTAATACCTTGGTATTAATTAATTGTTTTTATTGCGAAAAATAGTTGACAGGTGGCTTTTTATAGGCCATAAAGCTGCATCTTTTAAAATATAAAAGCAAATGAAAGTCTAACAAAGATGAAAACATATTCTATAAAACCTGCCGAGGTGGAGAAGAAATGGATTATAATTGACGCTCAAGGCCTAGTATTAGGTCGTATGGCGAGCGTTATTGCCATGCGTCTTCGCGGTAAGCACAAGCCCGAATTTACTCCTCATGTGGATTGCGGCGATAATGTAATCGTAATTAATGCTGAAAAAGTTCACCTTACTGGTCGTAAGCGCGAAAATGATATTTTCTATTGGCACACAGGTTTTCCTGGTGGTATCAAGCAACGCACAAAGGGGCAAATCCTTGATGGTAAATACCCTGAGCGCGTAGTTCAAAAAGCTGTTCAGCGTATGCTTCCTAAAGGACCTTTAGGTCGCGTTGTATTTAAAAACTTGCGTGTATATGCTGGAACTGAGCATGGACATGAAGCACAAAAGCCAGAAATTCTGGATGTTGCATCCATGAACCCTAAGAATAAGAGATAGGAAATTACAATGGCTGATAAAAAAGACGAAAAAATCACAGATTTAAAAGATATCGCTAGCGCGGTAGCTGAAACAAAATCTGCTCCTGCTGAAGCCGCAGAAGAAAATTCAGAAGCGGCACCTGTTGATGCTCCTGTGAAAAAAGAACCTAAACTTGATAAATTTGGTCGTGCATATGCAACTGGTCGTCGTAAAGACGCAGTCGCGCGCGTATGGTTAAAGCCTGGAACTGGTAAAGTTACAGTAAATGGTAGAGACCAAGGTAATTACTTCTCACGCAACACACATCGCTTGATTCTTAATCAACCGTTTTTAGTTGTTGATCGCGTAGGTCAGTTTGACATTATTTGTACAGTTAAAGGCGGAGGCCTTTCTGGACAAGCTGGAGCTGTGCGTCACGGTATATCACGCGCTCTTGAGAATTTCGAACCGACACTTCGTCCTTCATTGAAGAAAGCTGGCATGATGACACGTGATGATCGTATCGTTGAGCGTAAGAAGGTTGGTAAGCATAAGGCTCGTCGTACCAAGCAGTGGGCTAAAAGATAATAAATTTGCTCGTACGCTGCGTTATTCTGCGGTTTTGAGGTGCTTTACGTATAAAAATACGCTCCGCACCTCTTTCCTTGGATGCCTATTGTACAAACAAATTATATTACTTTGTAAGCGTTAATCGTTTCGTTGTAGGGAGCGCAAAGTAAAGCACTGCTTTTGTTTGCTTTTAGTATGTTTTATTTAATGAATAATAACGCACCAGAAGCAAGGGTAATAGCTGTAAAAGCATGTTTTATCCATTTGTTACCCTTTAGATGCGTTAGGTGTGCACCAACGTAGCCGCCAATGAATGAGCCGATGAGAAGGGCGGGTATCCATTCCCAATGTACTGGTGCGC